>ENA-OROD01001699-OROD01001699.1-human-gut-metagenome-genome-assembly--contig:-NODE-1699-length-17113-cov-3.131551_pt1 | contig 17113 bp, 15 predicted proteins | sample MGYA00242123_ERZ509038 | MGnify/ENA primary metagenome ERZ509038 (study PRJEB26280, sample SAMEA2338719) | human gut metagenome | biome: human gut; feature: human-associated habitat; material: faeces... | reverse complement strand
AAGGAGTGGTATTATACGATGAAGGAATTATTGCTTAATGTGTTGGCGTTTGTTGTAACGGCGGGAATAATAGGCATACTTGCGCACATTTTGGGCGAAAAACTGCCGCGCGCAAAGTTTGATCCGGAAAAATTCCCATATGCGCCGTATGCATGGGAAAAGTACGGCAGGGTTTACGAAAAGCTGGGCATTGCCAAATGGAAGGACAAAATGCCGGACAAGAGCAAATTCGCCTTCGCCCAAAACAAAACCGTGCGCAAAAGCGTTGGCGGGGACGTATCCGGCGCGCATTTTGAATTGCTTGCGCGGGAAACCTGCGTTGCGGAGGCGGTGCATTGGGCGCTGCTTGTTATAAGCCCGGTGCTGCTTATAACGATGACGGGGTGGCTGAGCATAGTTGCAACGGTGCTTTACGGCTTATCAAACATTCCGTTCATAATGATACAGCGATATAATAGGCCGCGGCTCGTGCGGCTGTATAAGCGGATGAACGCAAGGCAGGGAGGGCAGAATAAGTGAAGCTGCTGATATTATCCAGCAACAACGGCGAAGGGCATAACAGCGCGGCAAAGGCGCTGATGGAGCAGGCGGAGGAGCGCGGCATAAGCGCGATAATAGCCGATACGCTTATGTTTGATTCCCCGCGCCGTTCTGAACGAATAAAGCAGATACATATAAAAAGTGCGCTGTATAACCCACGCATATTCAAAACAGGGGAACGCATAGCCGAGCGCATGGCGAACGGGCCGTATCAATCGGCAATATACTATGAAAGCGCTGGCTTTGCGGACAGAATAGCCAAGTTTTGCAGCATAAACGGCGTGGATACAGTAGTGGCTACGCATGTTTTCGCGGCGGAGGCGATGAGCTATCTGAGAAACTGGGGAATGCCGTTCAAGGGGTATTTCGTGGCAACCGACTATTGCTACACAACGTTTGTGAGTGACACCTGCCTTGACGCATATTTTGTGCCGCATAAGGACATAGTGGCGGATTATGAAAAGAAGGCGCCGAACAGGCTGTATATCCCAAGCGGCATACCCGTATCGGAAAACAAGATAACAAAAACCGATAAGCGCACCGCGCGCGAAAGGCTTGGTCTGCCGCAGGACGTGCCGATACTTATGATGATGACGGGCAGCATGGGCTTTGGAAACGTGAAGGAACTGACGGAGCGGCTGCTGCCTATGATGCCCCGTGATACGGCGATAGTTGCCCTGTGCGGGACGAATGACGAACTGCGCACGGAGCTTGAAAAGAAATACGGCGGCAAATGCCGGCTGTTTGCCACCGGGTACACTACGCGCGTATCAGAATATATGGATGCGGCGGACGTGCTGATAAGCAAGCCCGGCGGGCTAAGCTCGACAGAGGCGGCGGTCAAGGAGATAGCGCTTGTGCATATGTCCCCGCTGCCGGGCTGGGAGGAAGAAAACGTGCGCTTCTTCGTTAAGCACGGGCTTTCGCTGAGCGGGCGTAACGCGGCGGAAAATGCCGCGGCGGCGGTAAAGCTGCTTTCAAGCGAAGCGGAGCGCGAGCATATGCATTCATGCCAGCGGCAGGAGATAAACAAATATGCCGCGCGGGATATAATAGAATATATAACTGCACACTGAAAAAGCATTGCGCGGCGGCCACAAAGGTCGCCGTTTTGCTATGCTTAAATTTAATCGACAACATTGCCGCATTGTTTCGGCGGTTGTTCTACACGATGAAAAGCATGCATATGGTAATGTATACGCGGGTGATGTGCATGTATATAGAGCTGTATGCGCTGGACAATCTTTTGATGGATATGCTCGTGCTGCGCATGGCGGCGGCGCTTGTGGGCAGGCCGTGCAGCCTGCGGCGCACTGCGGCATTCGGGGCGATAGGCTGCGCGTATGCGATAGCTGCGCTGAGCCTGCCGGCGCTGTGGAGCTTAGGTGCAAAGGTGACTCTTGGGCTTGTGCTTGCGCTGTTTATAAGGCCGCAAAGCATTCGCCAATATGCGGAAAACGCCGCGGCGGTGCTGATAAGCGCGTGGCTTGCGGGCGGGGCAGCATACGCGCTGGGCGGCGCTGACTATGGCGGCGCGGTACTGCTGCCCAAATACATGCGTATGCTGCTGATAAGCGGCGCGGCAGCCGTATTCATGCCAAGGCATTACCGGCTGCGCAGGGCGCTTGCGGCAGGCATGGCGCGGCTTTATGTAAGTATAGACGGCGCGGAGTATGAACTATGCGCGCTCAGGGATTCCGGCTGCTTTTTGACGGAGCCTGTAACAGGCGCGGCGGTGGTGATAGCGCACATTCCGGCGCTGCTTAACGAGGCGCGCATACCCGTGCCGCTATCGACCATAAGCGGGCGGGGAATAATATACGCGCTGAAGCCGGACAGAATGCGCATAGACGGCGCGGATACGGACGCATTGCTTGCAATAAGCGCCGAACCTATACGCGGAGCGGAGGCCATTGTGCCATATCATATAGCAAAGGAGAGCCTATGAACATATTAAACAAAGCGAGGGAACTGATACGCAGGATAATTGAGGGAATATACTGCGCGCTTGGCCTTGGCATGCCGGTGCATTACGTGAACTCCGGCGAGGCGCTTCCGCCGCCGCTGAGCAAGCAGGAGGAGGCGGAATGCATAGGCGCGCTCGCGGCGGGGGATGAAAACATGCGCCGCGTGCTGATAGAGCGCAATCTAAGGCTGGTGGTATACATTGCACGCAAATTTGAAAACACGGGCGTGAATATAGAGGATCTTATATCGATAGGCGCGATAGGACTTATAAAGGCCGTGAACACATTCGACGCAGGAAAGAAGATAAAGCTTGCAACGTATGCCTCGCGCTGCATAGAAAACGAGATATTGATGCACCTGCGGCGCAGCAGCAAGCTGAAAATGGAAGTTTCGCTTGACGAGCCGCTGAATATAGACTGGGACGGCAACGAACTGCTGCTTTCGGATATACTCGGCACGGATAACGACCTTGTTTGCCGAGATATAGAGGACGAGGTGGATAAGGAATTGCTGAATATTGCCATGAACAGGCTGAACCCACGGGAGAAGCGCATAATGGAACTGCGTTTCGGCCTTGGCGGGCGCAGCGAACTGACGCAGAAGCAGGTGGCGGACATGATGGGAATATCACAAAGCTACATTTCCCGCCTTGAAAAGCATATTTTGAAAACACTGAAGCGCGAAATGCAGCAGATGAGCGGGATTTAAGCCATAAAAAAGGCTGCCCTTGGGGCAGCCTTTTTACTTCTTTGTTTTATTATGCCTTGTTTGCCCAGGGCTGAGCGGCGATGGTTTTCAAATCATTGCGTATCTTTATGCCCTGCGGGCAGCGCTCCTCGCACATGCCGCAGCGGATACAGTTCTGCGCGCGGCCAAGCGCGGGAATGTAGCCATAATCCGCGGCTGCGGCATCCTCGTTCTGATACCGCTGGAAATCATTCCACACGCGGAACACGCGCGGAATTTCGACCCCGCTTGCACAGGGCAGGCAGTATTTGCAGCCCGTGCAGCCGTTGTTCGGGCGGGCCTTGAGCGCGGCTATGGCAGCGTCCAGCGCAACCTTTTCATGGTCGGTAAACGGCACATAGGGCGAGAATGTGGAAAGATTATCTTCCAACTGTTCCTCGTTGCTCATGCCGCTGAGTATGACCTTAACGTTGTCGAATCCGGCAACGTAGCGCAGCGCCCACGAAGCCATGGATCTGCCGGGGTCTGCCGCGGTGAGCGGATCGGAAGCATATGAGGGGAGAGCGGCAAGCGTGCCGCCCTTTACGGGTTCCATTACAACAATGCCAACGCCCTTGCTTTCGGCGTATTCAAGACCCTTGAGCCCCGCCTGATGCTCGGTATCCATATAGTTGAACTGTATCTGGCAGAAATTCCAATTGCGGTAGTCTATTATGCGCTTGAAAACACCATACGGCGCATGGAAAGAGAAGCCGAGCTTCTTTATGCGGCCAAGCCTTTGCTGCTCCTCAAGGAACGGCAGAATGCCAAGGTCAAGCACCTTTTGCCATTTGGCTTCATCCAGCGAATGAAGAAGGTAATAATCAACGTGGTCAGTTTGAAGATGCTCAAGCTGGGTATTGAATACCTCTTTCGCATGATCAAGGCTTTCTATTGTGAACATGGGCAGCTTGGTTGCAATGTAAAAACTGTCGCGGTCAAGCTTGGAAAGTACCTTGCCAACGAACGGTTCGCTTTTGCCGCTGTGATAAGGCCAGGCAGTGTCAAAATAATTCACGCCCTGCTCATATGCCCTAAGCAGCAGCTTTTCCGCGCGCGGTTCGTCTATTTCGCCCGCCTCGTTGGTGGGGAAACGCATGCATCCGTAGCCGAGCAGCGATACGGAATTGCCCGCCAGTTCACGATAATCCATATTGTTACAGCCTCCTTCGTGTTTTTAGTGTTAGGGGGTATCAGTCTATGTAATGTATTTTGCCTTCCTCTATGCCCTTTATGCCAAGGCCGGGTTCATTGGGCAGCGAGATAAGCTTTTCGTTGAATACTGCGCCGCCGATGATGGGGTCTTCCTTGCAAAGCACGGGGCCGTCCAGGTCTATCTTGGTTATTATGCTCTTTGCGCAGGCAAGATGCACCGCCGCAGTAACGCTTATCTTTGCTTCCAGCATGCAGCCTATCATGCACTCCACGCCGTAAACCTCGGCAGCGGAGGCTATCTTGAGGGCGTTTGTTATGCCGGCGCACTTCATAAGCTTTATGTTCACCATGTCCGCCGCGCCCATCTGCATTATCTTCAGCGCGTCAGCGGGGCTGAATACGCTCTCGTCCGCCAATACCGGCACATAGCTGCGCTCGGTAACGTACTTCATGCCGTCGAAGTCCAGCGCCTTTACCGGCTGCTCAACAAATTCTATGTCAAGGCCGCGGTCCTGCATGTTGTTCAGTATGCGCACGGCCTGCTTGGGCGTCCAGCCCTGGTTGGCGTCTATGCGGATGCAGATATCCTTGGGCACAACCTCGCGTATGGCGCTCAGGCGTGCAACGTCCAGCGAAGGATCGCTGCCGACCTTTACCTTAAGGCAGTCATAGCCGCGCTCCACGGCGTTTATAGCGTCGCGCTGCATTTCTTCGGGCTTGTTCACACTTATGGTGATATCGGTCACTATGCTGCTGCGTCCGCCGCCAAGCAGCTTGTACACGGGGATGTTGTGCAGCCGGCCGTAAAGATCCCACAGCGCCATGTCTGCTGCCGCGCGGGCGGAGGTGTTATGCACTATGCAGCCGTTGAGCGCCTTGGTAACGCTTTCAAAATCGTCCACATCGCGGCCGACAAGGGTCTTTATAATGTGATCCTTCATGGCGCCGATTATTGCGCCGGTGGTATCGCCGGTTATAACGCCGGTGGGTGGTGCTTCGCCGTAGCCGACGGCTCCGGTATCGGTGTGTATTTCTACCACCACATCCTCTACGCTGTTTACGGAGCGCAGAGCGGTCTTGAAGGGAACGCGCAGCGGCACGGATATCATGCCGAGACGGACTTCTGTGATTTTCATGAGAATCTCCTTTAACAAAGTGGATTAATTGGATTATAGCACGCTTTGATACCTTTTTTCAACGGCAGTATATATTATTTTGCTACGGCTGCGCATTTGTGCTATAATAATCCCGCTTATAAAGGAAAAACAGGAGGAAAAACTTATGAGCGCATATGAAAGCATAAATGCCCAGGCTAACGCCGCGATAGACGAACTGCTTGAGGCTGCGGATACGCTTAAAACGGGCGATATATTGGTTATAGGCTGCTCGACAAGCGAAGTGATGGGCAAGCTTATAGGCACGGGCTCCAGCGTGGAAGCCGCGAAGGCCATAATGGACGCGGTGCTGCCCAAAATAAAGGAACACGGGCTGTATCTTGCGGTGCAGTGCTGCGAGCATCTTAACCGCTGCCTTGTTGTGGAGCGTGAATGCATGGAAAAATATCACCTTCAGCAGGTTTGGGTAAAGCCGCAGCTGCATGCGGGCGGCGCATTCTCAATGGAGGCGGTGGCGCGCTTTGACGACCATGTTATGGTGGAGGATTTGCGCGGCAGGGCAAGCGCCGGCATGGACATAGGCGGCACGTTCATAGGCATGCATATGCATCCTGTAGTGGTGCCTGTTCACGCAAAAACGCGCCATATAGGCGAAGCGAACGTTACCATGGCGCGCACACGGCCCAAATACGTTGGCGGCCCGCGCGCGGCGTATGACGAAATGCCCCACAGATAAGCAGAATATATTATTTTTCTGCGGCTTAAACTGCTTGCACTTTTTGGATGGGTGCAATATAATAGACAAAGTTATACCAACGCTTCGGGTCTGTGGTTGAAAGTCGATGCCAGTCGCAGGCGAAACGATCCACATAAGCGGGCCAAAGCGCCCGTGAGCATGGTGCGGCTTAGATGTAAGTCCGTCCGCGCATAACGCGCGAGAGGGCCGGTAGTGGGAGGCAATTACGCTCAGTAGCGGAAGCCCCGGGCGGCGAGTGTGGGGGCAAAGACCAGGTCAGCCGAAGTTTGGTACAGCCAAATAAATAATATTTACAAGGGGAAACACACACATGTTCCAGGACAAGACATTGGTATGCAAGGATTGCGGCGCTGAATTCGTATTCACGGCCGGTGAGCAGGAATTCTATGCCGAAAAAGGCTTCCAGAACGAGCCCATCCGTTGCAAGGCGTGCAGGAACGCTCGTAAGTCCCAGCGCTCCGGCGAGCGTGAGATGTACGACGCCGTTTGCGCGGCGTGCGGCGCGCCCACCAAGATTCCTTTCGTTCCCAAGAACGACAGGCCCATCTATTGCTCCGCCTGCTTCCAGGCGCGCAAGGGAAGGTAAGCTGACAGCTTAAAACCCACAAGCCTCCGTTTTTTGGCGGACGCAGAACGTCCCCCCACCTTTGGGGCTAATCCCCTTTGTTCCGCGCAGCGGTATATCGGTGAATTAGAAAAGGCAAAAATGAAGAACTCCGAAGCGATTCGGGGTTCTTTTTTATTCTGGCAGGCGAAAAACAGATATTTTGCAAATTTCATCTTGACATTACACCAAAAATAAATATAATAAGATTAAGAACTGTTACTAATATTGAAAGAGGAGGAAAGCGCATGATCTATTCCCGGCAGAGGGAAATAATACTGAACACGCTCAGGACGAATCCTGTTCATCCCACGGCGGACGAGCTGCACGAGATGGTGAAGGGGCAGGACCCGAACATAAGCATTGCAACCGTGTATCGCAACCTTAATCAGCTTGCGGCTGCGGGCAAGGTGCTCAAAATTTCCAATCCGAACGGGGCGGACAGGTTCGATGGCAACATTGTGCATCATAACCACGCCGTATGCTCCTGCTGCGGCAGAATGTTCGATATAATGGTGCCGCTGCCGGATGTTTGCGCGGCAGCCAATGCACAGCGCGACATATATGTGGACGGCGTGAGCATGCTGTTTTCCGGAATATGCGCACGGTGCGCCCAAACGCAGCAGAATGGATACCACTGAAAAAGACATACTATAAAATAACAGTAAAAATTGAAGGGAGAAAGATAAAAATGGAACTCAAGGGAAGCAAGACCGAAGCGAATCTGATGGCCGCATTTGCGGGCGAAAGCCAGGCCAGGAATAAGTATCCCTACTATGCGTCCGCCGCCAAGAAGGAAGGCTATAACCAGATAGCCGCCATATTCGAAGAAACCGCCGGCAACGAAAAGGAACATGCCAAAATGTGGTTCAAGCTGCTGCACGACGGCAAGGTGCCTGATACGCTGACAAACCTGAAGGATGCTGCTGCAGGCGAAAACTATGAATGGACGGATATGTATGCCCAGTTTGCGGCCGTGGCCAAGGAAGAAGGCTTTGACCACATTGCGTATCTGTTCGAGGCGGTCGGCAAGATAGAGAAGGAACACGAAGAACGCTACAATAAGCTGATAGATAACATTGAAAACGGCAAGGTGTTCGAGCGGGATGGCATAGTTGTTTGGAAATGCAGCAACTGCGGCCATATACACATCGGCACCAAGGCGCCGGAGGTTTGCCCCGTGTGCGCGCACCCCAAGGCTTACTTTGAAATAAAGGCCGACAATTATTGATAAAACTGAACGTATGATTTGCTTTGCGGCGGCAACTTATGTTGCTGCCGCAGTTTGTTTCGCTGTAAAAAATAATGCATAATTATACCAAAATATAAAATGATTATGCTGTATACAAGGATACAAGAATACGGGAATCCGTGGAGCCGAAAATACTAAAATCCAGAGAAATAAGCTAAAATTATGCATTTGGCTAAAAACGCCGCCAGCTATCATGAATGAATAAAAATATAAAAAATTTGTAGACATTTTAACGGATATGCAGTACAATCATACAAGGCGGAGTTGGTACTGTACGCTCTGCCCAAAATGATTGCAGAGGTTTGTATTGATGAACAGAATCGAAATCAACCGGAAATGGTGCAAGGGCTGCGGCATATGCGCGGCGTTCTGCCCCAAGAAGGTGCTTGGCCTTGACGAAGAAACGGAGAAGGCCACGGTGGTTAATCAGGATGAATGCATAGCCTGCTATATGTGTGAGCTGCGCTGCCCTGATTTGGCGATCAAAGTGATTAAGGAGGGCGACAAATGAGCAAGGCAATTCTGCTGCAGGGCAATGAAGCCTGCGTTATGGGCGCAATAAAGGCGGGCATGCGTCTTTTTGCGGGTTACCCCATAACCCCTTCCTCGGAAATAGCTGAGCAGTCCAGCATACTGCTCCCCAAAGTAGGCGGCAAGTTCCTCCAGATGGAGGACGAGATCGCATCCATAGCGGCCGTTTGCGGCGCAAGCCTGGCCGGCAAAAAGGCAATGACTGCCACCAGCGGCCCGGGCTTCTCCCTTAAGCAGGAGCTTATAGGCTACGCTGCCATGGCGGAGCTGCCCATAGTTGTTGCCATGATAATGCGCGCAGGTCCCTCCACCGGCCTTCCCACCTCCCCTGCACAGGGCGACGTGATGCAGGCCCGCTGGGGTACGCACGGCGACCATCCCATGATAACCCTTTGCCCCAGCTCCGTCAAGGAAATGTACGAGCTGACCATAAAGGCATTCAACTTTGCGGAAATGTACCGCACACCCGTGCTGCTGATGACGGACGAAGTCATTGCGCACATGCGTGAAGGCGTTGCGCTGGAAGACGATTACGAAGTTGTTGACCGCGTGCATCCCGCCGAAGCGCCCAGCAAGGACTATCTGCCCTACAAGGTTGAAGAAGGCAGCATGGTTCCCCCGATGGCAGCCTACGGCGAAGGCTATCACTTCCACGTGACCGGCCTTTCCCATGGCGAGACCGGATTCCCCACCAACACCCCCGCTGTGCATGAAAAGCTGATGGCGCGCATAAACGGCAAGGTGAAGGAGAACGATCCCAACTTCGCCATAAACGAAAAGTATATGACCGAAGATGCGGAGCATATATTCGTGGCCTACGGTTCCGTGGCCAGGACTTCCATGAACATAGTCAAGCGGCTGCGCAGCGAAGGCATAAAGGCGGGTCTTTTCACCGTGAAGATGCTTTGGCCGTTCCCCAAGACGGAGTATCAATCCCTGCTTAACGGGAACGTGAAGAACATAATCGTTCCCGAGATGAACCTTGGCCAGTATGTGGGCGAGGTTGAACGCTACACCGAAGGCAAGGCCAAGGTCAGCCTGATAGCTAAGGCTTCCGGCGAGCTGTTCAAGACCGAAGAACTTTACAACGACGTAATGGCGGTGATTTCAAAATGACGAACGTACAAGATTACCTCAGAGAGTCCCATATGCCCCATATCTGGTGCCCCGGCTGCGGCAACGGCATCGTGATGGGAAACATAATCCGCGCCATAGATGAGCTGGGCCTTGACCGCGACAAGACCGTTATAGTCTCCGGTATAGGCTGCTCCTCCCGCGCACCCGGATACATGGATTTCGATACCCTGCACACTGCGCACGGCCGCGCGCTCCCGTTTGCTACCGGCATAAAGATGGCTAACCCCGATCTGCACGTGATAGTAATATCCGGCGACGGCGACGCAACCGCAATAGGCGGCAACCACTTTATCCATGCCTGCCGCAGGAACGTTGACATAACGCTTGTTGTGGTCAACAACTGCATATATGGCATGACCAGCGGCCAGTTCTCGCCCATGACTCCTACCGGCAAGTTTGCCACCACCGCCGTTTACGGCAATATCGACCGCCCGTTCGATTTGGTGAATCTGGCCGGCGGCGCAGGCGCGACCTATGTTGCTCGCGGCAGCGTGTATCATGCGATGCAGACAAAGAATTATATAAAGCATGCAATAGAGCATAAGGGCTTCTCCGTTGTTGAGTGCCTGTCCACCTGCCCCACCTATTACGGCCGCAGGAACAAGATCGGCGATGCTGTATCCATGATGGAAAGGCTGCGCGACGACTGCACCATGCTTAAGCCCGGCGTAACGGAATACGACAAGCCGTTCGTCATAGGCGAATTTGTTAACAAGGAAGCCAAGGAATATACCGAGGCTTATGATGAAGTAATTATGAAGGCCGGAGGAAAGAAATAATGGGTAAGCGTATTGAATTCCGTTTCAGCGGTTCCGGCGGACAGGGCATAATCTCTGCCGGTATAATATTGGCCGCGGCCGCCGTGCACGACGGCAAGTATGCCATACAGAGCCAGAGCTACGGCCCCGAAGCCCGCGGCGGCTCCTCCAAAGCAGAAGTGGTAATAAGCGAGGAGCCTATCGATTATCCCAAGGCGACCACACCGGATTACCTGCTGTGCCTCACGGACGACGCATTCAAGACCTATGGCCTTGCGGCGGACGATAAAACGGTCATATTCGTGGATTCTTCCATGCATACCGACGGCAGCGGCAAGAACGTTATAAAGGTTCCCATTCTGCATGCCGCGCATGAGATAAATCCGCAGGGCGCAAACGTTATAGCCGTATCCTTCTTGGTTGGCTATACCGGCCTTGTAAGGCGCGAGAGCGCGCTTGAATCGCTCAAGGAGCAGTTCCCCCGCTTCATAGAAAAGAACATGAAGTGCGCGGAAGCCGGCTTCAGGTTTGCAGACGAGCTGCTTAACAAGTAAAATTATCATATCCCACCTGTTGAAAAATCGACAGGTGGGATATGTATACCCAAACGAAGAAACATAGTGTAGAATTATAGCATAGATATATTCTGCTTTAACGCATAGAAAGGACGGTACAGTATGGAACCACTCAGGATCGACCATGTAGGTATAGCGGTAAACAGCCTTGACGAAATGAGGCCGTTTTATGAGGCGCTCGGCCTTAAGAGCACCGGCATAGAGGAAGTTAAGGAGCAGCAGGTGCGCGTGGAGTTCTATCCCTGCGGAGACAGCGAGCTGGAGCTGCTTGAAAGCACCACCGAGGACGGCCCCATAGCTAAGTTCATAGAAAAGAAGGGCACCGGCATACAGCATATTGCTATCCGCGTTCCCGATATAAAGGCTGCCATAGCCGAAATGCAGGAAAAGGGCTTCCGCATGATAGATAACGCCCCCCGTTACGGAGCGGGCGGAGCAAGCATAGCCTTCATGCACCCCAAGGCGTCCGCGGGCGTGCTGCTGGAGCTTACCGAAAGAAAATAAAAAATATCAGGTACAACATAAATTAAGGAGAAAAACAGATGGGAAACAAGATAGATCTGCTTTACGAAAAGAAGGACAAGATCGCTGCCGGCGGCGGAGAGAAGCGCATAGCCAAGCAGCATGATTCCGGCAAGCTGACCGCCCGCGAAAGGCTGAACTACCTGCTGGATCAGGGCAGCTTTGTTGAGCTTGACGCATTCGTTGAAAGCCGCTACGATGCCAAGGCTCCCGGCGACGGCGTGGTTACCGGCTACGGCATGATAGACGGCAGGCTCGTGTATGTTTTCGCGCAGGATTTCACCGTTGTAGGCGGTTCGCTGGGCGAAATGCATGCAAAGAAGATATGCAAGGTGCTTGACCTTGCGCTGAAGATGGGCGCGCCCGTGATAGGCCTTAACGACAGCGGCGGAGCAAGAATACCCGAAGCCGTTGACGCGCTTTCCGGTTACGGCAACATATTCTTCCGCAACACCATTGCATCCGGCGTTGTGCCGCAGATATCTGCCATAATGGGCCCCTGCGCGGGCGGCGCGGTGTATTCCCCCGCGCTTACGGACTTTATATTCATGTCCGATAAGACCTCTTACATGTTCATAACCGGCCCGCAGGTGATAAAGACCGTTACCCGCGAGGAAGTTACCAGCGAAGCCCTTGGCGGCGCAATGGTGCATAACCAGAAGTCCGGTGTGGCGCACTTTGTATATCCCGACGAATATCAGACGCTTGAGGGCATAAGGCGCCTTGTAAGCTTCCTGCCGTCTTCCAACCGCGAGAGCGCCCCTGTAAGGTACTCCGGAGACGACGTGAACAGGGTATGCGAAAACCTGAACGAGATAATGCCCGAAAGCAGCAACAAGGCCTATGAAATGAAGACCGTTATAAAGAGCGTTGTTGACGACGGCGACTTCTTCGAGGTGCAGCCCTACTATGCGAAAAATATGATAACCGGCTTTGGCCGCGTTGGCGGAAAGAGCGTTGGCATACTGGCCAACGAGCCCACCGTTATGGCCGGCAGCCTGGATATAAATGCTTCCGATAAGGCCGCAAGGTTCATCTCCTTCTGCGACAGCTTCAATATACCGCTCATCACCTTTGTTGACGTTCCCGGCTTCCTGCCCGGCGTGAACCAGGAATACGGCGGAATAATCCGCCACGGCGCGAAGATGCTCTATGCCTATTCCGAGGCTACCTGCCCCAAGATAACCGTTGTTACCCGCAAGGCCTACGGCGGAGCGTATCTTGCAATGTGCTCCAAGGACCTTGGCGCGGACATGGTGTTCGCATGGCCCACGGCGGAAATAGCCGTTATGGGTCCGGACGGCGCGGCCAATATAGTTTACCGCAAGGAAATAGAGGCCAGCGAGAACCCGCAGGAGACCCGCAAGCAGATGATAGAGGAATACCGCAAGAACTTTGCCAATCCTTATCAGGCGGCGTCCCGCGGCTTTGTGGACGACGTTATAGAGCCCGCGCTTACCCGCGTGCATATAGCCAGCGCCCTTGCCATGCTTGAAAGCAAAAAGGAAACCCGTCCCGAAAAGAAGCACGGCAATTTCCCCGTTTAAGCCAAGGAGGATATTTACACAATGGCAAACGAAGAAAACCAGTTCACCAGGCCGTCTCTTGACGAATTCCCCGTGCCTACCTATGACGAATGGAAGGCCGCGGCGATAGAATCGCTCAAGGGTGCGGATTTTGATAAAAAGCTGCTCACCAAAACATATGAGGGCATAACCCTTAAGCCCATATATACCGATGCGGATTATTCCGCTAACCCCGAGCGCCCCGGCGAGGGCGACTATCTGCGCGGCACCGATCCCGCGGGCTACATGGATCACCCTTGGGCGATAGCACAGGAAGTGAACGCCGTTGATCCGGCGCAGGCCAATAAGCAGATACTGCATGAGCTTGACCGAGGCGCTACCGCCGTTAACGTTAAGCTGTGCGGCGGCGTAAAGGTAGAAAACGAAGCGGACATGGCAAAGCTGTTTGAAGGCGTTGTGCTGCCCGCGGCCGGCCTGCACGTAACCGCAGGCGGCTCCGCCATAAGCAAGCTGAAGCTTGCCAAGGCCGCCGTTAAGGACTTTGATAAGGCGGAAGGCTGCTTCGGCGCGGACCCCATCAGCATGATAGCGCTGCGCGGCGGCATAGGCAAAACGCTTGAAAAGGCGTATGACGACATGGCGGAATCCGTAAAGTTCGCCAAGGAGAATGCACCCAAGCTGCGCACCGTTATAGCGGACGGCAACGTATACGCCAACGGCGGCGCTACTGCCGTGCAGGAAGCGGCTTATGTTATAGCCACCGCCAGCGATTATATCGCCGCCATGATGGAGCGCGGCATAAGTGCGGACGATGCTGCTAAGAGCATTCGCCTTTCCGTGTCCCTCGGTTCCAACTTCTTCATGGAAATAGCCAAGCTTAGGGCGATGCGCGTTGTGTACGCGCGCATGGCGCGCGCATACGGCGCGGGTGACGAGGCCGCCAAGGCGGACGTTTACGCCCGCACTTCCGCGTTCACCAAAACGGTGTTTGATCCCTATGTAAATATTCTGCGCACCACCACGGAAGCTTTCTCCGGCGTTGTTGGCGGAATAAACGCCATGAGCGTTTCCCCGCTTGATGAAGCCATCGGCGAAAGCGATGAAACCAGCAAGAGGATAGCGCGCAACCTGCAGCTTATGCTGCGCGAGGAATTCGACCTGCTGCATCCTGTGGATCCCGCAGGCGGAAGCTGGTATGTTGAAACCCTTACCGGAGAGCTGATAAAGGCGATATCCGATAAATTTAAGGAAATAGAGGCTAACGGCGGCATGTATGCCATGCTTGAAAAGGGCGAAATACAGGCCGAAGTTAAAAAGGTGCTCAACGAGCGCTTTAAGAAGCTGGCTACCCGTGCGGACAGGGCCGTGGGCACCAATATGTATGCCAACATGACCGAAAAGCCGCTCGAAAGGGCTGCAAAGCCCGCTGGACAGCCCTGCTGCGGCGGCAGCATGGCCATGCACATTGAACCCATCGAACAGCACCGCTGGACGGAGCAGTTTGAAGCGCTGCGCAAGGCTACCGACGATGCGGCGGAAAAGACCGGCAAGCGCCTGAGCGCGTTCCTTGTGAACATGGGGCCGATCCCCCAGCATAAGGCCAGGGCGGATTTCTCGCGCGGGTTCCTTGAGGTGGGCGGCATAAACGTTATTGGCAACGATGGCTTTGAATGCCCCAACTGCGCCGTTAAGGCGGCGGTGGAAAGCGGCGCGGACGTGGCCGTTATCTGCTCCACCGATGATACTTATCCGGAGCTTGTTCCAGCCATTGCAAAGGGCATAAAGGAAAAGGCACCGAATATGCTGGTTATGCTTGCGGGCGCGCCTGCGGCGGAGTTCAAGCCCAGCTATGACGAGGCGGGCGTGGATGAATACATTCACGTTAAAGCAAACTGCCTTGAGATACTTAAAAAGATACAGTCCGAGAGGGGGATAGGCTGATATGAGCACAAGACCCGATTTTTCGAAAGTAGATTTTACCGCTCCCTGCCTTGAAAAGGAAACCAAGGAGCAGTGGGCCGCGCGCGTTAAGGCCGAAACCGGCATGAGCGTTGAAGAACTGGTCACCCATACCATGGAGCAGATAGACGTTCAGCCCAACTATACCCGTGCGGACATTAAGGACGCCGTTCATACCGGTTATACCGCCGGTCTGCCGCCTTTCCTCCGCGGGCCGTACCCCACAATGTACGTCACCCGCCCGTGGACCGTTCGCCAGTATGCCGGTTTCTCCACCGCGGAAGAATCCAATGCATTTTATAGGCGCAACCTTGCCGCCGGTCAGAAGGGCCTTTCAATAGCGTTTGACCTTGCTACCCACCGCGGCTACGATTCCGATCATCCCAGAGTGGTTGGCGACGTTGGTAAGGCCGGCGTTGCCGTTGATTCCATACTGGATATGGAAATACTGTTCAAGGGCATTCCGCTTGACCAGATGTCCGTTTCAATGACCATGAACGGCGCGGTGCTGCCCATAATGGCGTTCTACATTCTGGCTGCCGAAGAGCAGGGCGTTGATAAGTCCAAGCTGGCCGGTACCATACAGAACGACATACTCAAGGAGTTCATGGTGAGGAATACTTACATCTATCCTCCCAAGACCTCCATGCGCATAATTGGCGATATTTTCGCTTATACCGCAAAATATATGCCCAAGTTCAACTCCATCTCCATCTCCGGCTACCATATTCAGGAAGCCGGTGCAACCGCGGATATAGAGCTTGGTTACACCCTTGCGGACGGCCTTGAATACATCCGCACAGGTATCGCCGCCGGACTGAATATAGATGCGTTCGCGCCCCGTTTGTCCTTCTTCTGGGGCATGGGCAAGAACTACTTTATGGAGGTTGCCAAAATGCGCGCGGGCCGCGTGCTGTGGGCCAAGATAATAAAGGAATTCGGGCCGAAGCTTGATAAGTCCATGGCGCTGAGAACGCATTGCCAGACCTCCGGCTGGAGCCTTACCGCGCAGGATCCGTTTAACAACGTTGGCCGTACCTGCATGGAAGCCATGGCTGCCGCGCTTGGCCATACGCAGAGCCTGCATACCAACGCCCTTGACGAAGCCATTGCCCTGCCCACGGACTTCTCCGCGCGCATAGCAAGAAATACCCAGCTTTATATTCAGGACGAGACTCGCGTTTGCAAGGTGGTTGATCCTTGGGGCGGTTCATACTATGTTGAAGCTCTGACCGACGAGCTGATAAAGCGCGCCTGGGGTCATATACAGGAAGTTGAAAAGCTGGGCGGCATGGCCAAGGCAATAGAAACCGGCCTGCCCAAGATGAGAATAGAAGAAGCCGCCGCGCGCCGTCAGGCCCGCATAGACTCCGGCCGCGAGAATATAGTCGGCCTGAACTATATGCAGCTTGAGCACGAGGACGCGATAGACATTCTTGAAGTTGACAACACCGCCGTGCGCGAGGCGCAGATAGCAAGGCTGAATAAGCTGCGCGCCAATCGCGACAATGAAAAGGTTCAACAGTGCCTTGACGCGATCACCAAGTCCGTTGAAACGGGAGAAGGCAACCTGCTTGAGCTGGCCGTTGAGGCCGCCCGAGCGCGCGCAAGCCTGGGAGAGATATCTATGGCAGTAGAAAAGGTCTGCGGCCGCCATAAGGCCGTTATACGCTCCATTTCCGGCGTATATTCCAAGGAATCTTCCGATACCGCCGCGATAGAGCGCGTAAGGAAGATGACCGATGAATTCGAAAAGCGCGAAGGCCGCCGTCCTCGCATAATGGTCGCCAAGATGGGCCAGGATGGTCACGACCGCGGCGCCAAGGTAGTCGCTACCGCTTATGCGGACATGGGCTTTGACGTGGACGTAGGTCCCCTGTTCCAGACCCCTGCCGAGACCGCGCGCGACGCCGTGGATAACGACGTGCATATCGTTGGCATGAGCTCCCTTGCCGCCGGACACAAGACGCTGCTGCCGCAGCTGATGG
>ENA-OROD01001688-OROD01001688.1-human-gut-metagenome-genome-assembly--contig:-NODE-1688-length-17170-cov-3.332515_pt1 | contig 17170 bp, 8 predicted proteins | sample MGYA00242123_ERZ509038 | MGnify/ENA primary metagenome ERZ509038 (study PRJEB26280, sample SAMEA2338719) | human gut metagenome | biome: human gut; feature: human-associated habitat; material: faeces... | reverse complement strand
TGTCGCTTTGCAAGCAAAATCCCACTAAACCCTATAGGTTGCGGATTTGAGGTTATCCTAAAAAGAGGTAATTCTACGCCCTCTGTTAGTTTGAAGAAAAGCTTTGCCTTATTCTTGTCTATTGTTGCTTTCAATTTTGAGAATCGATTGTACGAATTCAAGTTATCTGATGTTACAGCGGAAGACATTATCTCCTTTAGCATCTGCTCTTTGATGCCAAAGATTTCTGCCACTTGATGTAGCTTGGCATTTTTTGCTTGATTCATATATTCCACAATATAGTCGTGGAAACTTTTTCCTTTGTCAAGTACGGCATCTCCACTTTCTACATCATGCAAGAAAATATTAGCAAACTTTTGTTCTTCTTGCGACAACAAGGCGAAAGATTTATGCAGTTCCTGCACCACTTTCTGTCGCTCCTCTTCTGAAGCATTGCCTTTGTTTATCAACTTCAAGTAGATTTCAAAGCGTTCATTGATATAGTCGGCATCTATCTGTCCCGTTTCCATTTCTGTAAGGTAAGTCTCAATGTCGTATGGTGGTTCTTCAATTCCACCACCTCCATTACTTGGCTTCAATAGTTCTTGATAACGCTTCAATAACACCTTATATGTTTCTTCGTCTATCAGCATATCTATATCTACAAAACCGCTTTGTGGCTGTTTGAGATGATAATGAGACTTTTCCCATAAGAAACCTTGTATACGAGCTGCCTCCAAATACTTGTTGAACTGGTTGAACAGCTTCACAAAGCGTCCTCTCTCAGCTTCAATTTGTGGTAACTTTTCAAAGTTCTTGATGCCAGCGTGTACAAACAGATACTCTATCTCTGTATAGACACTATTCATCTGTTGCAGATTATGGGTCAATGGATCTGCAAAAAGTTTCAGAGGCTTATTGTCTGAATACATTGCCACAGCTTTGTCTATATTACGCTTCATGGTGTTTGGGTAGCGATAATAACGTATCACTCCGAAAGGTTTGTCTGGACCGAACAAACGGTTAGTACGGCTGAAAGCCTGAATGATATTCTCATATTCCATCACCTTATCTACATAGAGCGTATTTATCCATTTGGAGTCAAAGCCAGTCAGCATCTGGTTCACTACTATAAGAAGGTTTATTTGCTTGTCTTTTGTAAAGTCCTTTCCGTTATAAGGTTTCTTATGGGCAAGGCGCAACGCAACATCCTGCTTGAATGCAGCATGGGTCGGCATTGTATAAGTTTTGCCAAATTGCTCCTTATATCCTTCAAGTACCTCAATGAGTCCTTCTTCCTTAAATGTTTGTCCTTCTGTATTGTCTATGTTCGGGTCGAACAGAGCTGTAACTTTCAATGTTGGCATCTCTTTGCGAAGCAGTCGATAATAAGCTATTGCTTCTGGAATACTTTCCGTAGCAAGCAAGGCATGGAATTTACTATTTAAACTGAGTGTCACCCAATTTTCCTTGATGTCTTCCACAACTTTCAGGTGATGCTTGTCACAATTGTACTGCGAAGATGGTATGAAATCTTCTATACCTTTAAGGTATGAACCATTAGGTTGTATTTTCCCAGCCATGGCTACCTTGCTTGGATTCATGTAGTACTGATACACCTTTTTCTTGTCTTCATCTGCTAATGCTTCTTCCTCTGTCTGTGCTTTTGCTTTTTCCAAAGCCACACAACGGCGCAATGCTTTGTCCTTATATGTAGAGCACATATAAGGGTAAAATCCTAACACATTCTTGTCTATGATACCATTGGCAATGGAATAAGTATGCAGTTTCTCACCAAAGATGGTTTGCGTAGTGTTTAGCTTCTTCTGGTTCTCATTGTTGATTGGTGTTCCTGTGAAGCCAAAGAATACCGCATGAGAGAATGTTCGCTTGATGCCTATGAGCATATCGCCAAAGGTGGAACGGTGGCATTCGTCTATGATGAACACCACTCGCTTGGCAGCAATATGCTCTATGTCTGCTTTTTTCTTTGGATACTCTTCTGCGTTGACCTTGCTCATCTTTTGTATGGAAGTTACAATGAGACGGTTCTTCTTGGTGTCGTCATCACGCATTTTTGCTATCAGTATGTCCGTATTCTCCGTCGCCTGTACATCATCCACAGAATCGGCAAACGAGCGATACTCTTCCAATGATTGTGTGCCCAATTCTATTCTGTCAACGAGGAATACCACCTTATCGGCATCTCCTGACTGGGCTATCAACTGGGCAGACTTGAAACTGGTCATGGTCTTTCCGCTTCCTGTTGTATGCCAAACATACCCTCCTTTCTGCTCAGTACTCTTCCAATCCCATTTTGCAACTATTGAGCTTATTTTGCTTGCTGCATAATACTGATAGCTTCGCAAAACTTTCAGCACTCCATCTGCTTGGTCGGCAACGGTATAGAAGCCGATAAGCATATGTGCCATTGGTATGGAAAGAAAAGTAGAGGCTATCTGTCGCCAATCGTTTATGGGGTTGTTAAGGGAGTCTGCCCAATGAAAACAAAAGGCTTTGTTGAACTTGCCATCTATTCCAGGATTGGCAAAATACATTGTTTCCTCAGGATTCATTGCCACAAATAGTTGAACCAAAGAGAAGATGCTGTCAGTAAACACTCCTTCTGGAATATACTTTTCCGTTATCTGGTTGACTGCATGCATGGCTGGCATCTTGCTGCTTTTCAACTCTACATGTATGACAGGCATACCGTTTATCAGCAACACTAAATCCCCTCTGCGCTTAGGCAAGATTTGGGAATGACGCTCAAACTTGGGTTGGCGAGCTATCTGATAAAAACTCCTTCCGCTTGCTATCTCCAAACGGTTGTATATGGTGAGCGACACTTCCTTGCCGAAGTGCAAGGTATCTGCAGGATTGTCACGAGTGATAGAAACCGATTTGCCATTGATGAAACCATTGATCGCAAGAGGTGTGCGCAAATCCTTGATTTCGTCAAGAATCTGCTGCATTTCGCCTTCGGTAAGGGGTTGCCCATTCAGACGGTCTATGCCTTTGTTGTTATTAAACAGAATTTCAGCCCAATTCTTAATGAGCTGCTCCTCCGTAGGATAGTTCAGCATTTTGCCAGTCCATCCATAATCTTTCAATAGTTTAATGAGGGCTTCCTCAAAATCTGGTTCATAGTCGAATCCCATATCTATTACGTTTTATTCGTTATACAAACATTTTTTGAAGCAATGACTGCTTCATGGAGCGGAACTTGGAGAGTTTTATCGACTCTGTTCGCATAAGTTTTTCCATGTTAATAAACACCTGTCCAATGTTCAACTGCTCTTCCTCTTTTTGGGGATAAAGAATTGGCATTAATGAAAATGTGCTATCACTAATTGAAAATCTATCAGACCTAGCACCCGAGTTTCCATTCTTGAACATAAAATCATGCCACATATTGCTTTTAAAGTAATAGTCAAGAAAATGGAGAATACCATCACTTTGTTTCTCTACTCTAAACACATAGTAAAGAGGAGACATCACTCCACAACAACCTAATTTATTTCTATTTATCGGTCCAACAGGAGCTGTCGTTGATATTCTTGGATTATAGACATAGTCATTTGGTCTAACTATGTAATATCCTTGAATGTTATCTACATTAGCAACATCGTGGTCGAAGAAGTCTCGTTGGTTTATCACTCCAAATTCAGCCGAATTCGTAAAGACATCCTGACACACAGACGTAGCATTCTTTTCTATAACTTTCTTAGAGATGTCGCATAACTTAATTGTCATCCATTCATCCTCAAATCCTTTAAATCTAATCAGCGGTGTGTACCCCCCCCGATTAACATTTATAAACATCTGGTTAAGAAGCGACTGCTTGATGCTACGCAACTTTTCTAACTTCTGTTCCAATTTTCGAATGAGGGTGTCTATGACTGTTAGCGTCTTTCCTATTTTACGCTGTTCTTTAAGGCTTGGTACTTCAAATCCCAGTTCCGAAAAATCATCAAAGCTGATACTGCGCCCATCGCGGATACCATAAGTTACTGTTTCAAGTCGTTTAATAAACTCTTTTGACGTTAACACGTATTTCCAAAAGATGTCATCTTGTTGGCTTTTGTCACGAAACTCTATAATGGTATACGCTGGCGACGTGATTCCTTCAACTGTAGAATGGGCAAAACCACCTTGGAAAGAACGAAGATGAATAACAAACTGCCCAGGAAGAACCCTTTTATACCCAGCCTCATTTTCCTTATTATGCTGTACGTTGAATCCTACATTTTCACGGACTATCATACCATATTCTTGCGATGCAGAAAGGACTGGTAAGTCTGGGTGATTTTTATCAAAATATGTTTTGAAGATTTCAGAAGCGTCCATATTCTCCCATTCATCCTCAAATCCCTTATATCTTACTTCTGGAATTCTCTTATACTTATCCATAACAATTTCTCATTAAGCGTTTACCAAAACTTTCTTAAACTCCTGCAATGCAGCCATATCATTCTCATTTCCTGTCAACTCGTCAATCATATCAGCAAGTTGCACAGAGGCATCATGAATATCATGTTCCAAATCAACAAGCGTTGTGGCATATTTTTTTTGCAAAGCCACAAGTTTATTGGTGAAATCGTCTATGATAGTCTGAGGCAAAGTAGATAAATGGGCACAAAGACTTTCAATCCACTTCATGGATAGCAACGACATGATGTCTTCATCTGCCAGGTCTTGCTCTATCGTCACTTTCGTATGCTCATGTAACTCCACTGAAGCCACCTTTATCTCAGACTTCAACACCTTTGACTCATTCAGCAGGCTGTTGAGCTTAATCAAATGAGCCTCATAAGAGCCCTCGGGGAAATCGAAGTTTGCACGATAGTTGCTGATAAGGGTATTTGCTGCAGGCTTACCGTATGTTCCGTCTTTGCAGGTTGTTACACTATCCCAATCAATCTCGTCGTGTGCTTCGATGAAAGCCATCTTGTCTTTTTTCTTTGATAGCAAGAGGTATTCGTTGAGAGCCAAAATTTCAGGTGTCTCCACTTCTTCCAAAGCCTCGGCAAGTTTGCTTTCAAGACTCTTCTTGTCAAGTGCACCATCATCATTAGTGATGCCATCACGTTCATCGTCTGCCAGTTCACCCAAAGTTTCTTCCAAGTTCGAGCCAACTATATCCAAGCGTTCCTCCTTGCTGTGAAGTGCTTGCCATTCTGATTTCAAATAAGTGGTCTGTACAAGTTCGAAAGGCAAGATACGACCAATCCAGCCATCCTGTACCTCATACTCCTTGTCGTCCTTCTTCTTTGTTACCATGTTGGCATCGACCACACGAGTAGCTTCAAAGCCTTCCGACTGTATGATTTCCAAATCTTGCGATATTGTTTGCCATTTGTCGGCAAACAGTTGGTAAGCCTCGAAACGGTCAACAAGCGGCATTTGCTCCAGTTGCTTGAATATGTAAGAGGTTATCGCATCTTCCTCTGCTGTAATATTCAAAGAAAGCATATTGTCAAGCAAATGATGACGCAACATTCCACTAAAGCCACCGAACTTTTCTGCATATAGATTTTTGAAACCTATCACGGATGGATGATTCTCTACAGTCTTGCGAATGTCTTCCACCTTGAACTCTGTTTGTGGCGTGTCTGTTGCTTTAAACAGCGAATCCTCTAAGCCAGCAAAAGCCTGCCAATAATCATTCATAGCAGTAAGCTCCGATTTTGGAACACCTCCAAACATTGTCGCATATAAGTCCCAAGTCTCAACATCATCCGAAGAATTGACATATCGAGGGATGTTGAGATTATACCCATTAGCACGAATTTCTTCCTTAGACACCAACCGAGAGAATTTTGGTTCTTCTTTCTTGGCGACATAAGTATCTACGATTCGTTTGATGTCAGAAGCTCGCAGCTTGTTTTTCTTGCCTTCTTTCTTGAATCCTTTGGATGCATCAATAATAAGCACATCACTTGTAGAACGTGACTTACGCAACACCATAACAATGGTAGGAATACCAGTGCCATAGAAAATGTCTGACGGCAAACCGATGATTGCCTCAATGTTGTCATTCTCTATCAGTTGTTGGCGTATGCTTCCTTCCGAGCCGTCGCCAGCGTCTCCACGGAAAAGAACACCGTGAGGCAACACTATAGTCATAATGCCATCTGTTTTTAGATGATACAAGTCGTGAAGCAGAAAAGCATAGTCAGCCTTTCCTTTCGGTGCAATGCCGTAATCATCAAAACGAGGATCGACTTCGCCCATTTCTCCATTCTTTGGTTTGCGTGGTGGAGTCCAACTTTGTGAATACGGTGGGTTGCTTACCACAGCATCTACATGCAGGGGATGATAAGTGTTCTCCTTGTCATTCTCATCAAAATAAGGCCAGTCGTCCTTCAACGTGTCGCCATTTCTTGCAATAATATTGTCAGGAACGATACCACGCATAATAAGATTCATACGAGTAAGGTTATACGTATTCTGTTTCAACTCCTGTGCGTAATACTTGATGCAGTTGTCCTGCTGGATATGGCGTGCCACCGACTTGCCAATATTAATAAGAAGTGAGCCCGAGCCGCTCGTTGGGTCGTAGATTTCTATCTGCGAGCGGTCCTTAAGATGGTAAGCCACAATCTCTGACATTAGCAAGGAAACTTCATGAGGTGTATAAAACTCACCTGCTTTCTTTCCTGCATTGGCAGCAAACTGACTGATAAGGTACTCATAGATGAATCCAAGCACATCGTAGTCTTGTCTTCCATTCATAGGTATATCCTTTATCAACGAAAGAAGATCACTCACAGCATGAGTTTGCTCTGCATCAGAAGTGCCCAACTTCTTCAAGCCAGTCTGCAATGTGTCGAATATTCCAGAAAACACCTTCTTGTGAGTAGGAGATATCAATCTTGTAAAAGCAGACAAGGCATCACGTACATTGGCAATTTGGAAATCAAAGTCTTTGCTTGTCCAAGTGGAATAAAGGTTGTCATAAGCAATGAAATAGCCCAGATTGTTTTGTACCCAATTGACTGTTTGTGCATCCTCTTCTATGAGTTGAGTCAAATCGGTGAGGTCATTTTCCTTTGCAAACCTAACCTCCTGCTCTGAAAGGAATTTATAAAAAATGAAACCAAGAATATAGTCCTTGTATTCATTAGCCTCAATTTTAGAGCGCATCTTGTTTGCAGATGCCCATATTTTATTTGCGAGTTGTTGCTTGTTCATAATCGTATATTTTATCCTTTTAGATGAAAGTCACTACCAAACAATAGATTCAATTTCGAAAGGTACTTAATTTGACTGTCATACAAAGCTTCTTTTTTACTATTTATATTGTTCTCAAATTCTTTTCGTATTTGCTCTACACTATTTTGACTTTTTATAGCCTCGTTCAACAGTTGAGTTGCACCATTATGCTTTTCTGCCAAATCAAGAAAATCTTTCCAATTAGTCATATGGCTTGAAGCGTTACTTGCTATATAGCACATGTAGTTGGCATAATTTTGAGCATCTTCTATCAATTTGGATATTCTTGATTTCAAATCCTTGTCCTCAACTGTTACAAAGATAATTCTACACTCATGTAAAAATGATAATAGTGTACCATTTATCTGTTCAATCAAAGAAAGAAGACGTTGCGAGGAATGCTTGTCATACAAGATATACAACAAAGTTCTTTGTTGCTCATTCAATTTCTCTGTAAGATACAAGATTTTCAACAAGCGTTCTGTTCGTTGCTTAATGAACTCATGTCTGCGTTGATTTTCAAATGAAATCTCATTTTTGACATTTTCAATCTGTGCAGTTATTTCTTCTATATCCTCTTTTGTTGCGATGTTTTCTCCTTTTTTCGTTTCATATTGAATATCACGCATATCTTCCTTTTGAGCAGCATTTTTTCCTTTCTGTACGAAATACTGTTCAAGATATTTAAATATAAAAGGATAGCAAATTGCTATTATCAATAATACTATATCCATATTCATCTATTGTTGTTTATTTATCGGCCAAAATAGATCCTGGATTTCGACATCCAATAATTTGGCTATATCAACAAGTGTCTCCACATTTGGTTGCAATGTGTTAGTACACCATTTAGAAACAGTGGCAGGATCTTTGGACAATTCCTCTGCCAACCATTTGTTTGTTTTCTTCTTTTCAGCCAATACGACTTTCAACCGATTTATATCTTTGTTCATATTACAAATGTTTTATATGCAAACTTACATTTTTATATAGAATAAACGACCGAGTTTCAGAAATATTGCATAAAGTTATGAATATATTTTCCACAAAATGAAATATATATCAAGTTCTTGCCATGAAAAACATTGCTTTTTTCTTTAAAAACTACAAAAACTAAGCAAATCTATATGTTTTTCAAAAAATAGAAATACCTTTGCATTCGAAATCAAAGCGTTCTTTGTATATTGCAAAGTTGTGAAAGAAAAAGAATATAGCTCGTTTCTAAATCGTTAGCAGTTACATTCTTTAAAGTACTTAATTCGTTGATATTCAGTCAATAAAAGGTTTTGTTGCGACTCGAGATATGCAACATCTTCAATTATCAATCTCCTATTTTGTAGTAAGACTAATTGTTCAATATATATCAGTTGTTTGTCGTAGCTCATATATCCAAATAAAAAGTAAAGCCTCATCTTAGTACACATCATTGAGAGGAGTGGTGGGATTTATAGCTACAAAAATGTGGCTTTAATTCGCCTTCTCCAAATATTTTCTAAGAAACCAGCTTATCGGGTAGAGAATTTTACGCAAAAGTTCTAAATTCCATAAATTTCTCCTAGATAGTCATGGGATATTTAGAAAAATATCGTATCTTTGTCCCCGAATTGAGGCGTTCTTTGCATATTGCAAAATACAGAAACGAGCAGAAGGTCGCTCGTTTCCATATTGTTACCTATATAATATAGGCAAACGCCCAACTTCTTGATTTTCAATCAAAGTCCAATTTAGAGCGAGTTAGTTTTTTTAACTTTTTAGCCCATTTTCTATCTTTTTTACCGCTAAACGGCTCAAAACAGAGACTTTTAAATCTTCTTCTTATAGCAGCGATGACGGCGATGCTGTTCGCTCTCCAGATACTGCCACTGGCTCTGAACACCGGTATTGGTCTCCATCTGCGGCATTGCCTCAGCCCATTTAAAGCCATAACGGTGATACTGCTCTATCAGATCGGCAAAAATAAGCGCGTTGGCTCCCTTCTTGCGATATTCCGGAAGAACACCAATCAAAAGCAAATCTACCGTATCCGTCTTGTGCCACTTCAGAACCTTCAGCACCTTCAGCCAACCCGTAGGGAAAAGCTTGCCATCGCCTATCTCGCGCAGCGCATCGGTAAACGAAGGGAAGGAAACACCAAAGGCAACCAGTTTGTTGCCAGCGTTGCCATCTACCACACCCGTTACCAGGTTCAAGTCAGCCTTCTTGATATAAGTATTTACATATTCATCTATCTGCTTCTCCGTAAGCCGCTGGAAATCATAGAGATTCTTGTAAGTCTCGTTCACGATTTCGAACACCTTCCTGCCCATTCCTCCCGAGGTCAGTTCCCGGCGGGTGAACTTATGAACATGCAGATTATATCGGCTCTCTATCATCTGGGCAGTCTTGGCAAACTTAGCCGGCGTCACTTCCGGAATCCTGATGCGGTACTCCAGCCAGTCGTTATCCTTCTCATAGAGCGGATAACTCTCCAGATGCGTCTTATAATAAGGATAATTGTAATTGATATACATCGTAGACTTCCGGTCGAAGCCCTCGATGAGCAAGCCTTCACGGTCCATATCCGTAAAGCCGAGCGGACCTACGCATTCGTTCATTCCCTTGCTCTTGCCCCAACTTTCTACCGCGCGCAACAAGGCGCAGGAAACCGCAACATTATCCACGAAATCGAACCAGCCGAAGCGAACCTGCTTCTTGTTCCACTCTTCGTTGGCACGATGGTTGATAATGCCAGCAATTCTACCTACGATACGAGCCTCGCTGTCAACCGCCAGGAAGTATTGAGCTTCACAGAATTCAAAGGCAGGATTCTTCTTTGGGTCCAGCGTATTCATCTCGTCAAAACGCAAAAAAGGAATGGCAAACTTATGGTCTCTGTAGAGATCATAATGAAACTGAATGAAGGTTTTCAGCCCTTTTTTAGTCGTTATCGGTATGATTCTTATCTCATCATTCATTAGTATATTGTTTTATGTATATATATTCAATTACGGTGCAAAAATACAATAAATTTATGAATAATACAACTCTTTTCTTATAAATTTATAAAAGTTGGTTCATAATTGTCCAACTTTGTGGATATTTATGTACCTTTGCAGGTTGAAATGCCCCAAAAGAGCATCATAAAGTTATGAAGAAAGAGAAAAGAGACAACTATACGTTCCTCACACATGCCCCTGTGCATCATGTGATTTTCACGATGGCCATACCAACGATTATCAGTATGCTGTCGACGAGCATGTACAACCTCGCCGACACCTATTTCGTGGGCAGCATCAACACGCAGAGTGTGGCAGCGGTAGGCGTTTCCTTTGCAGCAATGGCTGTGATTCAAGCGATAGGTTTCTTCTTTGGTCACGGAGCGGGCAATTATGTTTCGCGACAGTTGGGCGCCAAGCATACGGAAGAGGCACAGAAAATGGCAACCACGGGCTTTGTACTGAGTTTTCTTACCGGTCTTCTCATCGCCATCCTGGGTCATGTGTTCCTCACACCGCTCTGTCTTCTGATGGGTTCTACGCCCACCATTCTTCCTTATACAGAGCGTTATCTGGGCATTATCCTGCTGGGTGCTCCCTTTATGACCACATCGCTTACGCTGAATAATCTGATGCGCTTTCAGGGCAATACGATGTATGCGATGAAGGGCATCATGTCGGGTGTGCTGCTCAATCTGATTCTGGCTCCTCTGCTCATCCTCTACTTCCAGCTGGGCATTACCGGAGCCGCCGTAGCCACCCTCATCAGCCAGTGTTTCGGCTGCGCCATGCTCTTTTGGATGACGCATAAAGGCGAGAACATCCGCATCCATCTCAGCAATTTCACCCCTACCCGCGCCTTTGCTAAGGAGATTATCTTCGGCGGAACCCCTTCGCTGTCAAGACAGGGACTGGGAAGTATCGCTACGCTGATGCTCAATGTGGCAGCAGGTGCGTTTGGCGATGCAGCCATTGCGGGCATGAGCATCGTTACCCGCATCTCCTTCTTTACCTATGCGATGGTCATCGGTCTGGGGCAGGGATTCCAGCCGCTCTGCGGATTCTGCTACGGCGCCAAACTCTATGGGCGTGTAAAGGAAGCCTTCTTTTTCTGCATTAAATGCGGCACGGTTTTCCTCAGCGTCTGTGCCCTTCTCGGCTTCATCTTCTCAACTTCCATCATCAGCATCTTCCGTGATGATGCAGCGGTTGTAGCCATAGGTTCGGCAGCTTTGCGATGGCAGGTGCTCAGTTTTCCGCTCGTAGCCAGCATCGTGCTCACCAACATGCTGATGCAGACCATCCGTAAACCGGTGAGAGCCAACATCGTAGCGGCAGCACGAAGCGGACTTTTCTTCATTCCGCTCATCTTCATCCTCCCCTATTTCTTCGGACTGTTGGGCGTGGAGATGTGTCAGATGTGGGCAGATTGCTGCTCGTTTGCCGTTGCGGTTCCGATAGCCTGGAGCGCTTTCAGGGATATGAGAAGAGAGCAGATGGAACTTGGGTAAAGCCACTAGAAGATAAGAAGATACTAGAAGATAAGAGAAAATACTTGAGATAAGAGAAAATACTTGAGATAAGAGAAATGGAGAAGACTTATTACATAGGACTGGACGTTGGCTCTACGACAGCCAAGATAGCCGTTATCGACAGCGATAACCGGGTAATTTACTCAAAATACGAACGCCACAACGCTCGTGTCAACGAACTTGTGTCGCAATATTTCGATGAGATTTTAGCCCTTACCGGCGATGCAGAGGCAAGAATCTGCGTAACGGGAAGCGTAGGAATGGCTACTGCCGAACAGCTCCAGGCGGAGTTTGTACAGGAGGTGGTGGCTGCATCGGTCTATGCCCGTACGGCTCATCCTGAGGCGAAAGCGCTCATCGATATTGGTGGCGAGGACGCGAAGGTTATCTTCTTCAAGAAAAACGGAAATATGGAACTGCGCATGAACGGCAACTGTGCCGGTGGAACGGGCGCTTTCATCGACCAGATGAGTGTGCTGATGGGCGTAGAGAACCATAAGATGAGCGAGTTGGCGATGAAGGCAGAGCACGTTTATCCGATGGCTGCCCGCTGCGGCGTGTTTGCCAAGACCGACATCCAGCCCCTCATCAATCAGGGGGCCAAATCCGCCGACATCGCCAAGAGCATCTATCAGGCGGTGGTGAATCAGACCATCGCGGGTCTGGCGCAGGGACGGCCTATCAAGGGCCACGTTCTGTATCTGGGCGGGCCGCTAACCTTTTCCAAGTGTCTGCGGCAGAGCTTCGACGAGACTTTGGGCGTCACCGGTACCTGCCCAGAGAATAGCTTGCTGTTTGTGGCTCTGGGCGCGGCGTTTTACGCCGAGGAATCGTGGGACCTGCTGAAAACGGCGGAACTGTTGGAGCAGCGCGGCATGTCGGAGACCTACCGCTCCCAGCCGCCCTTGTTCAGGAATCAGGCGGAATATGACGCCTTCAAAGCCCGTCACGCCAAGGCGGCGGTGCCGCAGGCGGACTTCCCGACGGACTACGCCAAGCCCGTCCACATCGGCATCGATTCAGGCTCCACCACGGTGAAGGTGGCGGTCATCGACGAGAACGCGGAGCTGCTGTTCACCGACTACCGGCCCAATCAGGGGGACCCCATTGCCCTGCTGAAAACCGTGCTGCTGGGGTTATATGAGAGCCATCCCAAGCTGAACGTGGCGTCCGTCACCACCACCGGCTACGGCGAGGATTTGGCCAAGGCCGCCTTCCACGCGGATTTCGGCGTGGTGGAGACCGTGGCCCACTTTACCGCCGCCAAGCATTTCATGCCGGATGTGGACTTCATCATCGACATCGGCGGTCAGGACATGAAGTGCTTCAAGATCGAAAACGGCGCCATCAGCGACATTTTCCTCAATGAAGCCTGTTCTTCCGGCTGCGGCAGCTTTTTGCAGACCTTCGCTCAGGCGTTGGGCTACGATGTGAAGGACTTTACGAAGCTGGGCCTGTTTGCGGACCGGCCCGTGGATCTGGGCAGCCGGTGTACGGTGTTTATGAATTCCAGTGTGAAGCAGGCCCAGAAGGACGGCGCCTCCGTGGAAAACATCTCTGCGGGGCTGTCCATCTCCGTGGTGAAAAACGCCATCTACAAGGTGATCCGGGCCTCCTCACCGGAGGAGCTGGGCCGTCATGTGGTGGTCCAGGGGGGCACGTTTTATAACGAGGCCGTTCTCCGGGCCTTCGAGAAGGAAATGGGCCTTGAGGTGATCCGCCCCAACATCGCGGGCCTCATGGGAGCCTACGGCGCGGCCCTGTACGGCATGAAAAAGGCTGTCAAGGGAAACCACAGTACACTCCTGACAGAGCCGGAGATGCGGGCGTTCTATCGGGAAACAGAGAGCCGCAGCTGCGGCCAGTGCGGAAACAATTGCCAGCTTACCGTCAACACCTTCTCCGATGGCGGGCGGCTCATCAGCGGCAACCGCTGCGAGCGGCCCATCACCGGCAAAAAGGACGATGGTCGATGGAACCTCTATGAGTACAAACGGCAGCTGCTTTTAGGCTACAAGCCGGGGGAGAACCGGCGGGGGCGGATCGGGCTGCCCCTGTGTCTGAACTTCTGGGAACTGTATCCCTTCTGGCACACGTTTTTCACGAAGCTGGGCTTTCAGGTGGTCCACAGCCCCATGTCCAGTCGAAAGCTGTATCTGGAGGGGCAGGGGAGCATCCCCAGCGACACCGCCTGCTTCCCGGCGAAGCTGGCCCACGGCCACATTGAATTTCTGGCCAAGCTGGGAGTGGACGCCATTTTCTACCCCTGCATGACCTACAACATCGACGAGGGCCTGGGCCAGAATCACTACAACTGCCCGGTGGTGGCCTATTACCCGGAGGTGCTGGCAGGCAACTGCGACTGCCTGAAAAACACCAAGTTCATTTACGACTACGTGGGTATCCACCGGCCCCACGACTTTGAAAAGAAGATCACCGCCGTGATGGAGCGGGAGTTCGGCCCCATCCCCCATGGGGAGATCAAGGCGGCGGTGGAGGCGGCCTACGCCGAATATGACCATCACATGAAGCAGATCCGGGAGAAGGGTGCGGAGATCATGGCCGCCGCCCGGAAGGAGGGGCGCCGGATCATCGTTCTGGCAGGCCGCCCCTACCATGTGGACCCGGAGGTCAATCACGGCATCGACACCCTCATCACCCAATTCGGCGCGGCAGTCATCACGGAGGATTCCGTTTCTCAGCTGGCAGATCCGTTCAAGACCACGGTGCTGAATCAGTGGACGTATCACGCCCGGCTCTACGCGGCGGCGAAGTACTGCTGCTCCCAGCCGGATATGGATCTGGTGCAGCTTGTGAGCTTTGGCTGCGGCGTGGACGCCATCACAACCGACGAGACCCGGGAAATTCTGCGGGAGGGCGGCAAGCTGTATACCCAGCTGAAAATCGATGAGATTACCAATCTGGGCGCGGTACGCATCCGTTTGCGGAGCCTGTTTGCGGCGTTGGAGGAACAGGAGGAGACCTGATATGGAACAGACCTATCCCCGGTTTACACCGGACATGAAAAAGACCCATAAAATTCTCATTCCCAATATGGCACCGGTGCAGTTCCGCATTCTGGCAGCCAGCATGGAGAACCATGGCTATCAGGTGGAGCTGCTGGGCAACTGCGGCGAGCGGGTGGCGGAGCTGGGACTGAAATACGTCCATAATGACACCTGCTATCCGGCGCTGCTGGTCATCGGCCAGTTTTTGGACGCACTGGATTCCGGCAAGTATGATCTGGACCACACCGCCCTCATCATCACCCAGACCGGCGGCGGCTGCCGGGCGTCCAACTACATTTTCCTGCTGAGGAAGGCTCTGGAAAAGGCGGGCTACGGCAATATCCCCGTGCTGAGCCTGAACTTCTCCGGTCTGGAAAAGGACAGCAGTATGCCCATGGATCTGAAATTCATGCGGCAGGCTCTGGCTGCCATCTACTACGGCGACCTGCTGATGACCCTCCGGGCCCAGACCCAGCCCTATGAGCTGGAAGCTGGGGCGGCGGAGCGGCTGCAAAACAAGTGGCTGGACATTCTCTGCGATGAAGTCCGCCACGATAAGGGCTATTCCGGCCGGGAGATGAAGGCTGTCATGCCGAAGATCGCGGCGGAGTTTGCCGCCATCCCGGTGCGGCGGGTGCCCAAGGTCAAGGTAGGTGTAGTGGGGGAGATCTACGTCAAATATTCCCCCTTAGGCAATAACGAACTGGAAAAGTTCCTGGCTTCTCAGGACTGCGAAGTGAACCTGCCGGGGCTGATGGGCTTCGTGCAGTATTGCGCCTACAACATGGCGGAGACCGTGCGGCTCTACGGTGGCTCTCTGGTGGAAAAAACCGCCGCGGAGGCGGCACTGGCCCTCATCGCGGGCATGGAGAAGGTCATCATCAAGACCCTCAAGGACGCAGGCTACCATGCCCCCATGCCCTTCAGCGAGCTGATCAAGCTGCCGGAGCAGAGCCACACCATCGGCATGGGCTGCAAGATGGGCGAGGGATGGCTGCTGACGGCGGAAATGCTGGAGCTGGTGCGCTCCGGGTATGAGAACATCGTCTGCGCCCAGCCCTTCGGCTGCCTGCCCAACCACATCGTGGGCAAGGGCATGGTGAACAAGATCCGTGCGCTGTACCCCAGCGCCAACATCACCCCCATCGACTACGACCCCAGCGCCACCCGGGTCAACCAGGAAAACCGCATCAAGCTGATGCTGGCAGTCGCCAAGGAGCGCCTGAACGCCCCGGCGCAGGCTGCTCCCCTGACGGCAGAAGAGATCGCCGGTGGGGCTCCCCGGGTCGAGACCACGGTATAATTCTTTCTAAACAGCAACACTCCCCTTCGGGCAGGACCGTGTGCCGCACGGCTCCGCCCGAAGGGGAGTGTTTTTTGTCTCAGCTGCAGAGATACCGCCGCTCGAACTCCTCAGCCGGGATGGCCTTAGAAAACCAGAAGCCCTGCGCGCCGTCGCAGTCCAGCGAGCGGAGGAGCTGCACCTGCTCCTCGGTCTCGATGCCCTCACAGATGACGTTGTAGCCCAGCCGTTTGACCAGATGCACGATCTCCCGCAGGAAATCGGTGCCCCGCGCGTTGGAACTGCACCGGGTCAGGAAGCGTTTGTCCAGCTTGATGGTGTTCACCGGGATATCCACCATGTTGTTCAGCAGGGAACCGCCCGCGCCGAAATCGTCCAGCGAGGTCTGCATTCCATCGCTCTGGAAGGAGGAAAGCAGGCGCTTCACCCGGTCGTACTCCGAGACCACCGCCGTCTCGGTCAGTTCGATCTCCAGCATCCGGGCGCTGATGTTGTGCTTTTCCAGAATTTCGCTGTACTCCTGGGTGGGGGCATCCTCCCGGGCCAGCACCGCCGAGGCATTCACCGCAATGGGCAGCAGCCGGTGCCCGGCCTGTGCATTGCGCTGCAGGAACTGGGCCACCTGCTCGAAGATGTACAGATCCAGCTCAACGATGTGGCCTGTGGATTCCAGAATGGGAATGAACTGGTCAGGGTAGACCACGGTGCCGTCCGGCTTGATCCAGCGGGTCAGCGCTTCAGCTCCAATGACAGAGAGATCTTTGGGCGAGAACTTGGGCTGGAGGTACAGTTTGAATTCGCCGTTCTCAAGCGCCTGCGGCAGGCCGCTCAGCAGCTCACCGGTCAGGGTCTGCTTGACCTCCAGCTTTTTGTCAAACTGGACAGCAGACACGCGGGTATTGCTGTGCACCTGCTTGCGGGCAAAGTTTGCCTTGTCGATGGCGGCCGATGCGCTCAGGCAGCCGGGCTCAATGGCGTACACACCCATCCGCACCCGCAGGCGCACCTCCGGGTAATGCTGGGCCTGATACTGCTCAAACCGGCGGCAGAGCGTGTCTGCATAGTGGAGCGGGCCTTTCTCGTCACGGCAGGAGAGGTAGAGCACAAACTGGTCGCCCACCACCCGGCACAGGAAGCACTCGCCCCAGTGGCGGG
>ENA-OROD01001669-OROD01001669.1-human-gut-metagenome-genome-assembly--contig:-NODE-1669-length-17285-cov-19.573302_pt1 | contig 17285 bp, 19 predicted proteins | sample MGYA00242123_ERZ509038 | MGnify/ENA primary metagenome ERZ509038 (study PRJEB26280, sample SAMEA2338719) | human gut metagenome | biome: human gut; feature: human-associated habitat; material: faeces... | reverse complement strand
TGAACCTGAGCCGCGACCTCGGTATGCGTCACCGTGCCGGTATCGGCATGAGCGAAAACTCCGACGCCGTGGTGGTTATCGTGTCGGAGGAGACCGGCTCCATCTCCGTGGCCATCGGCGGCATGCTCAAGCGGCACCTGATGCCCGAAACGCTGGGCAAGCTGCTGCGCAATGAGCTGATGCCGCCGGAGGAAGAACCGGACAAGCCGCAGCAGCTGCCGCTGCTGTCATTCCTGAAGCGTCTGGGAAAGGAGGACGACGATGGAGAAGAAGAATAGAAAGATCATGCAGATCGTGCTGGCGGCGCTGATCACGCTGGCTCTTTGGGGCTATATGGAGTTTTACGACTCTCCGAAGGCGGAGCTCGTCCTCAAGGATATCCCCGTGGAGTTCACCAATGAGGATACGATCCTTGCGGAAAACGGCCTGATGCTGCTGTCCGGCTATGATACGACGGTGGATCTGACGCTGGAGGGCAAGCGGAAGGTGCTGATGCAGATCGAGCCCTCCGAGGTCCGCATCGTGGCGGATACCAGCGGCATTTCCGCCGCCGGTGTGCAGACGCTGAATTATACCTATATCCTGCCCAACGGCATTTCTCCCTCAGATGTTTCGGTCAAGAGCAGAAGCATCTATAACATCACCGTGACGGTGGGTACTCTTTACAGCAAGACCGTTCCCATTGAGGTGGATGTCAAGGGACAGGCGGCAGACGGCTACTTTACCGGCGATATCACCATCGATCCCCAGACGCTGACCCTGCGGGCCGAGCGTGAGGATATGCTGAATGTCCACCATGCCAAGGTGACGGTGAATCTGGCCGGCGCTACCAGCACGCTGATCGAGACGCTGGAATATACGCTGTATGACGCCAATGACGTTCCCGTCCATAATGATAATATCCGGGCCTCCACCAAGCTGATCCAAGTGACGGTGCCGGTGCGTACCACCAAGACGGTGCCGTTGGATGTGGAGCTGGTGGGCACGGAGCTGATGAAGTCCGTAAATGTGGATATCACGCCTAAAGTGGTCACCCTTGTGGGCGAGGGCAGTACGCTGGATACCATCAGCAAGGTGACGCTGGATCGGATCTATGTGGAGGATCTGGTGCCGGGACTGAACGGCCCCTTCTCCTATGCCATCAAGCTTCCGGCGGGCGTTACCACCACGGACGGCACCAGCGAGGCTACTGTCACGGTGGCCATCGACGGCACGACCGAGGGTGTGGTCACGCTGGACACCATCAACTGCGAGGGCGTGGCCGACGGCCTGAAGGCCGAGGTGCATGACTCGCTGGTGGTGACGCTGTGGGGCGACGAGGACGAGATCCAGAAGGTCACCGCGGCGGATATTCGCGCCCGTGTGGATCTCAGCGGTATCACGGGGGAGGGCGATTACCTCCTGCCGGTGGTGGTGACGGCCACCACCGAGTCTGGCGTTACCGTGCGCGGCAGCTATGAGGTGACGGTGCATGTGACCAAACGGGAGGCTGCGCCGGAAACACCGCAGCGCTGAGACCGAACCAGATACAAAGAAGGAATAAGATATGACACAGATCGCAACAATTGAAAGGGATCTGGGCGGCGGCTACGCGGAGATCTCCGTACCCCGCAAGTCCGCCTGCGGCCACGACTGCGAGGAGTGCGCCGGCTGCGGCATGACCGGCGCCGCCATCAAGGCCCGCGCCAGAAATGACATCGGCGCACAGCCCGGCGATAAGGTAGTGGTGGAGAGCAGCACCCGGAAGATTTTCGGTGTGGTGGCACTGGTGTATGTGCTGCCGGTGGTGCTGTTCCTGCTGGGCTACTTCCTGTCGGAGGGCCTCTCCGAGGGTGTGCGGTATGCCATCGCCATTGCCGCCTTTACGGTGAGCTTCATTCCCTGTGTGCTCTATGACCGCCACGCCCGGAATAAGGAACTGCTGACCTATCAGATCCTGCGTTTGTTCTGATGTTTGGCTATGTGCGTCCGGCTCCTGACCGGCTGACGGAGGAGGAGCAGCAGCGCTTCGAGGGCGCCTACTGCGGATTATGCCACACGCTGGGAAAGCGCTATGGTCTGGCAGGGCGGATGATCCTGAACTATGACTTGACGTTTCTGGCCATGCTGCTGTCGGAGGGAGCGGTTGAACGCTGCACAAAGCGCTGTCTGATCCATCCCGTGAGGGGAAGGCCCTGCGCCTACGGTGGAAGCGCCTTCGATCTGGCAGCGGATATGAGCGTCATTCTGACGTGGTGGCAGATACAGGACGGCATCGTCGACCATGGCTTTTTCAGCGGGCTGAAATACCGGGCGGCGTCACTGCTGCTGCGGCGGGCCTATCGAAAGGCGCGGGCGCTGCGTCCGGAATTTGATGAGAGCACCCGGCAGCATTTGCAGACGCTGAGCCAATTGGAGAAGGCGGAATGTCCGTCTCTCGACGCGGCGGCGGATACCTTTGCCCGGCTGCTGGCGGACGCCGCCAATGAGGTGGCTCAGCCGGTGAAGCGCCGCGTGCTGGAGCAGATGCTCTACCATCTGGGCCGCTGGGTCTATCTGATGGACGCGGCGGACGACCTGAAAAAAGATGTGAAAACCGGGAGCTATAACCCGCTGCCGCTGCGGTACGCCCTTCTCGGCGACACGCTGACAGATGCGGCACGGCGGGAGCTGGCGCAGACGCTGGACAACTCTATCCGCGCCATGGCGGCGGCCTTCGAGCTGTGGGATTTCGGCGGCTACGATCCGGTGATCGAGAGCACGGTCTATGAAGGCCTGTACGCGGTGGGGACCTCCGTTCTGGAGGGTAGCTTCCACCGGAAAACGAGAGTTTTACAGAAGAAAGGGGGACACCGGCATGCGTGATCCCTATCAGGTGCTGGGCGTACCCAGCACGGCCAGTGACGAGGAGGTCAAAAAGGCCTACCGCAATCTGGCGCGGAAGTACCACCCGGACAACTATCATGATAATCCGCTGGCCGATCTGGCACAGGAGCGGATGAAGGAGATCAACGAGGCTTACGAGGAGATCCAGACCCAGCGCAAGCGGGGCGCCTCCAGCGGAAGCTACGGTGCGGGATCGTCCGCAGGCTATAACCCCTATGGGGCGGGCTACGGCGGCTACCAGTCCTATACCGGCCCCTATCAGCGGGTGCGTGCCGCCATCCAGCAGGGCAACCTGAATCTGGCGGAGGAGCTGCTGAACGCCGTGAAGGATCACGATGCTGAGTGGAACTTCCTCAAGGGCGTGCTGTGTACCCGCCGCGGCTGGATGGACGAGGCAAAGCGCTACTATCAGACGGCGGTGCAGATGGACCCGGATGACGAGGAGTACCGGCAGGCGCTGGACATGGCGGAGGGCCGCCAGACGGCCTACCGGCCCAACGGCTATGACTCCTTCAGCACCGGAAACTGCCACATGAATCCGTGTCTGCCGTTCTGCCTGCCGCTGTTCTGCTGTCCCGGCGGCGGTTATCTGTACTGTTGTTAATTTACCGCGGCGGCATGACCGCCGGAAAGGGAGGATATACTGTGGTCAAGAGCATGACCGGCTATGGTCGGGCGCGGGAGACGCTGAACGGGCGCGACATCACCGTGGAGGTACGCTCCGTCAACAACCGCTATCTGGATTGCACCGTGAAGTTGCCCCGTACCTATATCTTTGTGGAGGATGCCGTCAAGACCCGCGTGCAGAAGGCAGTCTCCCGCGGCAAGGTGGATGTGTTCATCACCATCGACGCCACGGCCGCCGACGAGACGGTGGTGGCCGTCAACAAGCCGCTGGCCCGTGGCTATTACGAGGCGCTGACGAAGCTGAAGGACATGTTTTCGCTGGAGGGCGAGCTGTCCGCCGCCGTGCTAGCCAAGTTCCCCGATGTGCTGACGGTCACCAAGGCGGAGGAGGATCTGGAATCCGTCTCCGGCGATATCTGCGCCGTGCTGGACGAGGCGCTGGCCGCCTATAACGCCATGCGCACCGTGGAGGGCGGCAAGCTCAGCGAGGATATCGCAGGCCGTGCCGCCACCATCGAGACCGTGGTGGGCAAGGTGGAGGAGCGCTCTCCCCAGACCGTGGCCGCCTATCGGGAAAAGCTGACGGCCCGCATGCAGGAGGTGCTGCAATCCACCGCCATCGACGAGAGCCGCATCCTGACGGAGGCCGCCATCTTCGCTGACAAGATCGCCGTGGATGAGGAGACCGTTCGCCTGCGCAGCCACATCGCCCAGCTACGTACCATGCTGGAGAGCGACCAGCCCATCGGCCGCAAGCTGGACTTCCTGATTCAGGAGGTCAACCGTGAGTGCAACACCATCGGCTCCAAGTGCAACGACCTGACCATCGCGCAGGACGTGGTGAACATGAAGGCCGAGGTGGAGAAGATCCGCGAGCAGGTACAGAACATTGAGTGAGGTGCCGGGGATGCAGCTGGTGAATATCGGTTTCGGCAATCTGGTGTCGGTGCAGCGGCTGATCGCCATTGTCAGCCCCGACAGCGCGCCGGTGAAGCGTCTGGTGCAGGAGTCACGCGACCGCGGGATGCTGATCGACGCCACCTATGGCCGCAAGACGGCGTCCGTGCTGATCATGGACAGCGACCATGTGGTGCTTTCCGCCCTGAGTACAGAGCGGCTGGCGCCGCGCCTTGGCATGACGCCGCAGGAGCTTACAGAGGAAGAGGGATAAGAATGGAGAAGAAAGGCAAAACATTTATCATTTCCGGGCCGTCCGGCGTGGGAAAGAGCACCGTTCTGCGCACTTTGTTTGAAGGACGCGACGATCTGTATTTTTCCGTTTCCGCAACGACCCGTGCGCCTCGTCCCACTGAAACGCCGGATGTGGACTACCGCTTCATCGAAGCGGAGACCTTCCGCCAGTGGATCGGGGAGGGCGAGTTTCTGGAGTATGCCGAGTATGTAGGCAACTTCTACGGCACGCCCAAGAGATATGTGGACGAAGCCATGGAGGCGGGCAAGGATGTCATTCTGGACATCGAGGTCCAAGGCGCCGCGCAGGTACATGAGCTGCGTCCGGAGGTGGTGCGCATCTTCGTCGCACCGCCCTCCTGGGAGGAGCTGGAGCGCCGCCTCAAGGCCCGCGGCACCGATTCACCGGAAAAGATTCAGGAGCGTCTGCTGCGCGCCAAGGTAGAGCTGGAGAGCGCTGACAGCTACGATTACTTTGTCATCAACGATACGGTGGAGAGCGCGGTGAAGGAGCTGCGGGCCATCATGTTGGCCGAGCACTGCCGTCCCGCCGACCGTATCGGTATGCTGAGATAAAAACGTTTGAATACATCGCCTGAAAGGCAGAAGGAGATATTATTATGTCTATGCTTTATCCCGCAATGAACCAGCTGACCAGCTATGTGCCCAACCGTTATATGATGGTCAACGTGGTGGCCCGCCGTGCCCGTCAGATCGCTTCCGAGGCGGAGGTCAGCGGTGAGCATCTGGAGGAGAAGCCCGTCACCATGGCCATCGACGAGGTGGCCGAGGGAAAGTTTGACGCCAGCACCATCGATTCCTCCATTCAGGAGTAACAAAGAGAGGAGAACAGGGCTATGCAGATCGCGAAGATCGCTGTTGAAGCGGCGACATATGCCATCGACAAGCCCTATTCCTATCTGGTGCCCTCCGATATGGAGGTCAGCGTAGGCTGCCGCGTGCTGGCGCCCTTTGGCCGGGGCAACCGCACCAGCGAGGGAGTTGTGCTGTCGCTGGAGCAGGGAGTTCCCTCCGGCCCGTTGAAGGCGCTGCGGCTGAATCTGGACGGCGAGGCGGTGATCTCTCAGCGGGAGATCAGGCTGGCTCTCTGGATGCGGCAGCGGTATTTCTGCACGTTTTATGACGCCATCCGCACCATCCTGCCTGCCGCCGTCTGGTATCGCTATCAGGAGCTGTGGCAGCTGGTACAGGGTGCGGTGTGGGACGGCCTGTCCGACAAGGAGACGGCGGTATGCCATCTGCTCACGGAAGGGCCGCAGGAGATATCGGTACTGCAGGAAGCCCTCGGCGAGGGCGTGACCGCGGTGCTGCGCGGCTTGGAAAAGCGGGGCGTCGTCTCTCAGCAGACGCTGAGCCGCCGCACCGTGCAGGACAAGGCGGTGCAGCTGGCCCGTCTGGTATTGCCGGAGGACGAGGCTGCCGCATGGGCGCAGTCCCGGAAAAAAAGCGCGCGGCGCATGTATGACGCGGTGCAGTTCCTGCTTCAGCAGGGGGAGACCGCCGTCCATGAGCTGTGCTATTTCACCGGTGTTTCCCGGCAGACGGTCACGGCGCTGGAAAAGCGCGGCGTGATCGCCCTGCGGACGGAGGAGACCTACCGGATCACTGAAAAAACATATGCCGTAAAGGCAGACAACATTACGCTGAGCGACGAGCAGCAGCAGGCGTATGAGGATATCCTGCGCCGGGCGCTGACCGGGAAGGGCGGCGTGACCCTGCTGCAGGGCGTTACTGGCAGCGGCAAGACGCTGGTGTATATCCGTCTGGCGCAGGAGCTGCTGGCACAGGGAAGCTCCGTGATGATCCTTGTGCCGGAGATCGCCCTGACGCCCCAGATGATGGCGCGGTTCACCGCCTATTTCGGGGACAGGGTGGCGCTGCTGCACAGCGGCCTGCGGATGACCGAGCGCTATGACCAGTGGAAGCGCATCCGGAAGGGTGAGGCCACGGTGGTGCTGGGCACCCGCAGCGCGGTGTTTGCGCCGCTGGCGCATCTGGGCCTTATCATTATGGATGAGGAGCAGGAGGGCTCCTATGAATCGGAGCGCTCTCCCTGCTACCATGCCCGCGATATCGCCAAGTACCGCTGCGTGGCCGAGGGCTGCCATCTGGTGCTGGGCTCCGCCACGCCGACGGTGGAAACGGCATGGTACGCAAAGCATGGCGACTATCACCTGTCGCTGCTGCGGCAGCGGTATAACCGGCAGCAGCTGCCCCGCGTGATCCTTGCGGACATGCGGCAGGAGCTGCGGCAGGGGAATATGACGGCCATCAGCCAGCCGCTGTATGAGGAGCTGAGGGCCAATCTGGAGCGGGGCGAGCAGAGCATTCTGTTTCTCAACCGCCGGGGCAGCAGCCGCCAGCTGCTGTGTCCCAATTGCAGCTTTGTGCCCCAGTGTCCCCGGTGCAGCGTGTATCTGACGTACCACAGTGCCAACGGTCGCCTGATGTGCCACTACTGCGGCTATTCCCAACGGGCGCCGGAGGACTGTCCCGAGTGCGGAACGCCCCTGCGGCATGTGGGCTTCGGCACCCAGCGGGTGGAGGAGGAACTGCATGCCCTGTTTCCGGACACGCCGCTGCTGCGGATGGATGCGGACACGGTGGGCGCGGGCCACGAAGCGCTGCTGAAGGAATTTGATGAAAAGAAGATCCCCATTCTCATCGGCACCCAGATGGTGGCCAAGGGACTGGATTTTGAAAATGTGACGCTGGTGGGTGTGCTGGCGGCGGATCTGTCGCTGTATGTGGATCATTACCGGGCCTCCGAGCGGACGTTCAGCCTGCTGACGCAGGTGGTGGGCCGGGCGGGCCGCGGCGAGAAAGAGGGCCGCGCCGTGATCCAGACCTACACCCCCAACAACGACGTGATACAGGCCGCCGCCGCGCAGGACTATGAGCGGTTCTACGACGGAGAGATCCGGCTGCGGCAGCTGCGGCGCGATCCGCCCTTTGCCGACCAGCTGATGGTGACGGTGACGGGGCCGGAGGAGCCGGAGGTGCGCCGCGCCATTCAGGAGATCGGCGACAGCCTGCTGTCCGCCGCGAAAAAGCCGCCCTATGACGCGCTGGGACTGATGATCCTCGGCCCAGCGCCCGCGCCGGTGGTGAAGGTCAATAACCGCTACCGCTATCGGGTAACGGTGATCGGCCGCAACGACAAGACGCTGCGGGGTCTGCTGGCGGCGTTTATGAAGGAGTTCTCAAAGCGCGGTGAAAACCGCAATATGCAGATATACACGGATTGTAATTTGATGGATTAGAGGTAAGAAAACATGGCACTTAGGAAGATCGCGTTACAGGGTGAGGAATGTCTCACCAAGGTTTGCCGTCCCGTGACGGAATTCAATGACCGGCTGCATACCCTGCTGGATGACATGGCGGAGACGCTGGAGGATGCCGGCGGCGTGGGCCTTGCCGCGCCTCAGGTGGGCATCCTGCGCCGGGTCTGCATCGTGCTGAACGAGGATGACGAGATCATCGAGCTGATCAACCCCGAGATCGTCTATACCGAGGGTGAGGAGACGGCGCTGGAGGGCTGCCTCAGCGTGCCCGGCAAGTACGGCGAGGTCACCCGCCCTTATGTGGTGCGGGTCAAGGCACAGGATCGTGACGGCCAGTGGTTCGAGGTGGAGGACGAGGGCATCACCGCCCGCTGCTTCTGCCATGAGATCGAGCATCTGGACGGCCACCTGTTCGTGGAGCACACCGACCGCCTGATGGGGGGCGAGGAGCTGCAGAAGTGGCTGACGGAGCATGCCGACCAGTACGAGATCGAAGAAGAGGGCGAGGAAGAGTAATGCGCATTTTGTTTATGGGTACGCCGGATTTTGCCGTGGCTTCCCTGAAAGCGTTGGTGGAAGCCGGACATGAGATCTGCGGCGTGTTTACCCAGCCGGATAAGCCCAAAAACCGCGGCCATAAGCTGGCCTTCTCACCTGTAAAGGAATATGCATTGACACAGGATCTGCCGGTATATCAGCCCCTGAAGCTGCGGGACGGCACGGCGCTGGCGCTGGTACGGGAGCTGCATCCGGAGCTGATCGTGGTGGCCGCCTATGGCCGCATCCTGCCGGAGGACATCCTGAACACGCCGCCCTACGGCTCCATCAACGTCCATTCCTCCATCCTGCCCAAGTACCGGGGCTCCGCGCCCATCAACTGGGCGGTGCTCAACGGCGAGCAGGTGACCGGCGTTACCATCATGTATATGGCCGCCGAGCTGGACGCGGGCGACATCATCCGCGTGGCGGAGACACCCATTGATCCCGACGAAGACGCGCAGACTCTGACGGCGCGTCTGGCACTGCTGGGCGCGGACGCACTGGTGCAGGCGGTAAGCGACTTGCAAAACGGCACCGCTGCCCGCACGCCGCAGGAACATGACAAGCATACCTACGCGCCCATGCTGGACAAATCCCTCAGCCCGCTGGACTTCAATAAACCTGCCCGGCAGCTGCACGATCAGGTGCGGGGGCTGATCCCGTGGCCCTGCGCCACCACCGAGCTGAACGGCGCTACTGTCAAGGTCTACCGTACCGCTGTGGGTGAGGAGACTGCCGCCGCGCCCGGCTCCGTCGTGGAGGCCAACAAGAAGGGCATCGCCATCGCCTGCGGCGACGGAAAGCTGCTGCGTATTCTGGAATTGCAGGCACAGGGCGGCAAGCGCATGGCTGCCGCCGCCTATCTGGCGGGCCACCCGATCCCCGTTTGCCTATGAACGAAAGACGAAAGGGCAATGCCCGTGATACCGCGCTGGAGGTGCTGCTGAGCGTCTCCAGTGCCAACGCATGGTCGGATGGCAGCCTGAAGCGCACCATCGCCAAGAACGGACTGGACAGCCGGGATGCCGCGCTGGCCAGCCGTATCGCCTATGGCGTGATCCAGAACCGCATGTATCTGGACTATTACATCAGTCTCTGGTGTACCCAGAAGGCGGAGCGGCTGGAGCCGCTGATCCTGAACATCCTGCGGATCGGTGCGTATCAGATCCTGTTTATGGATAAGATCCCACACCGGGCCGCCGTCAACGAGGCGGTGGAGATGGCCAAGCGCCACGGCCGTCCCCGTGCGGCAGGCATGGTCAACGCGGTGCTGCGGAAATTCGTTACCAACTGGCTGGACATGCCGGAGCTGCCCCGGGGCAGCACGGCAGACTATCTGTCGCTGCGGTACAGCCATCCCAAGTGGCTGGTGACCCGGTTGATCGACATTCTGGGCGCGGAGGAGGCGGAGCAGTATCTCCGCTGCAATAACGCCATCGTGCCCACCACCATCCAGACCAATACCATGAAGACCACGCCGGAGGCGCTGGAGAAGGAGCTGCGCTCCCGCGGCGCAGCGGTAGAGCCCCATCCGTGGATGGCAGGCTGCTTCGAGGTCAGCGGCACCGGCGATATGGAGAGTCTCAGTGCCTTCCGCGAGGGACTGTTTACCGTGCAGGACGCGGCGGCCCGTCTGGTGGCCACCGTGGCCGCGCCGCAGGAGACGGACCGGGTGCTGGATGTCTGTGCCGCGCCGGGCGGCAAATCCTTTGCGCTGGCCATCGACATGGGGGACAAGGGCGATATCCTGTCCTGCGACGTGCATCCTCATAAGCTGAAGCTCATCGAAAACGGCGCGGCCCGGCTGGGCCTGCGCTCCATCCGCACGGCGCTGGCCGACGGGCGCGAGCGCCATGAGGCGTGGATCGAACAGGCGGATGTGGTGGTGGCCGACGTGCCCTGCTCCGGTCTGGGCATCATCCGCAAGAAGCCGGATATCCGCTATAAGGACCCCAAGGACCTGGCGAAGCTGCCCCGTGAGCAGCGGGCCATTCTGGAGAATGCCGCCAGCTACGTCCGTCCCGGCGGAACCCTGATCTACTCCACCTGCACGGTGCTGCCGGAGGAGAATCAGGAGGTCATTACATGGTTTTTGAAGGGCCATCCGGAGTTCCGGCTATCGCCCTTTGTGCTGCCCGCGCCCATCGGCGGGTGTGACGGTCACCTGACGCTGTGGCCGCAGCGGTGGGGAACGGACGGCTTCTATATCTGCCGTCTGGAAAAGCAGAAGTAAGGAATTGCCTATGATCGACATCAAATCGCTGAATCTTCAGGAGATGACCCAGCTGCTGCGGGAGATGGGAGAACCGGCCTTCCGGGGCAAGCAGGTGTTCGTCTGGCTCCACAAGGGCGTGACCTCCTTTGAGGACATGAGCAACCTCAGCAAGCCCCTGCGGCAGAAGCTGGCGGAGCAGTGCGTCATCACCGTACCCACGGTGGAGCACAAGCAGGTGTCCAAGCACGACGGTACGGTCAAGTACCTGTGGCGGCTGGGGGACGGCAACTGCATCGAAACGGTGCTGATGCGCTATCACCACGGCAATACCATGTGCATCTCCTCGCAGGTGGGCTGCCGTATGGGCTGCGCCTTCTGTGCCAGCACCATTGCCGGTAAGGTGCGGGATCTGACGCCCTCTGAGATATTGGATCAGGTGCTTTTCACCCAGCTGGACAGCGGACTGGATATCTCCAATATCGTTTTGATGGGCATTGGCGAGCCGCTGGATAACAAGGACAACGTTCTGAAGTTTCTGGAGCTGGTCAACAGCCCGGATGGCTTGAATATCGGCATGCGGCATATCAGCCTGTCCACCTGCGGCATCGTGCCTCAGATCGACGCACTGGCGGAGCTGAACCTGCAGCTGACGCTGTCGGTGTCCCTTCACGCGCCGGACAGCGAGACACGCTCGAAGATCATGCCGGTGAATAAAGCCTACGACGTGGAGGAGCTGTTTGCCGCCTGCCACCGGTATTTTCAAAAGACCGGTCGCCGCATCAGCTTTGAATACGCCATGATCGACGGCGTCAACGACCACGATTGGCAGGCGGATCTCATTGCCCAGCGCATCAAGGGCATGCCGGGGCATGTGAATCTGATCCCGTTGAATGAGGTGACGGAGAGTCCCTTTAAGCCCAGCCGCCGCACCGCAGCCTTCCAGAAGCGGCTGGAGTCTCACGGTATTACCGCGACAGTCCGCCGCAGTCTGGGCGGCGACATCGACGCATCCTGCGGCCAGCTGCGCCGCAAGGCCATGGAGGAGAGCAGAAAATGAGGATCTGGGGGATCACCGACACCGGACTGGTGCGGCGTGAAAATCAGGATGCCTATGCAACCGCGGTGATCGCGGACTGCACCGTAGCTGTGGTGTGTGATGGTATGGGTGGCACCAATGGCGGCCATATGGCCAGCACCATTGCGGTGGATACGCTGCTGGAAAAGCTGCGTGACACGTTCCGGCCCGATATGGAGCAGGCGCAGGTCAAAAACGCGGTGCTTCAGGGTATCGCGCAGGCCAACGACGCCATCCGCGCCAAGGCGGCGGAGGATGAAACGCTGGTCAACATGGGTACGACCATGGTATGCGCCGTCTGCCGCGACAACGAGGCCCTCGTTTTTAACGTAGGCGACAGCCGCGGTTATCTGATCGGCGAGAGCGGCATCCGCCAGATCACCCGCGACCACTCGGTGGTGGAGAACATGGTGGAACGGGGCGATATCACGCCCGCGCAGGCACGCCGCCATCCCCGGCGGAATCTGATCACCCGCGCCCTTGGGCCGGACGCTCAGGTGGAGACGGATGTTTTCACTGTGCCGTGGCAGCAGGGCAACTTCCTGCTGCTGTGTACGGACGGTCTGGTCAACACCGTGACGGATCAGGAGATGCTGTTCGAGGTCATGCACGAAATTGATCTGGACAGCTGCGTGGACCGTTTGATGGCCGCGGCCAAGGAGCAGGGTGCGCCGGATAATGTTACGGTGGTCCTGCTGCAAAATCTATGAAAGGAGATGACCACAAATGGATCAGTACATTGGAAAAATGCTGGATAACCGCTATGAGCTGCTGGAGTTGATCGGTACGGGCGGTATGGCCAACGTTTACAAGGCCAAGTGCCACCGCCTTAACCGGCTTGTGGCCATCAAGATATTAAAGAGTGAGCTGGCAGAGAACGCGGAGTTCCGCCGCCGTTTCCGGGATGAATCGCTGGCCGTCGCCCAGCTGAGCCATGCCAACATCGTGTCCATTTACGACGTGTCCAGCTCTCAGGGCATCGACTACATCGTCATGGAACTGATCGATGGCATTACGCTGAAGCAGTATATGGAGCGCCGGGGCCACATGGACTGGCGGGAGGCGCTGCATTTCATTACCCAGATCATGCGGGGTCTCAGCCACGCCCACAGCCGCGGTATCATCCATCGGGACATCAAGCCCCAGAACATCATGGTGCTGCGGGATGGCAGCGTGAAGGTGGCCGACTTCGGCATCGCCTGCCTGGCGGATGCCCACCAGACACTGGCGCAGGAGGCGCTGGGCAGCGTTCACTACATCTCGCCGGAGCAGGCCAAGGGAGAGCGTCTGGACGCCCGCAGCGATATTTACAGCGCCGGCGTGGTGCTGTATGAAATGCTGACGGGGCGCCTGCCCTTTGAAGGGGACAGCGCCGTTTCCGTGGCCATCCAGCATCTGAGCAGCGTGCCGCTGAACCCCCGTGAGATCGATCCGGACATTCCCGAGGCAATGGAGCTCATCTGCATGAAGGCGATGAGCCCCGACCTCGACAAGCGCTATCAGAGTGCCGACGCCATGCTGGCGGATCTGGAGAAGTTCCGCAAGGATCCGTCGGTGGATCTGGACTATATCCGCACGGAGCTGACCGCCGATGTGGACAGTCAGCCCACCAGCCCCATCCCCTTGCAGAAGGTCTCTGCCGCGGTGAAGAGCCGTCAGGCAGAGGAGGACGACGACGAGGATGACGATGACGGCTGGTCGCTGCTGGACTATCTCCGCGAGAATAAGAAGATGGCCGGGCTTCTGGCAGCCGGTGTGGCGCTGATTATTCTGGTGTTCGTCATTATCTTCGCGGGCTTCGGCAGCGGAGGCAGCAGCAAGGCGTATGAGGTGCCCAACATTCTGGGCTATACCGTCGAGGATGCCAATGAGCTGGATACGGTCAAGGGCATCTTCACCATTGAGGTGGTGGGAACGGTGGACGACGACCACTATCAGCCCGGACAGATCGTGCAGCAGGACCCCTCCGCCCGTGTTGAGCGCCGCAGCAATTTTGTGATCCAGGTCTACATCTGTGCCGAGCGGCAGGAGGTCACCATGCCCAACCTGCAGGGTGAGACGTATCAGTCCGCAAAGCTGAAGCTGCAGCAGCTGGACCTGAAGCTGAACATCACCTATACCGAGCAGTTCTCCGACGAGTTCCCGGCGGGACAGGTGATGGAGACGACCCCGACAGTAGGCGCTGCGCTGAAAAAGGGCGCCTCCATTACGATGGTGGTCAGCAAGGGACCGGAGAGTGTCACGGTACCCACCTTTACCGGCAAGAGCTATGAGGCGGCGAAGGCTGACGCGGAGAAGCTGGGTCTCAAGGTGGGAAAGCCGGAGTACCGCTATTTCTCCATGTTCGCCAACGAGGGCGACGTGATCGAGCAGAGCATCCAGCCCGGCACACAGGTGCAGGGCGGCACGGAGATCATTTTCACCGTCTACGGGTCTCCCAACGGCGACCAGAACCGGACGGTGCGCGTGGAATTCCTGATCCCGGATGACCTTGACGGCGAGGATACGCTGCGCGTGGAGTTCATCATGGATGGACAGGTGGTCGATACCCGCTTTATCAGCGGCGACGACGCCAGCGTCAGCTATGATTACGAGGGTAAGGCGGGCATCACCGCGACCGTATATGCCCGCATCAACGGCGTTGCGACCGACTCGCAGGAGATCAGCTTTTGAGCCGGGGCAGGATCGAGAAAGCCCTCAGCGGCTTCTATTATGTCAATACCGGCAGTGAGACGCTGCAATGCCGGGCGCGGGGCAAGTTCCGCAAGGAGGGCATGAGCCCGCTGGTGGGCGACTGGGCGGAGGTTCAGGAGCTGGGCAACGGAGAGGGCATGGTGCAGGCCATCGAGCCGCGCACCTGCCAGTTCCAGCGTCCCGCCGCTGCCAACGTGGATCAGCTGGTGGTCATCGCCTCCGCCGCGATCCCGGTGACAGACCCGTATCTTATCGACCGTATCAGCGCCATCGCGGCGCTGAAGGGCTGCGCCGTGCTGGTGGTGCTGAACAAGTGCGACCTTGACCCGGCGGAGGAGCTGTACGGCATTTACAGTGTTTCGGCCATTCCGGTGCTGCGGGCCAGCGCGGTAACAGGCGAGGGGCTTCCGGAGCTGTACCGCGCCTTGCAGGGAAAGCTGAGCGTGCTGACCGGCAATTCCGGCGTGGGAAAGTCCAGCCTGCTGAACGCGCTGGCGCCCCATTTTGACCTGCCGGTAGGGGAGGTCAGCAAGGCGCTGGGCCGCGGCCGCCATACCACCCGCCATGTGGAGATGTTCCCGTTGGACGGCGATACCTATGTGATCGACACACCGGGCTTCTCTTCCTTTGACGCCCAGTCGCTGGAGTGGGAGCTGAAGCAGCACCTGCCGGAGACGTTTCCGGAGTTTGCACCGTATCTGGACGGCTGCCGTTTCGTGGGCTGCCAGCATGTAAAGGAAAAAGGCTGCGCCGTTTTGCAGGCGGTAAAGGACGGAAAGATCCCGGTGAGCCGCCACCGCAGCTATGTCCGGCTTTATGAGGAGTTGAAGCCGCTGAAGGAATGGGAACAGAAGTAGCCATGATAAATAGCGCGAAACGCTCCGCATCCTATTTCTTTTAATTTTCTGTTGAAAATTGCGCCCTTTTGGGGTATACTATCCTAAAATACACTTGGAGGTCAAAATCATGATCGAAATTACCAAAGATACCATTATCGGTGATATTCTGGACATCGCGCCCCAGACGGCGCCTATCTTCCTCTCCATCGGCATGCATTGTCTGGGCTGCCCCTCTTCCCGCGGCGAGACCGTGGAGGAGGCCTGCGCCGTCCACGGTGTGGACGTTGACAAGCTGCTGGCCGTGGTCAACGAGGCTGCCAACGGCAAGGCCGAGTAACTGATGCGATCAGATAAAACGCATACGGCGTGCCGTATGCGTTTTATCCTGTTTATCCTTGCCAATCGACGGTATGAAGATGAGAGAATTACAATTACAGCCCCGTTTGCAGCTGCTGGCGGACATGGTGCCGGAGGGCAGCCGCCTTGCCGATGTGGGAACGGATCACGGTTATATCCCCGTCTGGCTGCTGAAAAGAGGGCGCATTGCGGCCGCCATCGCGTCGGATATCGGCGCGGAGCCGCTGCAGCACGCCCGGCAGACGGCGGCGGAGTATGCGGTGACGGACATCGATTTCCGTCTGTGTCCGGGCCTTGATGCCATCGCGCCGGAGGAGGTGGATACCATTGTCATTGCCGGTATGGGCGGCGAGACCATTCAGATGATTCTGGAAGCCGCGCCGTGGACGGCGAAAGGGGAGCATTTACTGCTGCTCCAACCCATGACGAAGGTGGAATACCTGCGGAAATGGATGGTTGACAATGGGTATTGCTTTACAGAGGAGCGGCTGGTTTTTGATAAAAACTACCGCTATCCGGTGTTTGCCGTCCGCGGCGGCGCGCAGCCGCCTCTGACGCTGACGCAGCAGTATGGCGGCGTCCTGCTGGACGGTGACCCGCTCTATGCCGATTATCTGGACGAGCGGATCGGTAAGCTGCAAAAGGCCATTGACGGTCTCCGGCGTTCCCATACGACAGAAAACGCCGTAAAGGCAGATGCCTTGTCAGAAATTTGCCAAGCACTGAGAGAAAAGAGGGAGACACTGTGACAAGAGTTTGCGACATCGAGAAGCTGCTCTATGACTGGGCGCCCCGTGATCTTGCCATGGAATGGGACAATGTGGGCCTGCTGGCAGGCGACGGCGACGCGGAGGTGCGGAAGGTGCTGGTGGCGCTGGATGTGACGGAAGCGGTGGCGGCGGAGGCCGTGACCGTGGGCGCGGATCTGATCGTGGCCCACCATCCGCTGATGAACTGCGCATGGCACAAGGTGCAGCATGTGACCACCGGCGACGCGCAGGGCCGCACCATTACCACGCTGCTGAAAAACGGCGTGTCCGCCATCTGCATGCATACCAATCTGGATGCGGCGGAGGGCGGCGTCAACGATGTTCTGGCGGAAAAGCTGGGCCTTTATGACACGAAACCCCTGACGGATGAAAAAATTGGCCGGTTTGGAACGCTAAATTGTGAAAAACCCCTTGTAGAGTTCCTACAAGATGTGATAAAATATTTGGGCTGTAATGGCCTTCGATATGTGGACGGCGGCAAACCGGTACATCGCGTGGCGGTGGGCGGCGGTGCCTGCGGCGACTATATCGGTCAGGCCATCGCGCTGGGCTGCGACACCTTTGTGACCTCCGATCTCAGCTATCATGAGTTTCTGGATACAAAGGCGCTGAACCTGATCGACGCGGGACATTTTCCCACAGAGAATGTGGTGTGTCCTGCGATTGCGGCGCGTCTGCAAGCGGCCTTTCCCGACATAACCGTGGCCCTGTCAGCCACCCATGACCGAGAGATCATACAATATTGCATAAAGAAGGAGAAGTAAACTATGTCCGGACATTCCAAGTGGCACAATATCCAAAAGACCA
>ENA-OROD01001651-OROD01001651.1-human-gut-metagenome-genome-assembly--contig:-NODE-1651-length-17382-cov-5.627345_pt1 | contig 17382 bp, 20 predicted proteins | sample MGYA00242123_ERZ509038 | MGnify/ENA primary metagenome ERZ509038 (study PRJEB26280, sample SAMEA2338719) | human gut metagenome | biome: human gut; feature: human-associated habitat; material: faeces... | reverse complement strand
GTTCCTCTTCTTCCTCTCCCCCGGCGGCCTCCTCTCAGGCTGCTTCCAGCGTGGCAAGCCCGGCTGTTTCCGAGGCCGCCAGCGCCACGGCAGAGGGTACCAACGGCACCGACGCCCTGGACGACGCTGTGAACACCCTGCTGGACACCAACCCCATCTCCAACCAGTTTGAGATCGCCGCCATGAACATCGAGTACGATTTCGGCATTCAGGCTGACGACATCACCAGCTACAAGGGCGTCAAGAGCAACGATAACGGCGACGCCGGCCTCGTGCTGGTCATCCAGGCCGCCGCGGGCAAGGCCCAGAACGTCGTGGACGCGCTGACCACCTATCAGAAAGATCAGGTAGCGTTCTACGGCAACTACGCCGAGTTTGCACAGGCCCAGTCCAATGTGGAGAATGCCGTCATCGGCAGCAATGACAGCGACCTTGTGGTCATGGTCATCGCCTCCAACGAGTGCTCCGCTGACCTGAGCAGCGCCGTGGACAGCGTCCTCGGCAAATAAGCAGCTTTTCTGCGGCCGGTGCCATCTGCGGCATCGGTCTTTTTTATCACCACAAAAAGGAGGCTGACGCCGTGGTTTTCAGCACCATCCTGTTTTTATTCCGGTTTCTCCCCATCACGCTGGCGCTGTACTATCTCGCGCCGGCAAAGCTCAAAAATACCGTTCTGTTCCTGTGCAGCCTCGTGTTTTACTGCTGGGGCGAGGTGCGCTTTTTTCCCATCATGATCGCTCTCATCCTCCTCAACTACCTCTGCGGTCTGGGGCTGGAACGGTTCGACGGCAGCGAGCCCGCCCGCAAATTCTTTCTGCTGGCAGGCCTTGTGGGCAGCCTGGGGATGCTGTTCTATTTCAAATACGCAAACTTCGTTCTGCGCAGCGTCAATGCCCTGCTGGGCACCGAGCGGTTGCCGACCTCGTGGACGCCGACGACCTCGATTGCGGTCTATGTCATGGACCGAGCAGGAAAGCCTCCCTTCATTGAGGAGGACGTTTGGGTGTTCCGCGGGGGGACGGGTTCGGAGCCGGTCTGGGATGTCTCCCGCCTGCAGGACGAGGCCTATTGCAGAGAATGGAAGTTGGCGGCCGGCGGGGTAGAGATGCTCAACTCGTTCGGGACGAGGCAGGGCGAGAACTACGAGAAGAAGGCAAGCGCCGCGGTGCTCTTTCTGGACGCTCCAATCCTGAAGGACTGCAGCATCATCGACCTCCCCGGCTTTGGGACGGAGACGGAGAACGATGATGTCATCACCTTTACGACGGCGCAGGCCGCCGATGTCATCATCTACCTCTCCCAGGCGACCGGCTTCATGCGGATTGAGGATATCTCCTTCCTGAAAGGCAACATTTTCGCTTTGCCGGTCATGGAAAAGCTGGGGAAGAACTCTCTGAGTCCTCTTGCCAACCTGTTTGTGCTGGCCTCTCAGGCCCACAATGTCAACAGCGGCGCCCGTGACCAGCTGGAGACCATTCTCAATGTAGGCTGCAGGAACCTCACGAAGACACTGCCGGACACCTATTGGAATGTCCGGGCGGCCAAGTCCGGCTACGAGTACCCTGACCGTGGCTTTGATGCCCTGCGGGCCCGCTTCTTTGCCTACACGACGGATATTGAGGAGATATACACCCCCTTCAACACCACACTGAAAGCCACGCTGGAGACCCTCCCACTCCTCATCCTGGAAGACGTCCGCAGTTTTGTGTCGGATTACGTCCAGAACCGCTCGGCAAAGCTCAAGGCGGAGATAGAGAAGATGGACGGCGTCTGCGAAGCGCGGGATAAGTACTATGAAATCCTGGTGGAAATCCAAAAAAACGAGCCGACCCGGAAGGAGGGGGATTACAAGAGAAAGCAGAATGTCCGGCATGTCATAAAGGATTACAGCCTGAAATCCGTGGATGAGTTCCGCGAGTTCTACGAGTCTTTGATATCTGTTGATAGGCTCGTGGAAGAGATGCGGGCGCAGAGGGTCCAGGGCCGAAAAAACGAGCTTGAACTCTTTGTAAGTGCTCTTCAGTCGGAGATACAGTGGCATTGCGAGCAGCTTTTGCAGCACTATACCGGCGAAATCGAGGCAGTCGCCCAGGACTATTCCGCCGCTTTCAACGAGTCGGTGAAAGCCCCCTTCGAGAAATGCAAGATGGATATGGGGTTTGACGCTACCTGGTGTATCTATTCGGCCTTCCTGAACTTCTTCTCTCGCTGGGATGACTTCATCGACGGCATAGACGCCCCCATCTTTTTCAAGAAGTCTGCGAGTTTCATTGGCGCTTCGGTCGCATCCGGGGTCGGCTTTTCGCTGATGGGGCTGCTGTTCCCCCCGCTCGGCGTCAGCATCGGTGCGGCGCTACTCGCCGCCATAACGGCCACCCGGTTCGCCGGCGTCAGCTGGGAGACCAGCGCGGCCAAGAAGATTGTCAAGGCCTTCGAAAAGGCCGATGTCGTCAGCAAGTATAATTCGGTCATCTCTGAGTATTGGAGCAAAATCGCCACGGCCTTCGACGTTAGTGCCAAGAAAGTAGACGCTGACTGGGAGCAGTACCTGCAGAACCTGAGTACGCTGATTCAGTCCTGTGACCAGAGTTCCATCCGGGAGCAGTCAGAGGAGCTCCGCTCGCTGCTTGTCTTCCTGGGCCAGTGCCCGCAGAAACTCTCCCCGCAGTTGTCGATTTAGAGAAAGGGATGTTCAATATGTCCAATTTGTTTGAGAAGTACCGCAGTGCAGGCAACGATGAAGCCGCACTGATGGTGGCCAATAATGAGTTCAACAAAGCTCCCGGCGATAAGGCTGCTTTTGAGCAGTACTTTTCCTTTGTCTGTTCGCTTGGCACGAGCCTCCCCTCCCTTCTGGACCGTCAGGCGGCGCTGGATAAAGCGGCTGTCGCCTTGGAGTATTTCAAGGAGAATGCGGAGCTGGACGAGAAGCTTGTGGAGTGGATTTTGGCGAAGCAGACGAGCCTGGAGGACTGCTACGAGGCCCTTGCCCGTGAGGACAACGAGCTGATGAAGAAACAGGCTCTGGACGTTGAAAACGAGAACAACACCGTCCTCAAGCGCCTGTTCGACCTCAGAGACGAGCTCCAGGAGATTAAGACACGGGATGCGTTTGATGACGTTTTGAACCGTATCCGGTTGGAAGACGGTAAGTTGGACCAGGATGCATTTACGGAGGAGCAGAAGCGGGTCTATGACACCCTTTCCCGTGCGCATACGTCCCTGATTACCGGAAAAACGGCCGAACTGGAGCGGGAGGAGAACATGGACTATAACAGCCGGGCCGTCAGTTTCTTCGCGGATGCGTTCTCCAAGTTTAAAAAGGATGAGAACCGCTATACCAAAAACGAAGATGCTCTGAAAAGTCTGGCGGACACCTATCTTTTCGCCTTTGACGCCAATCGGCTCCTCCCTGCGACCGTCGCCTATTACAACTACATCTATCAGTACATTTTTGACAAGCTCTCTGAGGACGGGAAGCTGTTCCTGACGAGGCTTGCCACAGAGAAAGATCGCACGAGGTGGTAAACATGGTATCAGCATCGCAGAAGAGAAAAAGCCTGTTCGACTTCCCCGGGTCTGCCGGGGCCACCGGATTCGGGCGGATGGGGACCTATACTGCCGCCAGCACGTGTGCTCGGACCAGTGCGGTCACCGGAGGCTATAACCAAGAACTGAACAGCTTCCTGTGCGATATGAGAGCTACGCAGGCCGCAGACGCGGCCCGCTATGGGGACAAGCTCTTTACCCCAAATTCTGCCGCCCGACAGCGTGGCGTAGAGCTGGCCTGGCGCTACGAGAAGAAGTCTATTCTCATGGGAGGCAAAGGCTCTGAGAATTGGACCGCTGCGGAACGCCGGGAAATCGTGGAGACCGGCTCCCTGCGCGGCTCCCAGGGCCATCATCAGCGGAACGTTGCGCTCCACCCGGAGGACCAGGCAAATCCCCATAACATCAAATTCTACCGCTCTCAAAGGGAACATCTGCAGAATGGCCATAAAGGGTCCTGGAGCAATGAATCCGATGCCCCGATGATTAACCGCGACAAAATGCTGACCCGCACCAATGCCCGCCGGGTCTTCCGCAATGAGGTGCGTGGCATCGGCTTGACCGCAGCCATTGGTCTTGGCATCGGCTTCAGTATTGGATTCGCGGCGACATTGGCCCAGAGTGGAATCTCTGTCGGCACAATTCAGGATGCCCTCAAGGGCGGTTTGCAGGGCGGCCTTACGGCTGCCGGCCTCTCTGTCACCGGATACGCGCTCTCACGCACGCTTGGCCAAGTCGCCTCCTGTGCCGTGGTAGGCGCCCTGGAGAATGCCGGTGTGGCAGTTACCACGCAGTTGGCACAGGCGGTTTCCGCCGGCGTCATGGGTGGCCTGACAATTGCCGTGTTTGCCGTGTATCAGTTCGCCACTCTGAAACGGCAGGGAATGGGGACAAAGCTGGCCCTCACCAATACAGCAAAGCAAGCGCTGGTATCCGTTGCCATCCTCGTGGTCGGTATCGCCATCCAGTGCATCGCTGGGAACAAGGCTGCCGCTGCCGTTACGATTGGCCTTGGCCTGGCAACGGCGTCCAGCGCCCTGATTAAGACCGTGAAGGGGCGGAAGCTGGCAGACCGCATCCGGGAGTGTGCCATTGACGGTGCGCGGCCGGTGTTTGCATAGGAGGTGTCGAGATGTTTGAGAGTTTTGTTCAGAAGGCATTGGCCCAGGATAAGCGGAATTGCTTTTCCCCCTATGACGGCCCGGTCGATTTCATCCCCGACGCGTTCCAGGCCTTCTATCGGGACACCGACCCGATAGATGTGGAGATCCGTTCTGGCGCTTATGGCTCCGTCCGGTTTTTCCCCGCCGCCGAGCTTCAGCAGCAGCAGGAAGCGTATGAGGTGACGCCCGAAATGTTTGTCTTTGCCTCCGTAAATGGGGACCCCATCTTCCTGAGCGATGGCGTAGTCTACACCTATGCTCACGGCTGCAAGGGGGTCCCCTGGGAAATGCTCTCAAAGGATCTTTCTTCCTTCTTTCAAGAGCTTCTCTAATTCATGTTACCTTGCGTCTGTGTTGTTGCTCTCTTTCCTAATCAACTGATTGTTCCGTACCTCCGCCTCGGAAATCGATCTTTGACACAACACTACCATTTTTCTGGCAGGCCATTAAATGCAATCAGATCTGGTTTTCCCGTTGTAAGCCGTAGTCTTTCGGATATCTCATCTAATTCCGTATCCATCCCAGTGCTCACAGATCCGTGGTAGCGAAATTCCTCGTTTTCGTCATTGATTAGTCTCAGATTCCAGACATCAACATCCGTTGCCATAGCTACCATGAGTTCCGTCCGGAAGTGATTTTCTATTCTATCAAACAGTTGGATAACAGCATGGCTTTCAACCTTGTACTGTTCGCGGGAAATCAATTTGAGGCTGATTCCATTACCGTATGCCCACCGAGATAGCCATACTGAGCCGTTCCTCGTGATTGTGATTCGCTGCTCGACTTCCTTATCGGTCTCAGGGCGAGGACCATATGCAATGTTACCTGATGTGAGCTGGAATTTTTGAATGTGACCGCTGAATGGGAAGTTCTCTGGTTTCCTCATAAGTGCGCCTCCTCATACAGGGAAATCTAATATAAGAATATCATAGATACCTACTACGGTCAAAATGAGGACTTCTGTGATGGACGACCAATCTTGCTCTTTTCATGTATGCGTAGAGAACCATGATTGGAAAAAACGAGTCCTGTCAGAACCAGCAATATGGGGTTGTAGGGTGGTCAGTTCACCTGGCACCCTCTGCAGGTCATACCTAAGACTGCAGTATAACCAGTTGGCAGGCCACAACGAATGTAACAAACGCTTGACTTTAATCAGATTGATTTCGATGTTTTATACTGTGGAAGCCTCCTCCCAATAATATGGACGAAAGCTCCCCTGCAGTCGCGGGGGAGCTTTGCTTTATTGTAGTATGCCATTGCCTTCATCCAGCATCATTGCAACCTGAAAGATAAATTCTTCCGGCGTCGGCCTATCCCCCTTAAAGGTCATCCTGTCCCATAACTGTTGTGCTTCTTGGTCGTGGTGGTCATAGGCATCATCAATTGCCACCTGCATTTCGTGAAGCACATCCTCAGGTGTCGTTCCGTTGTCGTGGGCAATCTTAGCAAGGATTTCATCAAAGCTTCTCATACTAACTCCTCCGTCTTTAGATTTCTAACTTGTTCTTTAGCGCAAGCATAGCACCGAAAGAATGTCGAATAAGCGAAAATCTTGACGGAGGGAAGAAAAAAGTGTGGAAGGAGCCACAAGCTCTTCCACACTCATCTATCTATCAACGCAGACACAACTTTCAAAACGCGCATTTTTTCTTCATGAGGGAGAACCTCGATGACGGCAGAAAGATTTGAAGCGACTCCAGTTGCCGCACGATCCACCACATCCACCAGCAGCTCATCCGCAGACACTTCAAGCACATTCGCAATCGCAACGAATGTATCTATCCTCGGAATTTTCGTACCGCGTTCAATGACGCTTACATGAGTTGGGCTGATGTTGATACGGGCGGCAAGGTCTTCTTGTGTCATGCTTTTTTTCTCTCTTGCAGCTTTAATACGTTGTCCAACTGCCTTTGCGTCCATCGTTCCACCTCCTCCTTTAGAACTTGATTTTGCTCTAAAGATAGTATAGTGGAGATGGCTGCTTTCATACAGAAGCCAAAGAACGAAGCATAATTCTAAAGAACAATTTGCGCAAAAAAAGATTTCCTCAGCCTCAACACCAGGACATGGCATTGGCTGAGAAATCAATGTGACTACTCGACCATATCCTTATGGATGGCTAAATTTCCCAGAATTGTTGAGCCCTCATGGTTGGCATAGGCGATGATTACAGAACGTCATGAAAGCAATCTCCTTTGATATCGGCAATGTCATCCAGCGGGATCTTCTTCCCGTCGGTCAGAACCAGAAGGCGCTCATAGAGATCAACTCGTTTTAGGTTGCCAGTGATGGCGGTATAAGAACCGCCAGGCTTCTTCTCGTCTGGGACGAAGAAGGTAACTGTAATCTCCGGCCTATCAGCAATAATCTCTTGGAGATACTGCTGCTTCCTATCCAGCAGGTCTCGTTCTTCATCTCCGAGCTCAATTCTCTCATCTGTCAGGCGCCCAGTTTCCTTGACAGCATCATCATAACCATTGAGAGCTGCAAAAGGGGAAAACTGCGCAGCTCGTTCCAGCATAGACATCTGTGGCCTTATCTTAGAAACATGGTGGGGCAGATTGATGATATCTTCATACTTCTCCGTCATGCTCTATGGCCTCCAATTTGCTCATTCCTGTCCTTGCCTGTTGCGCCTTCCTCTAAATTCATTCCCTTCAAGATGGCATTTTTCCCGTATTTGTTCTTAATAGTGAGCATAACCTCCTGCATTTTTCGCTCCCGATCCAGTTCTGCTTGCTCTTGCTTTCGACGAGCCTCAACGGCAGCATAATCGGTGAACAGATCCATCTGCTCAAATTCGCCCTCTCTGGTCATCGCCTCACTCTCTGAAATCACCCGACCCGCAACGATGTTAAGTCGCCGCACCATGAGGTCGGTATTCACAATACGATCAAAGAGCGCTGTAGCTGCCCCCATGATTTTCTTTGTAGAGGAGGTATAATCGTTCAGGCGCTCGGTTCCATGGGCATGCTTTGGAACCTCGCGGCCATAGTGATCCTTGACTATTGGGCCATGATACCGATTTCGCCGCGCCGGATCAGTTAGGTTCTCAATGTCATAGCCGACCGTCAGGACAATCTGGTCGGTCATCAGCTTCTTACTCACCAAATCCAGTGCCAGTTGCTCTGCCATTTCTCTCAGCACCAACCGAGCCCTTTCTGCGGAATACGGGCAATGCAGAACCTGACCGGAACCAAGGCTGTTTTCACTGGGATGATATGCCTTAACCGCTTGGATGGTACAGGGTTCCCAGCCCCACGAATGGTCAATCAACAACTCAGCGTTTTTCCCAAAGAGCTGGTAGAGAAGATCCTCATTGCATACCGACATTCGCGCAACATCGCCCATGGTAAACATTCCGTGTGCCTCTAACTTCTTGGCGTATCCACGTCCAACCCGCCAGAAATCGGTGAGTGGCTGGTGCGACCACATGGTCTGACGGTAGGTCATCTCATCCAGCTCTGCGATGCGCACGCCGTTCTCATCCGCAGGGATATGTTTTGCCAAGATATCCATTGCGACTTTACATAAATAAAGATTCGTACCAATACCTGCAGTGGCTGTAATTCCGGTATTCTCGATCACATCCAGGATAATTTTCATTGCAAGTTCTCTGGGGGTAAGTTTGTAGGTGGATAGATAATCGCTGACATCCATGAACACTTCATCAATGGAGTATACGATGATATCCTCTGGAGCAATGTATTTCAGATAGATGCTGTAGATGCGTGTGCTGTACTCCATGTAGTAGGCCATACGCGGTGGTGCAATCAGATAGTCGATCTCCAGCCCCGGTGTGGCATTTAATTCAGAGAGAAAGCAAGACTTTCCAGAAAATCGATGCCCAGGCGCATCGTGAAGCCGACCACGGTTGGCCTCCTTCACCTGCTGGACCACCTCAAACAGACGAGCACGACCTGAAATCCCATAGGCCTTTAAGGACGGCGTAACGGCAAGGCAGATGGTCTTGTCGGTACGGCTCTCGTCGGCAACCACCAAGTTGGTATCCAGAGGATCGAGACCTCTCTCCCGGCACTCGACGGAGGCATAGAAGCTCTTCAAAGAAAGCCGAATTCGGCTTTTTTTGAATAATGCCGAGGAAAAAGAAATGCCGATATAATTTAGAAAAGGTTGAAATACAAGAGGAATTCAAGTAAATATCGGCATTACCTGTTATACTTGGAACACCAAATATAACAGGGGGTGTATGCTTTGCAAAGGATAGAAGATGCAGTAAACGGAGTGCTGGAGGCTATGCGCCAGCGGGGAGTCAGCGAATACAGTCTAAAATGTATACGTTGGAGTGTCTACCGTCGCATTGTCGTTTGGCACCACACGCATGACACAGACATCTGCTCTTATGAGCTTTTGAGCAGCCTGTGTGAACTACAACGAATCCGATATGAACACGGAGAAATAAGCAGGAAATTTTACAGGGCATTTGTAACAGCAGCTTTTCGCATCCGCTCTTATGTGGATACTGGGAAAGTCGATTTTTCCATAGTAAAAGACACAAAGTATTATAAGCCCGGCAAAGAATATCAAGAACTCGTTGATTCCATTTTGAAAGCAAGTGGATTGACAGAGGGCTCTCAATATAAGCTTGCAATCATTATGCGTCAATTCTTTTGCTTTTTCGAGAAACGCTATTCCAGTATTGAACAAGCAACAGACCGGGATTTTCTTGATTTTATCCCAGAGGCTGCGAAAAAGAATCCTAATAATATGACCTGTACGATGCGTGCGTTACGGTATATTACACAGTATCTGAATGACCATCAGCTGGCCGAGATAAGTGTTGACCTCAGCATTTTCAGGCCTCAGTCTCCTCCAAACCGCATGATTGATCCATTCACACAAGACGATATCGCCGCCGTGATGGATGTGATAGGATCTCATTCTAAAACGCCGAAACGGGACGCGGCAATCATTCTGCTTGCATTTAATTCCGGGCTGCGCTGTGTCGATATCAGGAATTTGAAGCTGCATAATATCGACTGGAAGAAACAGGAATTGCGTATTGTGCAAAAGAAGACTGGGACGCCGATTTCTGCTCCGCTAAACGGAAGAACTCTCAATGCCATTGCGGAATATATTTTGGAAGAACGGCCAAAGTGCGAAGATGTCCATGTTTTTCTGCGGGCATACCCACCGTATACGGCAATAAAAAGCACCAGCCCCTTAGACTATATGATAGATAAATATTGCCGTCTGGCATCTGTTGAGAAGATAGGCTATCGGTCATTTCACAGCCTACGGCGAGCATTCGGCACTGAGCTCGCTATGGCTGAAGTCCCGGTGACATCCATCTCTCAGATGCTTGGCCACAGCGACATGAGTGCCGACAAAGCGTACCTCAGTTTCAATAAAACACAAACATCTCTATGTTCCTCTGATTTCTCAGGAGTACCAATTACAAAGGGTGTATATGCCTCTCATTTTCCGGGTGTTCGCTGCGAAGCAGGAAAAGGCGGTGATCAGGAGTGAGCTTTAAACAGGAATTAACTGCCGCATATCATGAAATGCTCGATATCAAGGTATCGTTAGGATATAAACAGAGGAACTACATGTCCCATATCTTGCCTTTCATCGAATTTTGTGCAGATTCCTATCCTGATGCTAAGGAAATTACAAAGGAGATGCTTGACCATTGGCTGCTGACGAAGAACTTTAACGCTGATAGTACCCGCCGGATTGCAATTATCAATATCAGGCACTTTGCCCGATTTTTGAACGCGATTGGGAAAAAGGCATATATACCGCCTTCAGAGTACAATGTCAAGGCACAGCGGTATCTGCCATACATTTTTACCGATGAAGAGTTGGTACAACTTTTTGATTCGATTGACTCTTTAACGAACAGAATAGACCGCCAAGAATATCACCCGGAACTGATTCTTCCGGTCGTATTCAGATTAGAACTATGCTGTGGTATGCGGCCCGGCGAGCCGTTCAACCTCAAAACAGAGGATATTGATCTGAAAACAGGCGATATTTTTATCCGAAAGAGTAAGCGGGGCAAAGATCGCCATATTATTGTGTCTGATGATATGCGAGATCTGTGTACTGTTTATAACGGTCTTGCGGGCAAGCGTGAATGGTTTTTTCAGTATCCGGACGGCGGACAAATTCCAACGCGCTGGGCACAATGGCATTTTTCCAAAGCATGGAGGAAGAGCACTCCAGAGGAAATAATCCCAGACCATATGACCTGCGGCACAACTTTGCCACCCAAACGCTGATGCGCTGGATCGATGAAGGCCGGGATGTTATGGCGCTCATGCCATATCTCAGCACTTATATGGGACATGTCAGCTTAGAAGAAACCCTATACTATATACACCTTTTGCCGGAAAGATTAAAATCCTCGCCCGGAATCGATTGGAAGATGCTGAACGATATATACCAGACAGAGGAGGGATCTGATGAAGAAGATTAAAGATCCGGCTCTGTTTGAAAAGATTCGTAAGTTTTTAACAGAGGATATGCCTGTCCTAAGGAAAAAGAGTCCCAACACCGTTGAAGCGTATCGCTATACACTAAATATTTACTTGGTGTTTTTATGCGAAAAGCACTCAAAATCGCTGTATAACATTACAGTAAAGGACTTTAGCCAGAAAAATATTCTTTTCTTTTTGGACTGGCTGATAGAGGAGCGTGGAAATAAAGCGTCTACAGCAAACCTGCGGCTGAGACACATAAAACGGTTTTGCCGGTTTCTTATGGATGAAAATATTCTGATGATATCCGAACTGTCGGCCATTCAAAAAATAGCGGAAATCCCCAACGCTTCCGAAGACACAATCAAATTTTTAACCATTCAAGAGACGAAACTTATTCTTTCGCAACCGGATACGAGTAAAGCGATTGGAATCAGGGACAGTCTTTTTATGTACCTGCTTTATGACAGCGGCTGCAGAATTCAGGAAATTCTGAGCTTAAAACTTAAAGACTTTTTCGTACAGAATGGGACAGCTGAACTGCACATCATTGGCAAGGGGAATAAATTTCGGATAACTCCAATCTCGGAAGAGTTGATTCCGAAGTTTGAACGGTATTGCAGACACTATCATAAAAGCAGCACCTATGATGATTACTTGTTCTATACAAAGCGAAGAGGGGTCTGCTCGCAAATGTCCTGTGATACTGCGCAGACTTTTATTAAAAAATATGGAATCATGGCACAGAAATTCAACTCGGCCATTCCCCATGTACACCCCCATTTATTTAGGCACACCCGCGCTATGCACCTGTATATGGCAGGTATGCCGCTGGAGCTTGTTTCCCAATGGCTCGGCCATTCTCAGCTGGAGACATCTTTGATTTATGCAAGGGCCACTACCGACATGAAACGTAAAGCCGTTGATAAAATCTCCGCAAAAGAAAACTCTGTATTTAAGAGCGACGAAAAGTTTAAATATGCTGACAATGAAGATGTGATTCGGCAGCTTTACGGTCTAATGTGATTTGAAATGCCGATATTTATTTGAATTCCTCATTTGTTTCAGGTACTTCCAAATGATATCGGCATTTCTTTTTCCTCGGCATTATTCAAGTCAATGGCAATATACGTTCGTCCGCTTTGCTGCATGGCGCACCTTCTCTCTGAAAACAGTATAGCACAGCACTGCAAATCGAACAAGCGTTTGCATAAAACTTTCGGCTGGATTCTTGTGGAAACAGCCGATTTCAAAAATAGGGGTATCATGTTACAATGGTGCCTGTTTGTGGAAAGGGATGAGAACTATGCTTTATACAACGGAAGAAGCGGCTGTCATTTGCGGTTTTTTGAACGCGCATTTGGCGCAGGCCGGTGTGGAAGTGTCTGTGCGGAAACGAAACGCCGCGTTTCAGCGCGGTGTCATAATGGGAACGCTGCAGCCGGATGACTACAGATGGGCGGAGAATGTTCTCTGCTTTCTGAAGCCCTGCTGGTGGCAGTTACATGAAGATCATAGAGCCTTAGAGAATGTGCTGTTGAAAACACATCTTTTAGCTCAGAAATAAAAACAGAGGGCCGCTCCTGTCTTGGTTGGAAGCATATTGCTATACCCGGATATGGAGCGGCCCTCATTATATTTTTTAAAGTTCTTTTGCTCAGTCCTATTCGACACTACTTCCCGGACTGTCGGGCGGTTGAACGAACCGGCGCCTGGCAGCGCCCATCGGGAATCTCACCCCTCCGAGGATCTCTCCGAGCTGCCCCCATTGCTTGCGGCTGTGGCTGGACAGAATGTACCATTATAGGCTGACGGGATCATTGCGAGACGGGCTGCCATGCCCGCTTTTGGCTGAATGAGTTTCGCTCTGCACCTTATTGGCCGTTCATTGACATCGGAGTAATTCCGATGCAGGTGGTCTTCGCGCATCCGCCGCATCGCTGTTCCCCCTCGCCGGGGGACCGTCAGCTGACGTTATTCGTCACCGGATATTCAGTTTTCGATGTTCACAAGAAGATTCTTTTCTTCTCGCATGTATACGGGAGAAAACTGGCATCTTAACAACCCTGCTCATCCAAATTATTTTTAATTTTTTTCAGGATGCGCTTTTTCCGCACATGAATGGCCTGCTGAGAGACCCCAAGCATCTGTGCGTATTCCTTTTCGGAGCGGTTTTTGAAGTAAAGCTCGTAGATCAGCTCATAATCCTTCGGCGGGAGCAGATCCAGAATATTACGCAGGGACTGGCGCACCATCTCCTCAATTGCCTGATTTTCAGGGGTGTTGTCATAATCAATAAATTCATGGAACCGCTCGTATCCGTCATTTTCACCGCCGATCAGAGAACTCATCTGCGTTTCGTGCTTGTAAAAGCGTTCCGTGCTGTCTTCAATGTGCCATTTCGTCCGTCTGTAGGTCTGGAAGACTTCCTTCGTGACCTGGACGAGCTCAAATTCGCCGGTCATGGTGTTGTAAATATTGAGAATATATGCTTTTTCAGACATGATTTTTGATCTCCTTTGTGATTTTTTGAATTTGGTAAGGTTCAAAAAATCGGGAGATCAGGGGTATTCAGCGATATACGGCTCCCACGCTAAAAGGGGGAGGATATGAAAAAAGCGCATTGCAAACTCCTTTTCCGGAGCTGCATGCGCAAAAAAAGAGCCGCTTGATTTGTCTGACCATTGGCCGCGTTGACAGAACTATGTTCCTAAAAGGAACGATAGTTACAAATCAAGCGGCACATGGGATGGTCACGCATCAAGCGGCTCCGAGGCTCATACTTGGTATTTAATTGTTGGGGACAGATCGATTATTCGCGGTTATGCGATGCGGAATACAACAGGCGGGAAGAAAACCGCCTCTCCGCATTGCGGGCACTTCAGGTATGTCGCGCCGTGGGCCCCTTTGCAGAGCGTTTCAAGCCGCAGCTTACAATACGGGCAAAGCCGTGCCATGGTGATATGGGTGGAGTACTGCTGCTCAAGCTCCCGCTGCTCGGCTTGGATGCAGGCATACCGCTGCGGGTCAAGTGCCTTGGAATTGATTTTTGCCATAATAACAACTACCTCCTATGCTGTGTCAAAGTCATCCGCATAAATATGGATGGGCGCATACGGATCACTAAAATCATTTCGGCCGATCATGCCAAGATTGTCCAGACGAATGGATAATGCTGTTTTCGAGACGCCCAAACGCTTTGCCATTTCAGAAAACAGCGCATATTCCTTGGGGGCAAATACTTTGTTCAGGAGTTTGATCTGCCGGCCAAGGCCAAGCTCATCCATGTAGCGGTCGATCAGCTCACGGGGGAGTAGGAGATACGCCGTCAGCACATTCGTTTGCCATTCTACCCAGTCGGTGATGGGGTATGTGCAGCGTTCATCCGCAAGGCGGCAGATGAACGGCTGCGCGCTTGGATTGTATTCCTCCGGGTAAAGCATACCGAGGATCTGATGCGCGGCTTCATGTACCAGAGTGAAATTCAACCGTCCCACCGATCCCGCATTTGCGAGGTTTTGATCCACATAGGCGATATTGCCGTTCAAGTGAAATTCCTGGACTGACCCGTTTCCACGGGGAACGGATATGGTGAGATCGACGTCGCTATAGGAGGTCAGTCCAAGGATCGAGCCCGTTACGCTCATATCCGCAAACGCGAAATGAAGTCCGCAGATCTTTTCCGCAAAGTCGACCGGGTCGATGCGATCCATTTTGCGGTCTGACAGCGTCAGATAGCGGAACAGCACTCTGCGGGATATCCGTTCAAGATCTTTCCGAGATAAAATCGGCATCCGCATTCCTCCTCACATCTTAGCTGTCATGGAAGGGAAGGTGTTCCCTTGGCTATGACCCCATCATAACAATCTTATAAAGCTATGTCAATGTCGCATTTGTAGCGCAACAAGCTATTTGCGATTGACAAGAATAGCTATCCCCGTGTATAATGGGATTATCCTAAGACGGAGGGTTTCTTTATGAACAGTCATAAAACAACGGTTATCCCGTTTCCGGCTCCTTCAAAGAACGGTGTGAGATACAGTGCTGAGACTGAGAAGCAGAACAATGTAATTGGTACAAGGCTTTCGGAAGAACTCAAAAACCGAAAGCTGAGTAAAAAAGAATTCTGCACAACATTGAAGGACTTTGGTGTAGATGTAAGCCAATCCGCGCTGGGGAAGTGGACGAATGGCCTGACTGTTCCCAATGCATACCAACTGCTGGCGATCTGCTATGCGCTGGACCTTGAGGATGGCCTTGCTGCCTTTACCGGAGAACACACGCCTCTGCTCAACGAAGTGGGGGCGGAAAAGGTCCGTGCTTACCGAGAGGATCTGATCGCTACCGGTAAATACAATCCCATGCCAACGCCCACGAATACGATCCGCTATATCGATAAGCCCGTCAGCAATCTCAGAGTCTCAGCCGGTACAGGCAACTTCTTGGATGAGGACAACTTTGAGATGGTCAGCTTTCCGGAAAACGCGGTCCCGGCGGAAGCGGATTTTGGCGTTAGAGTATCCGGCAACAGTATGGAGCCGGTCTATCATGACGGGCAGATCGTCTGGGTGGAGCGGTGCGAGACGCTCTCGATAGGCCAGGTCGGTGTGTTCGTCTATGACGGTGAGGGCTATTTGAAATCCTATGGGGAGCGGGAGCCTGACGAGAGCGACCGTGACGCATTTACGGACAGCTACGGAAGGCTCCACATGCAGCCGGTTCTGATTTCGTATAACAAAGACTATTCTGATAGGATCATCAGCCCGGAACGAGGATTTCGGGTCATTGGGCGTGTGCTGTAAGAAACTTTGAAAATTAAAATGCTGAAAGGCGGGGATTTGATGAACACGATTGCAATCGTGAGAGAGTTGGCAGATGAGCGGAGTCTTACGTTTTTTAAGCTGTCTCAGATATGCGATGTATCTCATTCGACCCTGAAAAACAGCGAACGCCGCGGCGGACAATTATCTGTCGACACGATTGAGCGGATCTGCGATGGGTTGGGCATTACCATGTCGGAGTTCTTTGCGAGGAAAGGTTAATAGAAAGGAAGGGTGCCGTAGTATTTAGATACCGTAGAATCATCTTCGACATACTTAGCGACATCTTTAGGACCATATCGCAGCAAAAAATAATCCAGATCATGTAGCTTTTTGTAGATGTCATTTACAATTTCCATCCTATGGGTTTCTTTTGCCTGTTCCGTCTGATCCATGAGATACTGAAGTTCGGATTTAAGATTTCCATTTTGAATGAATGAATTTATTTCTGACAACAGACCAATGAACCCATCTGCATCATAGAGATTTGTTGTAACAACGGGCGTTCCATACTTGGCATAAAATTCTTCTATGGAAAGCTTTTCTCGTTCACATACAGTATCCATATCGAGACCACCGTCAACTGCCCAGCCAATTTGAATCTCTCCGGTCTGATGGAAGTAATTCCAGTACAAATTATTGGGATCTGACAGTTGCTCAAAAAAATCTCCATTCATATATTTATGCTCCAACCACAAATTTGCAGTCTTAACCACCTCGGTCAGATTTTCTATTTGCTGTTGAGACATTCCTTCGGTTGCTTGTTGGCGTGCTGCAAGAACGTCCTCTTCCGTTGGCACATAATTTTTCGCATGCTCTATATCTGAGCCTGATTTCTCTGAAACATTTTCATTCGAAACAATGGGCACTTCAGAATGATCAGAATCAGAACATATCGCATCTTCTTCACTGGTGACATGGATTGCTAAACCCACACAAACAGTCAAGAGAAAAATGAATATGCACACAGGGAACCAGCTTTTAGAAATATGAAACGGAAACTGCATTTTGTGATTGGACATCTTTTTTCCTCCAAATAGTTGCGAATCTTTTTATGGATAATATTGCTTTCTCGTAATATAGAACAAATATTCAGGAAAAGTGTAACGCAATAAACATGCTGCACAAACATCGCTAACACGGATGACATTCAGGACCTGTTTAAGGAAAGTATTCAAAATTTATAAAAATGGTCTGGAGTCAAAACTAGATGACGAGCTCAGCCCGAAATGAGTCTCAAATCGAGACCTATTTCGACAGTGTCTGTATTTCTAAGGGCTTCATGGTTCTCTATGTCGAATTTTTTCAAAAATTACTGTAAAGTAGTCTATATGCAAAAAGGGTCACCACCCCAATGAAGCATATCTCACTGAGATGGCGACCGCTTATTAACGCTCAATCTGT
>ENA-OROD01001648-OROD01001648.1-human-gut-metagenome-genome-assembly--contig:-NODE-1648-length-17407-cov-3.284809_pt1 | contig 17407 bp, 8 predicted proteins | sample MGYA00242123_ERZ509038 | MGnify/ENA primary metagenome ERZ509038 (study PRJEB26280, sample SAMEA2338719) | human gut metagenome | biome: human gut; feature: human-associated habitat; material: faeces... | reverse complement strand
GTAAAACATATGGCGCCCCGGCTGTTGTACTCGATAAAAAGACGGGAAATTTGATTTGTATGTTCGTGGGTGATCAAGGTCTATGGAATGCAACGCCATATAACCGACAAGGAATCTATGTCTCTAAGAGTACCGATAACGGTGTTTCTTGGAGCGAGCCGGTAGCTATTACCGATCAGGTGTATGCTAACCATAGCAGTTGGTATGCCGGTTTTGCCGGATCGGGCCACGGCTTATGCTTGAAAGATGGCCGTTTGATGTTTGTTTTGGCGATTCGTGCCACTTCTGCTACCGGGGTTCCTCTTCATAATTATGCTATCTATTCCGATGATGGAGGCGATAATTGGACTTTATCGACCAATGCAGCTACGACTGCGGGAGACGAGGCCAAAGTGGTGGAACTTGAAGACGGGGATATTTTAATGAGCATTCGCAATCCAAGTAAGGGCAACCGCATTTTTTGTAAATCCACCGACCGGGGGCAGACTTGGGGCAAAGCCTATTTCGAGACGGAATTGAAAGACCCGGCTTGTAACGGCGACATCATTCGTTACTCCTATTCTACCGACGAAGGATCGGAAGGAAAGAGCCGTTTGTTGCACTCTCTTCCAGAAAGCACGACAACCCGTGAGAATGTCACGATTTATCTGAGCGAAGACGATGGTGAGACTTGGCCGATAAAGAAACGTTTGGTAGACGGTTATTCTGCCTATTCCTCTTTAACGGTTTTGTCCGATGGGACAATAGGCGCTTTGGTCGAAGAGGGTAAATGGGATAGTAATCTTCCGGGTGAAGACGGGTTCCAACTCGTGTTCTATCGATTCACGATGGATTGGCTCACTTCCGATGTTACCGAGCCACCTGTGGTTTCGGAAGGTACATTGCAGCTGAACGGTACGGATCGCTATATGCGTATTCCCTCTGCCGATGATTTCAATATTGCTATCGGTGAATCCTACACGGTTACTTGCAAGGTGAAAATGCCTTTCTCGGGTAGTTCTTGCCGTTTTGTGTCGAAACGTTCTTATACGGGAACGGCCAATAGCGGTACTGTCGGTTGGGAAATGTGGGGCGATATGAATGCCAGTACACGATTCTCTACCAACCTTTCCCCTGCCGGTTCGCCGTGGGGTGGTAAAGGTAACGGTACAGGTGTCACGTTCACTGAAAATCAATGGGTGCACTTGACTTGGGTTTTCGACTGGAACGAAAATACGACGAATATTTATGTAGATGGTGTATTGGGTGAATCGAAATCTCTACACGCTGATTTTCAATCTAAGTCTCTGGAAAATAACTTCGATGTTTTGGTCGGAGCCGGATATTCGAACAGCGACGGTTCGGCATCTATTCCCGCTTTTTTTATGAATGGCGAGATGGACGACCTGCGTTTCTATAATAAAGCGTTGACTTTGGACGAAATTAAAGCCGATATGGACGCTACGGTAGACGGAACGACCGATGGTTTGGTGGCTGCTTATGACTTTACCGATATTTCGGGGGTGGAAGTTCCCGATATCTCAGGTCACGGACATACGGGTACATTGGTGAATTTCCCCAATTACAGTACGCTTTATACCGTGACAATCGCTGCTCCCGACCCCGAACAAGGGACATTGAAAGTGATGAACGGTTCCACCGAAGTGGTTAGCGGAACCGGAATACCCGAAAATACGAGGTTGACTGTCGTGGCAGAACCTGCCGACGGATACCAGCTGAAAGAAATTCGGGTGAACGATGTGGCATTGGAAAGAAACGTGAACATTTTTACGCTGACGCAAGAGACTACGGTTACCGCCGAATTCGAAGAGGCCGTACCGGCATACTGCACGTACGAAGGGAACTCGTCACATGACCAGCGGTATGTCCGCAGTATCACTATGAACGGAGGAACTTCTCCTTTCTCGGTATCGGTATATTCCACGACAAGACAAGCTGTTTATGTAGACAAGACCGACAATGTGTTCGAAGCATATGCCGGAGAGGAGATACAGCCTGTCGTTAATTGGGCGGGAGAATGGATGCATGGCTACCTCTACATCGACTACGACAAGGATTACACGTTCTCTTATACTTTGGGGAGCGACGACTATCCCACGGCCGACGGTGAGCTGGTCTCCTATACGTTTTATAGCCCGAGTGACTCTCAGTGGGGTAAGAACAGCAAGGGCGAAACTACGGAGAATAACAGCAGACTGGACGATGTTCCCTCCTTCACATTGCCCGAGAGCCTTGCTCCCGGCGAATACCGCGTGCGTTTGAAAATAGACTGGTGTCACTTGGATCCTTGTGGGCATCCCGATGAAATCGCCAATACCCTTACCGGCAACGGCGGCAACATCGTCGATTTCACGTTGCGGATCGTGGAACGTCCGGCCACCTATACCGTGACCCTTCCCGAAACAGTAGAGAACGGTACGCTAACCGTGATGAACGGCAGTGTGGCCCTTGTGCCCGGAGCAAACACGGTGGAAGAAAATTCGGAATTGACCATTACCGCCACCCCGAACAAGGGTTATAACTTGGCCAGCCTCACGGTTAATGGCGAGGATATCACGAGCGGCGAGACCCATACGGTAACGGGTGCGACGGAGATAAGTGTCACGTTCGAGGCCAAGCCCACCCACACAGTAACGTATAGCGTGGTAGAGGGCGAGGGTAGTATAATACTGACGAGCGCCGACGGCACACAAAGTTACGAGAGCGGCGAGCCCATCGAGGCCGGAACATCGTTCAAGATCACGTTCGATCCTGCTGAGGATTACAAGGTAGGTAGAGTGATGTACGGCCCGAGTCAATTCGGAGCTATTATGGAGTTGACTTTGGCCTCCGACAACAGTTACACGATGCCGGCCGAACAGTTCGTGGGCAATTACACGTTCGAGGCTTATTTCGTATACGATCCGGAAACCGGCATAGCAGAGAACGATCGAGAGGCGATATCTGCCCGCTACGTGAGTGGCGTTCTCCATGTGGAGGGTGTGACGGACGGCGAATTTGAAGTCAATATCTATAACCTCACGGGAAAACTGGTGAGAACGGCGACAGAGACAACAGTCGACGTGGCCGATTTGGCAAAGGGTTGCTATCTTGTCAAGGTAACGACCGCAGAAGCCGAGAAAGTATTGAAATTCATTAAGGAATAAGACACAGGGAACGATGCCCTCATAAACAAAGGTCGGCGGGGAAACTCCCCGCCGACCTTTGTCATTTTTTCACGATGTCCCGCCCGTTTTGTCCTTCGGGGCATCACTCTCTATTTCATTGCCCCGTGTAATACAGGGGCTTCGAAAGGTGTCGTGAAATGTTACTTTGAATATTTTACCCTCCTCCTTTGCTGTGCCCCGTAGCATTACGGGTGCTTTGCACAGCAAAATATAGGGGGAATACATTTATTGAGATTTACTGCCGATAAGAATGAATGTAGGGCTTTCTATATGGCATCGTATGACTTTGTGCCGTTTTTGAAAACGATGGCGCCACGAACACCTATTGCACAGCCTTCCGATTCCTCTCTCTTTTCTCCTTTGACTACTATGTTAATGGTGTGTTTCCCTTCTTCCAAGTTCAAGATGTGGAAGATGTTTATGTTGCGGTGTTCTTGTTTGGCATAGTAGTAAAAGCAGTCTATCGTGCGTTTGAATATACCATCGACATATACGTCGGCTTTGCCTCCGTTTTTAACCCACCAGCCTTCGATAGAAGCTCCTGTTCCTTCGAAAGTGAACGTTATTTCATCGCCGGCTTGTTCGCTATATTTCACATAACCGTTTTCGGCATCCTGCCAATTCCCTTTCAAAGTCCAGCAACTGTCTTTGTCGGCATCGACGATGGCTGCGCGTTTGCTGTATACCAAGTTGGGGAATGCATCTTCCATAGGAAGGGCAACCGGTTCTTGCAGTACGATGGAGTAACTGTCTTCGGTTACTTTACCGCCATTTTCCACAATGATTTTTTCGGCATAATCCGCAGTGCGTTCCACCGCTTTGTTGAAAGAGTAGTTGGTGTGAACGAACGGTTTGTCTCCGATTTTTTCGATGGCTTCTCTATACTCTTGGGGGAATGCGCTGAATCCTTTGATGATACCCAAAACAGCCAAAGCGTTGGACGGGTTGCAGTCGGAGTCTTGTCCGCAGCGGGTGGATATTTCCAATGTCTTGTTTATATCTCCTTCTCCATAGAGCAATCCTATAACGATGTAGGCTCCGTTCAGTTTGGCATCGATATTGTATTTCGTGCCGGGGTTGCAAATGTTCGCGCGAGCCCACTTGTCTTCTAACATTTGCCAGCACTTAGTCCAGTCATCGGGATTTTCTTGGTGAAAAGCGATGACATCTTCAATGATTCTGCGATAACCGCTTTCGGCCGGTAAAGAGAGCAATGCTTTTTCGATGACAGACCGGATATCGTTCTGCAAATAGGCTTCGCTATACAGCGAGGCTACGAATGCACCGCCATACACACCGTCGCCGTAGTTCATGATATGACCCATATAATCGGCCATTTTGTTGGCCGTCTGCGGCATGCCGGGACACATGAACCCGATATAGTCGGCTTCGATTTGAAAGTCTATGTCATCGGCATGGAGGTTGAATTCGGGCTGTCCCGATTGGGGCGGAAATATGCTGTCGAAATAATTTTTGCGGGTCTGTACATTGGCGTGCCACAGTCTGAACCCGGCTGTTGCCAAAGCCTCTTGGTATTTTTTTTGTTCGGCTTGCATACCGTGTTTGTCCATTACGTCCATCAAAGTTAGCTGTACATACAAGTCGTCTTCCCACAAAGCATCTTTTACTCGGACGGGAGTCCAATGGATAGAATCTTCATACATCTTGCCCAATGCTTTGAATTCGGTAGGGAGTCCGTAGGATACCCCTATCATTTTACCTGCCCACCCACCGGCGATTTTGTCTTTCAGAGTGTCTTTGCTGATCGTAACTTGTTGGCTGCACGCCATTAGGAAAAGAGGCATGAGTAACCCTAATCCTTTTTTCATGGTATTCATCATAAATTTTAATGTGTTAAAAGTTTATGATAAAAAGACAGAAAGGTTTGTTAAAAGGATAGTCGAGATTGAAATATATATCATTTTTTAACTTTTTGTATGATAGGGAGTTTCTTTTATGTGAAAATTTTTATGCGCCTTTCTACTTCGGATAGGGCTTGTTCATAGTCCGGTGAATAGAATTTCAGTATTTTATAGATACGCAGAGCTTCTTGATAGAAAGCCATAGCATTTTCAAGGTGTCCTTCTTCCTTGATTATATCGGCGAAATTCCTGCAACATTCTGCTTTTACCCGATAGGTGTCTTCGGTAAATCCTCCGACGAGGTATTTTTCGCAGATGTCTATTGCATCGATATATAACTCTTTCGCTTTCTGCAAGTTTCCCTTGTCAGTATAGCATTTTGCGGCTTCCAGATAGTCCGATGCCGTTTTAAAGCGATGGGCGTTTTTCTTGGCGATTCTTATGTCTTCTATCGTTCGAGCTTCGTCTGTCTCATTGCCTTCTTTACACTCGCCGTCTTCCTCATCTTCCTCCATGTCCTCATCGATTTCGTCTTCCTCATCTTTGTCATCGTTGTAATCCTCCTCATCATCTTCTTCGATAGCTCCGAATTTCAAAGCGATGTCGTAGTACTTTCTCGCCTTTCGGGCTTTTCCGGTATCTGCGAATGTTTCCGAAAGGCATAGCGCTACCGAACCTAATTCTTCGCCGCATTCTCCTGTTTTCCGGTAGATGGCGTTTAGTAATTCGTAGGCTTCGAGATAGAGCGTAATGGCTGTGTCGTATTCTTCGCATACATAAAGTACGATACCGAGTTTCTTCAATACGACTGCCATTTTGTCGATATGCAGGGGAACCGGGCAGGCATTTATTTCTCGGTAAAGTTTCAACGATTTTTCGAAACATTCGCGGGCGGGTTCGGCTGCTTCCAGATTGCAATGGGTTTCGCCCAGACTGCAATAGGCTTCCGCTAAGTCGGCTCGATTGTCGTGCCCGTCGTTACAGAGAGATTCGTAAATCGATATACACTCTTCGTATAGCTCACTCGCTCGGTCATATTCTTCGTTTGCGCTGGAAATTAGTGCCATACAGTTGGTTATGTGGGCCGTCTCTTCTCGATAGTCGGAGTCTGGGGCATGCAGTTCCCTGAACATCGATAGTGCTTTTTTATAAGAAGGCACGGCTTGGGGTTTTTCCCAAAGCATATAGAGATCGCCCATGTGGCTCCATGTTCGTGCCATGTCGTAGCTCGTTTCGTTGTTGGTGAGCCTACTGTATATGCTCAATGCTTGTTTGAACAGGGATTCGGCCCGGTCGTATTCCTCGGAGTCGAGGCGAGTATCTGCCCATGCATAAATCGAATCGGCGATGGATACTTTTAGATGTCCGCTTTTTTCGGCGGCTTTTGTATATAGCGTTACCGCTTTCTCGAACATCTCGCCGGCCCGGTCGTTTTCTCCCATATCGACCAGCAAATCTCCGAAGTCCCGGCAGACTTTGGCGTGGTCGGCGGTGAAGGAGTATGGGGCTTGTGCGTGTTGCCTTTCGCGAATATCCAGTGCCTCTTTGAGGAACTTTTCCGCGTCGTCGTATTTCTCCTCGTGGCGGCAGATGACACCCAAGTTTTGGAGAACGGTGGCGATTGGGTGGTCGTAGACCGGTTCTTTCGTTTGCAATCGTCTGAATATGTCCAATGCTTGGCGGAATCCCTTCCTTGCCTCTTCGTTTTTGCTGAGCACATAGTTCAGCCCGCTCATTTCCATCTTTGCCGTGGCCAAGTCGGCACTATGAGCCAATGGCATGCGGGAGGCGAGATTCGCAGCCAATTGTAGGGATTTTTGCAAGGATTCTTCCGCCTTGTCGAGTTGGTCGAGCCGTGTATAAATCGAGCCTTCCCGATTTAAAATCGAGTACAGTTTGTACTCGTATATTCTCGGAAACTCTTTGTCCAACTCATCGAGTATGGCGTGCGCTTGGGCTATGTATCGCAGGGCTTCTTGGGAGTGGTCCGAAAATTGCAATGCCGTAGCCATATTGCAATAAATGTCGGCCAGAGCCGATCGGGAATCGGGGTCGTTGTCTTTGGCGAGGAGCTCAAATCGTATGCGTGCAGCCTCGTTGAACTCCGATAAGGCTTTGTTATATTCGTCCCGGTCGGAGTAAAGTGTTCCGAGGTTATTTTTGAGACGGGCTATATCGTCGTCATATATACTCGGTTCTTCCCGGTCGAGCCAATCATAAATATCTACGGCTTTCAAGTATTTGGATAGGCAGTGGTCGAAATCGCCCTTATCGCTGTAAAGTACTGCCATATTGTTTAATACGCCGGCGTAACCGTAGGCATACTTCTGAGGTGCTTTGCGGTATAAACGTTCGTATATGCCAGACAGCCGTTCCCACGTTTCGAGGGCTTTTGTTTGTTGACCTGTATCTGTAAGCAGTACGGCATAGTCGAACAGGTATTCTGCCAATGTTTCTTCGGGTAGTCGTCCCGAAACAAGGTCTATCGCCGTCGACATGAGTTTTACTGCTTGTCGGTATCTCGATTCGTCGGCTATTCCACTGACGACGATACGAGCTTTAAGCATGTATTCTCCCGCACATTGTTCTATGTTTCGGGTGAGTTCGGCGGTTGGCTGTGCTGCTGTATCGAATTTCAATTTTGCGTTTGTGGCATCGGCTTCCATATCGTCTTCTTTGAAAACGGCTTCCGCTTTGTCGATCTCTCCTTTTTCAAACAGTTCGGCGGCTGTTCTCATACGGGGGCTGCATTCACCGCCCTGCATGCGGGCGATAGACATTGCCGTGTCTACGAGTGCCTTTTCTTGTCGCTCTATCTGTTCGGTTACACTCTCGCGTTCTTCCATCAGATTAGCGAGTTCCTCGTCGGTCATACGGGAACGTTGCCCGAAGAATCCTCTCCGGCCGCCTGACTCGGCATTACCGATTTCCCGATCGAGTTGTTCCTTCCGTGATTGCAGTTCTCTGTGCGTGGCATTCTCCGAGGTAAAAGGCACATTGTTCAAGTCGGCGATCGTACTGTCTCCTATTTTCACCTGCGACTCTTTTACCTCCACCTTTATCGGGGTGGTGGCCTCTACCATTTGCAATTGTAGGACAAAATGCAGTTGCATGGTGTCGAAGTTGCTGTATCGACACCAATAGTGCCCCAGCTCTTCGAGCATGAGTCGTTTGAACTCTGCCAGTTCCCGGCTTTCGCTTTCGCCTGCTTCGAGGTCTTTTATATAGGTGTATATCTTGGGAGAAGCCTGCTCGTCGAACGCTTTTCGAGCGATGTTGAACTCCTCGATGGTAAATTTCCCCGCTTTTTTATGGAATAGCGCCAGAAACATGTCGCTCGCTCTCACTCGTTCGTTGTATTCGTCTTGCTTGCGCATGCCGTTGTAGGCGGCGTCATAGTCCTCCCATTCGAATAATTCGATGCGTATGCCTCGTTTCTCATAAATATTGTCCAGTTTTCTAATGAGGTTCCCGAAACGATAACGATCGGCCTCTAACTCCTCGGAGGAGGCGAGAAAAATTTTGATGACTCGGTTTGTTTTCATGGTTCGATTTATCTTGATACAGTCGATAAGCGTTCGATCGCTTGTATATGTTCAGTCCCGTATGTAGTTCGTATTTACAAATATAGCTGAATTTTGTTAAAAAACAAGGCGTTATGCGATTAAATTTGCTCAGTCGATAATTAGTGGGATATCGGATCAATAAGAAATCAGAGGAGACTGTCTTTTCATACCTCTAATCCCTTTTCTCAGAAACGATTTTTCTTCGGTGTCTCTCCTATTGCGAAGCAACAATAGGAGAGAAGGGAGATACCCACAAAGCGCCGGAGGGAATAAGATTCGGAGCAGCACTTTTAATCCTCTCCCTGTCGTGCTCTGCGACATTGTGAGATATTTCACACTCTTCCCTTGTATTTTAACTTAGAACAGCGGGGGATTGGTATGACACTATCAGTGTGTTTTTTAACCTCTCCCCCTGCCGTGTCCCCGTAGTATTGCGGGGTGTTCCCGAGGGAATATAGGGGGAGTGCCCATAGGGCGAGGAGGTTAAAGGCCCGACATAAACCGACTGATGAAATACTGTTTCCAGCTCCTCCGTCACTTCGTGACACCTCACCTATATGGCTAATGCCACACCCCGTAAGGCTACGGGGCACGGCAATGGAGGAGGTCAATAGTGAACTATCCTCTCCAAAAGCCGGACAAGCTCAACCTAACCGGAAACGTTTCTCCTCATAGCTAGCGGATTAAGTCCCTCTCATTCATCAACATTCAAGTCTATCCCCATGAATTTTCTACTGAACATAGACTCGTTGCAAACATTAAACAGACAACAACCGAACGATCGTCTCCGGGTAAAGTTCATGTTCGACCGCATGAATGAGTCCGAATAACTCATCGATATCGTTTCCTTCGTACGGGATAGCCCGTTGGGCGATAATCCGTCCGCCATCTACCGTACGGTCCACATAATGAATAGTTACTCCGAACACTTTCACCCCGTACTCCATAGCTTGTTCTACGGCACGAGCTCCGGGAAAAGCGGGGAGCAAAGAAGGGTGTATATTAATAATCTTACCGTCGTAACGCGATAACAATGTATCCGAAATAATCCGCATATACCCGGCCAAACAAACCAAATCCACCCCGTTCTCATCGAGAAAATCGGCAATGACGGTCTCCATTTCGACCTTAGAAGCAAAAGACTTAGGGTCGAAAGTGAAAGACTTCACACCATGACGTGAAGCTCGTTCTACGACACGAGCCGAAGGTTTATCGCAAACCAAAGCCACTGTTTCGGCCGGGATCTTACCCTGCTCGCAAGCAGTCACAATCGCTTCAAAATTACTGCCGGTTCCACTGGCAAATACGGCAAGACGCTTTTTTCGGGACATAAATTCTTTTTTAGAATGGGAACAACAAAGGTAAAATAAAAATCATAACTATCCCCATAATAATCTGTAAAGGCAAACCCACCTTTACATAATCCATGAAAGTATACTGACCGGCAGGCATAACCAGCGCATTGGGTGGCGTAGAAAACGGAGAAGCGAAACACATGCTCGCCCCCACGGCAACAGCGAATAAAAACGGATAAGGACTCACTCCGATCTGTAATGCGGATTGCATGGCGATAGGAGCCAATAAAACGGCTGTTGCCGTGTTACTGATGAACATCGTCATCAATGAAGTCGTAAAATAGATACCAGCCATTAAAGCCAAAGGCCCATAACCGCCCAAGCCGCTAACCAAACTATTCGATATATATTCCGATGCCCCTGTTTTTTCCAAAGCCAACGACATGGGAAGCATGGCGGCGATAAGAACGACACTCTCCCAGTTAATTGTTTTATAGGCTGCCTCCACATTCCTGAAACAACCGGTCAATACCATAAGTATCGCAGCAATCATCACAGCCGTAACCGGAGCCACTGGTATAGAATCGAACACCATCATAAGAATCATTAAAAGCATAATCGCAGCAGCGACCGGAGCTTTATAATCGAGAGTAACTTTCGCGGCTTCGCTCAACGGCTGGCCGAGTACCACCCAATCGGAATCTTCCGAACTCAGCCGAGCTATATCCTTCCATGTACCTTGCACGAGCAAAACATCGCCCGACAACATCTTCACATCTTTCAAATCATGCAATATATAATCGTTCTTTCTCCTTATGCCCAATACATTGACATTGAATTTTTCCCGAAATCCCGAATCTCCGACCGTCTGTTTCAACAAACGTGACGAGGGCATCAAGACAATCTCGGCGATACCTATGTCATAGAAAGCCAAATCGGAAGTTAAGTTACCCTTGCCGTCTTCGATAGTATGGGCATCCAATAATACCAAAGAAAATCGAGAAACAAACTCCCTCACTTTTTCGAAATCGCCATTCACATATAACACATCGCCGGAACGTAATACAGTACCCGGATCGGCCAATTTCTGATTGACCGTTTTCAACAACCGGGACTGCGACGAAACAGAGCGCCGTACCTCCAATATATTCAAATGATATTGTTGGCGAATATTCAACTCGACAATCGTTTTGCCGGCAATTATCGATTTTTCGGGGATTTGTATCCGAAACAAATTCTCGGAAAGCTGATATTCTCTTGCCAACTCGTTCAAAGATTTATTCTTGTTTTTACCATCAGACTTTTCGGTTCCCCGTTTGGTCAGGAAAATTTTACTCAAAGGCATCAATACGACCATTCCTACAAAAACACAAATCAAACCGACCGGCAAGAAAGAAAAGAAAGTAAGCGGTTCAAAACCGGCATTGGTCAAGGCATTCTGTATGACAAGGTTCGGCGGAGTACCTATCAACGTCATCATACCTCCCATACTGCTGGCAAAAGCCAAAGGCATAAGCAAGCGACTTGAATTTATATGAGCGTTGGCAGCCAGACTCACGACAATAGGCAGCATCAAGGCCACCGTACCCGTATTACTCACAAAAGCTCCGATAGCCGAAGTAACCAGCATGACCAAAATAAAAAGTCTTGTCTCGCTCTTTCCTGCCAACTGCAATATCTTTCCGCTTATCATCTTCGCCAACCCGGTTTGGAATATCACACCACCTACCACGAAAAGACCGATCATCATAATCACGACCGAATTGGAGAATCCGGACAACGCCTCATCGGGAGTAAGAATGTGGAAAAGCAGCAATAAAACCAAAGCGCACAAGGCTACCACATCAGAGCGAATTTTACCACTCACGAAAAACACTGCCGATAAAGCTAAAATTACTAACGTTACAACCATTCAACCAATTTTTTAATACACCTATATCTTTTCTTGACAGGAATAACAATCATGAATCAATCCGTATTCCCTTATTTCACAATTTATCCACACAAATTTAAGAAAAATTTTCAAGTCAGTCAAGCTCTGAATTTCTTAAAAAGACTTGTCTATCAAACATATAACAATAGCACCCGAAAGGCTATACAGACAGTCTTTCGGGTGCTATTACCCTTTTGGAGAAAATACATTATTTCACTTCCCAAGTCTCCCCGGTCAACAAGAATTCACGCAAGGAGGAATAAGGTACTTTCGAGGTTACCTCTTTTACTTGTCTATCCACCTCTTCGTCATATACGGGAGCCTCCACATTACGAATCACACCTATCGCCAAAGGCAGTTCATGTCCGTCCATCATCGCAAGACTTTGATGCAAGAAATTATCGGGAGACTTGGCATCATGTACCAAAATATCATCGAGAGTCACACCGTTCTCCCCGATAGTCACAGCCTTTAATTTGTAACCGTCCAACACGAGGCCTCGATTATTGTCTTTCCCGAAAATCATCTTTTCACCATGACGCAAATGAACAGTCCGGTCGGCACGAAACTCTTTATCAGCCACATAACTGTGAATATTATTATTGAAAATCACACAATTCTGCAACAGCTCCACCACCGACGTTCCTTTATGGCGGGCTGCTTCTACCAATACTTCTTGCGAAACAGACATCTCCACATCGAGCGAACGAGCGAAGAACGTTCCTCTCGCCCCGAAAACGAGTTCTGCCGGAATGAAAGGATCTTCCACCGTTCCATAAGGAGACGATTTAGTAACGAAACCTCGGTCGCTCGTCGGGGAATATTGGCCTTTCGTCAAACCGTATATCTTATTATTCATCAAGACCACATTGATATCCACATTCCGACGTACCGAATGAATAAAATGGTTCCCACCGATAGCCAGACAGTCGCCATCTCCCGAAATCTGCCATACCGTCAGATCGGGATTGGCCGTCTTCACCCCGGTAGCCACAGCTGCGGCACGACCATGAATCGTATGAAAACCATAGGCATTCATATAATAAGGCAAACGCGACGAACAGCCGATACCCGAAATCACCACCGTTTCGTGGGGAGGCACTCCCAGTGTCGCCATAGCTCTCTGCAACACAGCCACGATAGAATGGTCTCCACAACCCGGACACCAACGTACATACTGGTCGCTTTTAAAATCCTTTGCCGTATATTCCTTTTGTTCTTCCATATCCTATTCCTCCAAAAGCTTTGAAAAATGCGCCATCAACTCACTCACCATGAACGGCTGTGCCTGAATTTTATTATATCGCAAGAAATTCACACCCGGAACTTTCCCTGACAAATACGATGCAAACTGCCCGTTATTCAGCTCGCAAACGACCACTTTTTTATATCGCCGTAATATCTCCTCGGTATTCGCGGGCAACGGATTGATATAATTGAAATGAGCGAAAGCCACAGGTTTCCCCTCTGCATTCATAGCTTCCACAGCAGAATACAAATGTCCGTAGGTTCCGCCCCAACCGACAACCAATAAATCGGCAGAAGAATCGCCCGACACCTTCAACAAAGGAATATCGGTGGCTATGCTGTCGATTTTCTGCTGCCGGGCACGAACCATCTTTTCATGGTTGATGGGGTCAGTAGAAATTGCGCTAGTCTTATAATCCTTTTCCAATCCTCCGAGCCGGTGCATGAATCCCTCTGTTCCGGGCTTCGCCCAATAACGTACGGATTTTTCGTTACGGTCATATGGTTTCCACGTACCTTGTTGTTCCGGCATAACATAATTGGGCTTTATCTCCGGATATTCATCGATTTCCGGAATACGCCATGCCGAAGAGCCATTTCCAATAAATCCGTCGGTCAACAAGATAACGGGAGTCATGTGCTCCAAAGCGATTTTAGCCGCTTGAAATGCCATATCGAAACAATCGGTCGGTGTAGAGGCAGCCACCACTACCACCGGACTCTCGCCATTCCGCCCGTATAAAGCCTGCAACAAATCGGTCTGCTCGGTTTTCGTCGGCAATCCCGTGGACGGTCCACCTCGCTGAACATCGATAATGACCAAAGGCAATTCCGCCATAACGGCCAAACCTATACCCTCGCTCTTCAATGCCAAACCGGGCCCCGACGTGGAAGTCACTGCCAAATTTCCGGCGAATGAAGCCCCGATAGCCGTACAAACACCGGCTATCTCGTCCTCCACTTGAATGGCCTTTACCCCTAAATCTTTCCGCTTGGCCAACTCATGCAAAATATCTGTGGCCGGGGTAATGGGATAACTTCCTAAGAACAAAGGCAATCCCGACTTTTCAGATGCGGCTATCAACCCCCATGCGGTAGCCGTATTTCCGTTCACATCGGTATAAATACCGGGCTTCACTTGCGCAGACTCTACTCGATAGGTCGAAACCGAAGCATGTATGTTATTACCATAGTTGTAGCCGTCGCGCATCACTTTCGCATTAGCCTCATAGATAGCCGGCTTCTTGGCAAATTTATTTTTCAACAGATGTTGGGCTTGCTCCAACGGGCGGTCAAACAACCAGCAAACCAGCCCCAAAGCAAACATATTTTTACACCGGACAATCGATTTATTATCCAATCCCGAATCGGCCAATGAATCTTTCACCATTTGGGTAATCGCTACCGGAACGATTTGTGCATGAGAAAGGCCCGCCTCTTGAATGGGATCGTCCGTCGTAAACGCCGCTTTCTCCAAATCGCTGGCCCGAAAGCTATCCGAGTCAATAATCACCACACCGCCTTTTTTCACATAGCAAGCATTTGTTTTTAACGCTGCCGGATTCATGGCAACCAATACATCGGCCAAGTCTCCCGGAGTGTGAACACCTTTCCCTATATGAACTTGAAAACCAGACACTCCCCCTAACGTTCCTTGCGGAGCACGTATCTCTGCCGGATAATCGGGGAATGTAGAAATTTCATCACCGATACCGGCCGAAACATTGGAAAAGATATTCCCGGCCAATTGCATTCCGTCACCGGAATCGCCGGAAAATCGTACCACGACTTCTTCCAATACTTTCACTTTTGTTTTTTCCGTCATGTTTATATTACAATTTTAATCCAACATGATATATTTCAATTCCAATATTACTATTTTAGCAAAGATAGTGTTTTTTTGTAAGCATTTGAAATATTTTCATAGAAATATGTAAGGTCCCTATCTATTCATTATTTTAAAAGCTGTTCCGATAAAAACAAAGATCTTTTCAAAACATCGACATAAAAAGAGCCATATCATAATAAGGCAATCCCAACCGTATGCTCAACGCCTTATAAATCAACTTTCCACCGAACAAATACACGGCATTCCGAAGCCTTTCGTCCGACTTTATATGGCCATAGAGCATGGCAGGGTCATTCAAATCGATCAATACCGGAACTAATAAATTGCTCAACGCCATCGATGCCGTTCGGGCAACGGCAGATCCAACGCTCGACAAGCAATAATGCAAAACGCCGCATTGCTCATACACTTTATTACAAGGAGCCTCGCTACAACTCGACGTTTCGAAACAGCCTCCTTTATCCATACACAAATCGAACAACAATGCCCCTCGTTTCATCATCTCGATATAGCTTACTCCTAAACGGCCTCCCTCCGGCACTTCCGTGCCAATAACCACATCGGCCGAGCGCATGGCGTTTTCCAAGACATGAGGGTGCATATTGGAAGTAAAGATAGAAGGACTCACTTCCAACTGAGTAGCTTTTAAACGATAAAAATCATTATCGAATACCCTCACCAAAGCACCCAATCCACAAGCGGCACAAGCCGCCGCACGGCCTGCAAGGCCTCCTCCTATAATCAAAACCTCCGAAGAGGCGACCCCCGGGATCCCCCCCAACAGAACACCCTTTCCTCCACTCCGGTTACTCAACAATTCCGAAGCCAACACAATGGCTGCACGACCGTCAATTTCGTCCAATATATCGGCAAAAAGATAACGGCCTCGCTCATCGGTTATCAAATCTATCGCAACTGCCGTAACTTTCTTTTGCATCAATATGCGCACGACCGAAGCCGATTGATATTGAGGCTGTAACAATGTGAGCAGAAACACCCCCGGACGTATCATAGCAGCCTCCTGTTCATTCAACGGAGTAATTTTAAGAACGACATCGCATCTGAAAACTTCTGAGGCTGTTGTCGCTTGCGCCCCAGCCTCGGTATAATGTAAATCGGAATACTTGATACCCTCGCCGGCTCCGCTTTCCACAAAAACGCGATACCCCTCTTTGGTCAACAAGGCAACCCCCTCGGGCGTCAGAGGGAATCGTTTTTCCCCTCCGTTATGTTCCGCCGGTAACCCTATGGACAAACGTCTGTTACCGGCCATCGTTCCTAACAGTTGTTCTTGGGGCGCAACCCCTGCATTCGATTTACAAGCAAAGCTACCAGCCATAACCACGAAGTTTAAATTTATAAAGACGAATTTACAAATATACTTCGGTAAAAACCAGAATTATATATTTATATTTCATCGGCTCCATCTCCATAAGCAGGATTTTGCATCAAGACAGCCAGCCGATGCACAGCCTCGTCGACCGAATCGAGCGATTCATACCCGTCGGCATCGAAACGACAATCGGCTTGCCGGTAATAAGACTCGCGGCGATTCAACATCTCGGTAATGTACTCATATAGTTCCTCCGGCGTTTTACCCGCCACCAACGGGCGTTTTACTTTTGCATGGGACAAGCGTCTGCACAACGTCTGTACAGAAGCTGCCAAATAAACCGTGACTCCCCGGTGACGCATGTACTCCATGTTATCGAAAAAACAGGGCGTACCTCCGCCCGTAGCGACCAACACATTGTCAAACTCCGCTACCTCATGCAACATACGACGCTCTATATCCCTGAAACCCTCTTCTCCCCGTTCGGCAAACAAATCGGATATCCGTTTCCTGTATCTAGATTCGATATAAGCATCGAGGTCGATAAACTCGACATTCAAAAGCTGAGCCGCCCGGCGTCCCAATGTCGTCTTGCCTGCCGCCATGTATCCAACCAAAAACAAAGGCTTCATTTCTTAAAAGTATTCGATATCGTATTTGTCTCTGTCTGTCCGTTAGCGACCAGAGCATCATGCTTCGCTCTCCAAGTCTCTCCGAACTGTCGAAATTCAAACTCCGACAAAGAGTGAATCAACGCCTGTTTATCTGCTTCTTTCAAAGGCGACTTTGCAATAAAGTCCAAAGCCGTTTGTTTCCCCTCCAATCCCGATAACAAGACCGATTTGTTCAACAAATAGTCCATATTCGCCGGATCCTCCGTTAAATAACTCTCATACAAAAACAAGGCTTCCGACAGTTGTTTCTCGGCATCTGCCTCGTCACCCCGGTCATAAGCGATAAACCCTTTTACCGTATAAAAATAAGCCTTCATACGGTTTTTCCCCGCTTCTCCTATTTTTTCGATAGCGACCGAAGCTGTCCGGTAAGCACTGTCCGGACGCCACAAATTCAACTCGTTCAACACCTTCCCGAAATATACATCTATATTTTCGCTATCGGCATCAAGAGGATATTCTGGCCTTGAATATTCCCTA
>ENA-OROD01001646-OROD01001646.1-human-gut-metagenome-genome-assembly--contig:-NODE-1646-length-17427-cov-3.577596_pt1 | contig 17427 bp, 13 predicted proteins | sample MGYA00242123_ERZ509038 | MGnify/ENA primary metagenome ERZ509038 (study PRJEB26280, sample SAMEA2338719) | human gut metagenome | biome: human gut; feature: human-associated habitat; material: faeces... | reverse complement strand
CCAACTGCGTAAGTTGGTCGTGCATAGCACGAAATCCCCCGCCGGAGCGGTCCAACCCGCTCAATGGCGAGAACTTGAAGTATCAAGTTCGAGAGCTCCGGCGGAATTTTTCGATGTGATGTGCAGTGCCCGTCGGCTCTCGCACCTTTGGTGCTCGTCCGTAAGCGGTGGAACCGCCGACGGGGAAAAGACCATGAGGGCTGCGCGCCCTCAAACTCCGCGGCAGGTGAGATTCACCTGCACCCCGACAAACCAGTTTGCCGTTTTTGAAGATCATAATGCATCTGCCGCAGTTCAACTGTGTAAGCTGGTCGTGTGCAGCGCAAAACCCCTATTGGGACACATTTCTACAGGCGCATGCCGATTTCGGAGGCGACACGGCGCAAGGAGGCGCGGTCACGCGTATCGGTCAGGTTTTTGTCGAGAAGCTGGAAAATCTGTTGGCGGGGCCCGATCGGCATCTTCCGAAGAAGCTCTCCGCCGATTCTGCGCACCCGTTTTATATAGGCTTCCGAAATTCCTTTCGTCTGTGGATTGTAGGTTGCCAGAGACAATGCCGCGATGATCGCCGCTTCGCGGTCGGAAGAGGTCAGAAGCTGTTTTGTGAACTCTTCAATCCGTTTGCGCTCCGCCGTTTCCATCGCACTTTCGGAAATCAAAGTCGTATCGTCAAACGTGACAAAAATAGGCGTGTCCGGCGTATCTCCCTTGCGCATGACGCGGAACATGATATGATTCGCGGAGTCATACTCGGGAACTGTCGCCATCCCTTTGCCGAATTCACGCAGAGCCGCGGCAACAAGAGAATACTGCTGCAGAGACTTCGGACGCGCCGCCAGTTTCTGCAGGTCGCCGAGAATCATTTTGCCTTTTTTTCTCTTGCGGAACACATCCAGAGCGGCGCCCGTAAACATCGGAAGACGCATTACTGTAACATAAAACTTATCCGGCGCCGTACAGGGTTCCGTCAGCAGTCTGCCGATCGCAGCCTCCGCAACTCTGCGGTTTCTGGAGTATGCAAACTGCATCAGCGCGTCTTCCGCCTTCCGTCCCCCTGCCAGCTTCAGAGCAAACAGGTGCGGAAGCGGGACCTCTGACTCCTTTTCGTGTTCCTGTTCCCACTCTTTTACGGATTGCAGGATATACGGGACGGCGGAATCGCCTTTATTGCGGAAATACTCCACGGCGACGCGGGAGGAATACAGCTCGAAATCCTCTTCATTCAGAGCTGCCGCCATTTTTTGCATCATGTCTTCTCCGCCGGTCAGTTTCATGCTTTCTTTCAGGAAATTCAGGCGCCCGATATCCGTCTTGGCATACCAGTAATATCCGCGCCCCGCACCGAGATACATCTCATACTGTTCCAGATCGTTTTTCGATGTCTTCCAGTCAAAATATTTCAGCATGGTAGCGGCATCTTTTTCGGGAAGCAGCTTTCCATTCTGCGGCAGAAGGTAGACGACCAGCATTCCTTTTGCCCGCTGGTTTTTCTCCTTGTCGTTCCTTACTGCGATATCGCGGGTGAACACCACACGCCATGCCGTGGGCAACGGCAGGTTCCCCGGCAGGCGGTAAGCCTGTGACGTGGTCCGCTTCCAGCCGGGAAATCCCAGCTCCAGCTTTTTCAGCGTATCTGCGTCCGGACGGAACTGCGACGCAAATACCGGGAGAAACAGTGTAAGAATGAGAATACTCAGGAATGTTTTCATGTCTTCTGCAATTCTCCCGCCTCCTCTTCCTTCCATGCCGGCCGCTGGAATTTCGGACGGGGTCTCGGCACAGTATCGTCAGGTTTGATCCGGAAACGGTTTGCCCCGAGCAGGCGGGTAATGCCGTCCAGCAGTTCCCGCGTTACGTTTACATGATAACGCGGCGAAGCTTCGATGAATACATTATATCCGTTCAAGGCGCGGATGCAGATCACCAGCGAAGTTTTGCCCGGATGTTTCCTGATCAGTTTCAGCAGTTCCGGAATCTTGCCGTCGTCCTCTCCCTCGAATGCGTGGACATGAAGTTCAAGGCTGTATTTCGAGACCGCCTCATCCAGAGTAATGATTTTTTCCGCAACGATATTCACAGGGGAAGACTCCTCCTGTTTTTTCGTGATTGCTTCGATGAAAACCGGCGTGACTTCCGGAACATGGCCGTTTTCGTCTTTTTCCGCCGAATTGTTTTCATCTTTGTGAATCAGCGCCTTGCTTTCCTCATAAGTCCGGGGATACGCCATGCACTCAATTGATCCCGTCAGATCTTCAAACTGAATGATTGCGAACACCTTGCCGTCGCGTTTGCTGATTTTTTTGGCGACGCTCTTGATCATGCCGCCGACACGCACTCCGACATCGCCTTCGCCCTCCATGATTTTGCTGACTGTCATGGTGGAGAATACTTTGAAATAATTTTCATATTTTGCCACGGGATGCCCTGAAACATAGAATCCGAGCAGTTCTTTTTCGCTGTTGAGAATTTCCGACTCATCGAACTCGGGAATATCGGGCGGAGGCACATCTCCGAAACCGGCTTCCTCGAAATCGTCCAGCATGTCGAACAGACTTCCCTGTCCCATTTCCTTATCCTTCCGGCGGGACGCGGCGGAGGAGATGGATTGTTCGATAATCGCCACAAGCTGGGAACGTTTCAGTCCAAAAGAATCCATGGCTCCCGCGCGGATCAGGTTCTCGCAGCTTTTTGTATTCAGGACGCCGTTTGTGCGTTCCAGAAGGTCGGCAAGGGATTTGAATTCGCCGCCTTCCCCGCGCGCCTTGATGATCTCAAGCGAAACGCCTTCTCCGAAACCTTTGATTGCTCCGAGCCCGAAACGGATTGCTCCGTTGTCTACAGTGAAGTTCACATCGCTCCGGTTGACATCGGGCGGCAGAACCGGTATTCCGGAACTTCTGCATTCATTGATCAGGAAACGCAGTTTCTCACCGTTAGAAAGTTCGCTGGTGAGCACCGCCGCCATGAATTCAGGGCGATAGTTTGCCTTGAGGTAGGCAGTGCGGTAGGAAAGCAGCCCGTATGCGGCGGAGTGCGACTTGTTGAAGCCGTAGTCCGCAAACTTCTTGATGTTCTGCCAGATCGTCTCTGCAAGGTCATTGGGAATGTTGTTCGTTTTGAGGCACCCCTCGATGAATTTGTCATGCTGTGCCTCCATGTCCTTGATTTTCTTTTTACCGATTGCGCGGCGGAGAATGTCTGCCTGACCAAGCGAAAACCCGGCGAGCACCTGCACGACCTGCATGATCTGCTCCTGATAAAGCATGATCCCGTAAGTTTCCTTGAGATACTGCTCCATCAGCGGGTGATCGTATTCGACGGGCAGCGTGCCGAGCTTGCGTCCGACGAACAGCGGAATGAACTGCATCGGGCCGGGACGGTAGATCGCCAGCAGAGCGATGATGTGTTTGATGCTTTCCACCTTGAATTGACGGCAGAGATTCTGCATGCCGCCGGATTCCAGCTGGAACACCGCGACCGTGTCGCCTCTGTTCAGCAGATCGAATGTCGCCTGATCCTCAAGCGATATCCTGTCGAGATCCAGATCGATTCCCCGCGATTTTTTGATATTGTCAAGCGCATCCTGAATCAGCGTCAGCGTGCGCAGCCCGAGAAAGTCCATTTTCAGCAGACCGACAGACTCGCAGAGCGGCGCGGTATATTGTGTGATCACCTCATCATGCGCTCCCCGTCCCAGCGGAAGCAGGTTCGCAAGCGGCTGGTTGGAAATGATGACGCCGCAAGCGTGAATTCCCATCTGGCGGTTCAGCATTTCCAGGGGCTTCGCATATCCGAACACCTCCTGAACCCACTGCTCGTGATCCAGAAGCTGCTTCAGGTCCGGAGATTCCTTGATCGCTTTGGAAAGCGTCATTTTGGGGTCGTCCGGCACGGTTTTGGTGATCATATTGCCGTCTGCGGGAGAACGGCTCAGGGCGCGCGCAACGTCTTTGAGCACCGCCTTTGCCTTCAACTGCCCGTAGGTTCCGATCTGCGATACAGAATCCTCTCCGTATTTGCCGATGACATAGTCGATCACTTCCTGGCGGCGGCGTTCGCAGAAGTCCGTATCAAAGTCCGGCGGCGATACGCGGTCCGGGTTCAGGAACCGTTCAAAGAGCAGGTCGTACTTGATCGGGTCGATATCGGTGATTCCCGAAAGGTAAGCCACCAGCGAACCGGCTCCGGAACCGCGCCCGGCGCCTACCGGAATGCCGTGCTCCTTCGCCCAGTTGATGAAGTCCCATACGCACAGGAAGTAACTCGGATATTTCGTGCGCATGATGATGCTCAGTTCATAGTCCAGACGTTTCAGCTTGAGTTCCGCATCCGCTTTCATGTCCTCGGGAGGATTGAAAGGGTCATAGCCGTATTTTTTCAGGTATCCGCAGACCGAGTTTTCGCCGGTTCCGTAAAGGCAGATTTTTCGCAGATATGCGCCCGTCTTGCGCAGAATGATTTCACGCTCGGTCAGATACCTGATCTCCTCCGCAGTCGGCGCTTCCGTGTCGCCGCTCTTTTCTTTCTGCTTTTTCAGTTCGGCAACGGCGGCGTCCTCCGCTTCCCTGCGGATTGAGTCCATGTCGAGAGTCGCCACGAATTCCGCGGGCGGTTCATACTCCGGATAATGGTTTTCATACCCGATATTGACATCACAGCGTTCCGCGACTTCGAGCGTATTGCTCAGGGCTTCGGGGATTTCATTGCCGAAAATCTCGAACATCTCGTCGCCGTTCTTGAAATAAAACTCGTCCGTCTCCATCTTCATGCGCCGTTCATCCGCCATGGTTGTGCGGGTCTGGATGCAGAGCATGACCTCGTGGGCTTTGGCGTCCTCGCGCCTCAGATAATGCACGTCATTGGTCGCAATGACAGGCACACCGGTCTCTTTTGCGAGCGCAATCAATCCTTTGTTGACCTCTTTCTGCTCCTCAAGATGGTGATACATCAGTTCGATATAGAAGTTTTCTTTTCCGAAGATATCAAGATATTCGTAAAGCACTTTTTTAGCGGCTTCCATACCGAAGTCGCGGATGGCGCAGTCGATCTCTCCCGCAAGGCAGGCGCTCGAAGCGATCAACCCCTCGGAGTGAGCCGCGAGAAATGCCTTGTCCGTTCTGGGCTTATAGTAAAATCCGCGGGTATGCGCATCGGAAATGATATGACAGAGATTATGATAGCCGACATCATTCTTTGCAAGCAGGATCAGATGATAGCCTTTGATGTGTGAAACGGAACTGTCCCGCTGCTCATTGCTGTTGGGAGCCACATAGGTTTCGCAGCCGATAATGGGTTTGAGCCCGACTTTTTTCATGGAGTTATGAAACTCAAGGCATCCGCCCATGACGCCGTGATCGGTAATGGCGCACGCTTTCATCCCGGCGTTCTGGACAGCCGTGACCAGATCGAGTTTTCCCTCGGAATCCTTGAGTTTCGCCCATGAAATCGGGCATGCGCCGTCAAGCAGACTGTAATCGGTATGCAGATGCAGATGAACAAATTCTTTTGGCATGATTCTCCTCATATCGACGCAAAAAAGATGCGTCCTGAAACATATTAGAAAGTCGTGGTGTTATTACAGCTGGTATCATATATCGGAATCATTTCTTTTTCCAGAGGAAAGAGGCGACAAAAACAGAAAAATCTCATAAATTTTCCTCCGGCGGCTGATTTTTCAGAGAAAAATGATTTCTCTGCTTGACAATGCAGGGAAAGATGCTATTGTATTAGCTCCAACACATGGTGGTTGTAGCTCAGTTGGTTAGAGCGCCTGGTTGTGGCCCAGGAGGTCACCGGTTCAAGTCCGGCCTACCACCCCATACCATATTTCAGACGAACTTCTTCCATTTTGGATTGCCTGAGTTGAGAAACTTCAATGGTCACTGCCCATATCGTGTTTCATGGTCATCCGTTCATCCGCAGACCGTTTCCTTTACTGTACCCGGCGGCTATTGAATTGTTTAATCTTCTTGATTTTTAACGAATTTACGTTATATTTTTTGAAAAGGCAATGAATGGAGTTCATATTATGACAAAAGAAGTTCCCCCTAGAATTCATGCGATTCTTGCCAGGGGACGCAGTTGCGCCACAGTATTCCGCCGTGGTCCGTCCAATCAAGTTGCAGTCATTGGCTGGGATCTTGACACTGATGAATTTACTCTCGGTCAATGGCTGTATGGCAGAATCTATGAATATCGTTGCGATCTCTCGCCTGATGGCAAATACCTGCTCTATTTTGCAGCCAAATATGGGCGTGTGAATCCGGTCGAGGCTCGTATCAGGGAACTGGTAAATGCACAGGTCGGTGAATTTGACTGGTTTGCTTACACGGAAAAGAAGTATTTTGCCTATAGCAAAAAATGTGAAGATTTGGAGATGCAAATCCGCAAAAAATATGCTGTTGAGTTGAATAAATTGCGTAACAGGCGTGATTATACCGATGCCAGCTGGACCGCAATTTCCCGCACTCCTTACCTCAAGGCTTTGGATTTGTGGTTCAATGGCTCCGGCTGGAACGGCGGCGGCTGGTTTGTCGATTCGAGTCATGTCTGGATCAATAAGCCGCCCCCGCACTGCGGCGAACATTTTTACCATACCCGCAGCGGCAAATTCAAGGAACTGGCACAGGCGCCAGATTTACGTCTTGAGCGTGAAAATGGCGGTGAATGTCCTGGGATTTATCTGGCGCGTTTGGAACGCGATGGCTGGCAGTTTTGCGAAGAAACTGAAACCTATGCAAAATATGTCAAACCATTGCCTTATGATTTATGGCTCATCAAACGTTTTTATTTTAATGGAAAGTGTCCCAGCCCTGCAGGTTATGGTTGTTATTGGGAAGAACATGACCTGTCCCGGGGGAAAGAATTGTTACTTGCCGGTAATACATGGCGATGGGCGGATTACGATGCGAAGCATAAGCGCATTCTCTTTGCTGTAAATGGTATGATTTTTGCGCTTCGCCTGAAAACGCCGGATGTTCCACCGGCATTGCTGTATGATTTTAATGACATGAAGTATGAGCGCCTGCCGGCACCCTATGCATGTCCCGATTCCATGTGAACCGCTCCATGAGGTTCTGCAATACAGCGGGGGGCATGGAATTCAGGACATGAGATGCCGGTCCGAGCAGAATTACGGAATTACAGGAATTCCGTTTTCATATCATTTGTCACAACAGCCTTGTCTATTGTAATCTTTTGGGAGAAACACCTGTATTCTCTCTGAAAAAACATGAAAATTCCGAATGCGGCAAAGAAAGTGTGGCGGCATTTTCATACAGATGGGAAACAGCCGGTTTCGAGAAACCGGCAGGGCGCCGGACAGACGCGGGGACAGGCTGAAAATCCCGGGCTTTACCATTGATTAATATGTATTCTGTCCTCCACGTTGATTACTTTTTGTACCGGCAGTTCTGCATTTTTGGCGGGATAGCCCAATGCGATATAACAGGGGAGGGCGTAATGGTCCGGATGATGAACCGTTTTCTTAATATGTTCCAGCTCTTCGTTCATCGGAATGCGGGTAACGCCCAGTATTCCTTCTGAAGCAGCAGCCAGAAGTATGTTTTCAATGCAGCACCATATAGATGCAAATTCGTTCAATGAGCTCAAACAGGTCGGTTGCAGCAAAGGTTCCCTGAATTTGAAAAACGGCAGAATCAAACAGCCGGAACGATAAAGCATCGAGAACTGTTTCGGCATGGCAATGTGATACATGCCTCTCTGATCAGAGTCGGTCATGTGGAAACCATCCATCATTTTCTCGCATTCCTCATAGCTTGTCATGTCTTTCAGGTTAAGGATTCCGGAACGTTCCTTTTTATCATTGACAATGACAAATTCCCACTGTCTGAGATGGTTGTTTGTCGGCGCTTTCAAACCTGCCGACAGGATTCTTTTTATAATTTCCATATCAATCGGCTTGTCTTCAAAATCACGGATGGTTCTGCGCTTCTCCACTGCATCATAAAATTCCATTTTCATTCACCTTGTGCTGCTTCCTTTCAGGGATTGGCTTCAGCGGTTGCACACCGCAACCGCTGCTGGTCATCCCGGATTCTTCTGTTCATGATTAAAACTTTGAACGTCTTTTTTTAAGCGGATTACTGTCGGCGTTACTCCTGATTCGGCGGCGAACTGCCGTGGATAAATATAAACTGACTTACCGGAAAATACCGCCTGATGCTGCCGAAACAGGAGATCAGGCAAGCAGAGACGCATTGTCCAGGATTTTCAGTCCGGCTGTGCAGGCGGGGCAGTCGCACCATTTGCCGCCTGCGGCTTTGACTGCATGAGCATGTTCCGCCATGGCTCTCGCCTGCTCCGCACCAAAGATCTGCTTTGCCTGCGGTGATTCAAAGAATTCAATGACATGCTCGATCGTGGCGACATCCTCCCGGATTTCCTGCAAAAGCGCCGCCGCGGCGGCTTTTTCTCCCGCAGTATCCGCCGCATTGAGCCATTTTTCTCCCGCCGCTTTCAGCTCCTGACAGCAGGACGGCGCTGCAATCATCTCTTTGACGGTCTGTGTGAGTTCTTTTCTGTTCATTTTCAGTCTCCTGTTCGTTATGGGTTCTGGGTTTATTTTTTCAAATTGTTCTGTTGTATTTCGGCTCTGCGGACATTGTCAAGCACCCGCTCCAGATATGCCTCCAGTTGTGCAGCTTCTTCAGCGGAAAATCCCTGATAGATCAGTTCGTTCATCCGTTCGGAAACCGCCCGGTATTTCTGTTCCAGCACACGTGCTTTGGGCGTCAGCGCGATCAACGTTTTCCGTCGGTCGCCGGGAGCGGGCAGACGCTTTACCAACTGTCTCCGCTCCATGCGGTCCAGCATGCTGGTCAGCGTTGCATTCGCCAGCCCTGTCCCGTCGGCAAGCGCCTGAATGGAGATGGAGTCGCGGTTCCACAGGACATACAGAATCCGTCCCTGCGGTCCGTTGAATTCGTCAATGCCATATTCCACGAGCATTTTTTCCAAAAGCCGGCTGACATGTTGTTTTATCAACGTGATCAGCATGCCGATCTTTCTATTCATTCCATAACCTTTTTCATTTTTTCGTTTTCTTAATTTATTATATAATATATTACTATATAGAAATATATTCAAGCGAGGAAATAAAAAAATCTTTTTTTCTGCAGGCTTGAGCCGTAACCTCCGGAAAACATCCGGGACAGCAACCGGAATTCCTGAATGAAAAATAAGCAGGGCGGAATGAAAGTTCCCGGCACCTCGCAGTTGAAACACCTGCATACCCATTTCTGTTTGCAGGAACCTCCATGACGTTGTAAATTACAGGATGAAGTGTCGGCAAAAACATGGAGAAGGCAGGAAATGAGCATAAACTGTTTTGAGATCATCTATTACTTTTATCCGGAGGATACAGCTCTGCGCCGGCTTTTGCTGGCACACTGCGGACAGGTGCGCGGCAAGGCTCTTGCGATATGGAAGGACTTCGCCGGCAGCGGATTGGAAATTGACGCCGGGCTTGTGGCTGGCGGCGCCATGCTTCATGATATCGGAATCGGCAGATGCCATGCCCCCGGAATTTTGTGCGAAGGGACGGAACCCTACATCTGCCATGGTGTGATCGGAGCGGAGATGCTGCGTGAATACGGTCGGCGGCATGGGCTGAACCTTGAGGCTTATGCCCGGATTTGCGAACGGCATACGGGAACGGGAATTACCGCGGAGGAGATACGGAATCAGAAGCTGCCGGTTCCTGAACGCGACTATCTGCCGGAGACGCCGGAGGAGAAGCTGGTTTGCCTTGCGGATAAATTCTATTCGAAATCTGGCGGCATGAAGGAGAAATCCATATCGCGCATCCGGCAGTCCATGCTGAAATTCGGAGTGGATTCCGTGGCGCGGCTGGAGGAGATGTGCCGGATGTTCGGTGTCATGGATATGAAAAGATGAGACGGGTGCAGACGGGATGAAATTGATGATGAATACGGCATTGCCGGCATTCTGCCGGAACAGAATAGCCGCGGATTCTCCAAAGTGATAAAAAAAAGATCTGTTTTGCTATTTACAAATCCATAAAAACAAGATATAGTCCCGTGACAGTTTCATAACGGCAGAAGGGAATCTGGGATATGGATACAAGAAATTTGGATGGCATTCTCCTGCATTGGCCTGCGGTATGTGTGGTGATCGGAGGGAGAAAATATGTCGCGGAAACAGATCATTTTGAAGACGATGATTTGTGCATGGAAATCCGTCTTGAAAAACAAGGCAGGGTCTGGCGCAAACATCTTGAGGTCAGGGCAAAGCGCCCCCTGCCTACGCCTGATTACGTGGAAATGGACCGTCAGACGGTGCCCGATCCGGCGATGAGGCAGTGCGGGTATCTTGACACCGGGGGGCAGGTCAAGCGCGAGGGTGCCGGGGAGGAAGGGGGAGGCGTGATTCCCGGTTGTGGATATCCCCTGATCGGGAGGAAAATTTTCACCGGGCTTGCGCATCAGGCGGGATTTGCCCGGATCGAATCGCAGGATTCTGCCTCCACGACGTACTCCCTGCGGCATCATCCGGTCTGGAACGGAGACCGCCTGGAGAGTATTGAGGCTGTATTTTGCGTTTCGGATAAACCGGAAAAAGACTTTGCCGAATATATTGAAAGCATACGGGCGCCCATGCCTTTGAAGCCGTTTTTCGCCTTCTGTTCCTTCTGGTCCGACCCGTATCTCGGCAATTACGAATATGCCGTGACCGGAGAGGCGATGAAAAGTTTCATCGGTGCCTGGCACAAGCTGGGGTTTCAGCCGGACGCTTTTACTTTCGACGCCGGATGGCAGAACCGGAAAAGTTTTTTTGAACCGAAGCCGGGGCTTGAGTTTGAAAAATACCCGAATCTGAGCCTGTGGGTCTCGCATAACGGGCCCATGGGGATCGATCCCGATTTTCTCCGTGAAAACGGAATTGCCGTAGGGGAAGGTTTCAGCTCTGCTTATTGCGGAGACAATTACGGAGTGCTGCTTGACCGGAAACTGGAACGGAGACTGACGGAAAGATTCTGCGAACTTGCGCGGCACTGTCTGCACCTGAAAATCGACTGGGACAACGATTGCGCGGTGTCACCGGAGTTCAAGGAGAAATACCCGACGCAGGATCATGTCCGTGAAGGTTCGATCAATGCGATGAACCGGATCATGGATGCGGTCCGGCGCGTGAATCCGAATCTTCTTGTCCGCAACGGCTGGTGGCCGTCCCCGTGGTGGTTGCGCCATGTCCAGCATGTCTTCCTGAGTCAGTCCGGCGATTCCGAATACGCCAGCCTGCCGGCGCTTCACCAGCGTGCCTCCGCGGCGACGCACCGTGATATGATGTATTACAATCATCTGCGGCGCGATCATTCCATGATTCCGCTTTCCAGCTTTGACAACCATGAATTTCCGAACTCGATCCGCAATGCGTTTGATGATACGGAGTCCACATGGACGGACAATCTGATGCTCTGCCTCCTGCGTGGAAGCACCTATTTCACCTGGACCGTCCAGCCGGAGAGTCTGACCCCGTATCAGGCGGAAACCATGAGGCACGCCATGCGTTTTGCCCGGGACTGCGCGCCGCATCTTTTTGTGAAAAACGGCTGTATGTTCGGCGGAAATCCGGGACTGGGCGAAGTCTACGGCTTTCTTCAGCCCGGAGAGCATGATTCGTGGTGCGTCCTGCGGAACCCTGCACCGATGCCTCAGAAATACCGTCTGCCGGAATCCTTTGAACATGTTGTCCAGTTCTACCCCGATTTCCGAATGCTTGAACGTGAAATTGTCCTGCTGCCGGAGGAGGTGAAGTGCGTGATCGTTTCACGGAAAAAGATCAGGCTGCCGTTTGCCCTGCCGTTCCAGGCTGTGAAAAGCGGGACGCGGTATGAATATCGTTTTCCCGCATCGGAAACTGTTTCCGCGAACGTGCAGCCGATGGTGGCGGAACTGCACCGGATTCCCGAACTGAAATTTGAAAAGATCTCGTTTGAGCCCGGCGGAACGTCTCTATTTTTCGATATCGTGGCACCTTACCGCATGTATGATCTGCGTGTCTGCATGAGAATCCGCGGAGCGGATGCCGGGGAGCTCCGTTTCAAAGCGTATTCCTCCCGTTACTACGGGAATGTCCCCACTTCGTCCTTTGCGCTTCCCGTCACGGAGATCTGTTCCGGCAAGACGGGCTATGGCGAGAAAAAGAACCCGGAGACATTTTTCCGGAAGCAGGAACGGTATTTCACTTTCCCCGTCCCTGCCGGCGGAAGAACATCTTTCGATCTGGAGTTTTCACGGAAGACAGTGTCCGGGGCTGTGGAGCTCTGGTGCATCGGTTATGAAGACGTTTCCGCAGGATGCCTGAAGCGTTCCCGTGCTCCGCTGGAGTTTATGAAGACGCTGCCGCTTCAGCATCCTTACGGTTTTCCGTGTGCGGTCAAGTGCGTCTTGACGGACGAGGAAGCCCATGATCATTGATTCCCATATCCATCTGCATCTGGATTCCGCAACGGATGACCCCGATATCGGTGGAAAGATCATCCGGGACGCCATGCGTTGCGGGATCGGCGCATGTATCGCATCCCATGTGATTGCCGAGCCCTCCTGCGGCGGTGGCGCGTATCCCTCCTCACGGCATTTGCGCGAGGCGAATTCCTATGCCGTGGAACAGGCGCGGCGCAATCCGGGGCGACTTTACTTTCTGGTTTACCTGAATCCGCAGAATCCGGACTGGGAGCAGGAGCTGGAGCGCGGAGTCGGAAACGGGGCGGTCGGAGTCAAACTGTGGATCAGCCTGAAGAATCCGCACGGAGGGTTGGAGGAGACCGTTGCGGTGTTGCGGCGTGCCGCCGAACTGGGGCTTCCGGTTCTGCTGCATGTGTTCAACCGGACCGGCGGCAATCTGCCGGGGGAGATCGACATGATGGAATTTGCGTGGCTCTCCCGCACCGTTCCGGAGTGTGTCATGATCGCCGGGCACAGCGGGGGAAACTGGCGGGAGTCGTCCGGCATGTTGAAATATTGTTCTCCGAATGTGTACTGGGAAACCGGCGGGAGCAATCCCGACAGGGGAATGGTGGACGGAATTCTGCGGAGCTGTCCGCCGGAACGTCTGCTCTACGGTTCCGACGCGCCGGGCAGAGCTTTCATTCCTCAGATATGGAAAATCATGGAGAGCTCTCTGTCACCTGCCGACCGTGACCTGGTGCTGTATCGGAACGCCATGAAAATCTTCCATATTCCGGAACCTGCTTCATGGAGTGAAATCGCCCCCCGGAATCTGCCCGTTCCCGCAGGAGAGGATGAGGATCATTACTGCTTTTGCGGGAAGTATCCTTTTGACCGGCGGCGTTCCATCCCGCCGGAAGAACTGGAACGGCTGCTGGCGGAACATGGGATCAGAGCGGCTTATACGGCGGAACTGGACAGTATTTTCCACATTGATCTGCCCGAATCCAACGGGGAGTTTCTTGCCCGCTGTTCCGGGCTGCAACGGATCAGGCCCCTTGCCGTAGTCAATCCGGACGCTCACAACTGGATTGCGGTACTGGATCAGGCGGTGTCCGGCGGTTTTTCCGGCGTCTGGATTTCTCCTGCGTTTCATTGCTGGGAGCTTGGCAGTCCCCGTTACACTGAATTCTTCAAACGGTGCGCGGAACGGGAGATGCCGCTCTGGGTGAACTGCGGTTTCGGGGAACCGCGCTTCTTCCACCCTTCTTTGAAGCTGTGTCCGGTGGAGGATTCCGAGATCGGAGAATTTATGAATACGGCGCCGGTGAATGCCTATGTCTTTCAGGGAAAAATGCCGCCGGAAAACTTGCCGCGCAGGGAGGACTGCCGCTGGGTATTGACTCCGCTGACGGATTTCGGAGGAAAGCTGAAACGGTTCATGGAGATGAACCCGGCTCCGGGACTGGTCTGGGGCAGTGAATTTCCTTTCCGTGATCTCGGCGAAGTCCGTGAGGCAACCTGCACGCAGTTCCGGTGAATTTTATTTCGCGTCCTGATTCTCTCTGAGTATTTTTCTGTATTCGCTGGGCGGGTATCCCGACTGATTTCTGATGAAACGCGAAAACAGGGAAAGATTCGGGAAGTGCATGACTTCGGCGATTCTGCTCAGGCTCATTCCAGAGTATTTCAGGTGATTCTGAGCGACTTCGAACAGGACATGGTCTATGAATTTTTTGATTGAGCCTTTCCAATGCGACTCTTTTTTGAACCGGTATTTGAACTGGGAACGGGTGCAGCGGCAGAACTGCACCAGTTCGCTGACATTCATCCGGTAGCCGTGGCAGCAGATTTCTTCCTTGAGGCGCATGATGAAGTCCGACTCGTCTTTCCTCGGCTGGTTCACCTGAGAGGCGATATGATGCAGAAAGGCATAAAGATGGGATTCAATGATCTCCTTGCCTGCATCGGAAAATGCCGACGGGGCGCTTTCATTGCAGATGATCCGCCTGATTGCTTCCAGATGATATTTGGTGACATCGTCATGCAATTCGGTCTCCGGGATCGCCGGACTGAAATTGAATTTCAGCGTATAGTATTCCGCCGTTCTTTTGTATGAGACGAAATGGTGCAGTGTTTCAGGCGGGATCAGCCAGTAATTGCCCGGAAGCAGGCGGATGCTTTTTTCTTTGCTTTTACCGTGAAATTCTCCGTCGATGCAGATTTCCAACTGGTAGAAAGAGTGAAAATGAGGAGTGGACGCCATTGTGTTTCCCTTGCCGAAATAGAGCAGTTCCGGAAACTCCGTGGGAAAGCTTTTTTTGTCCATCGTATGGTCTCCCTGGTTTTCCGTTACTATAACCGGGGAAAAGGAAATGACAAATGACATTCGGGCAAAAAAAAGTGAAATTGTCCAAACTGTTAAATTTTTTCTCCAAATTGTTATTTACAAAACGCAAAAAAAGACTATAATCTATACCGGTAACAAAATCTGCAATGAAATAAGGACGATGGAAAACCATGAAAAAAAGAATGACGGCGGTCATTGCCGGCGATGGAACGCTGCGGTGCGTCAAGGAAGAAATCCCGGAACTGAAGGAACATGAGGTTTTGGTTAAGGTTCATGCCTCCCTGATCAGCCCCGGAACCGAGATGGCGGCGGCAAAAAAGCGCCGTGAGAATCCGGATGAGAAAGCGGAGGCGATCAGATTCGGTTACTCCAATGCGGGTGAAATCATTAAAGTCAGGGGGGATGTCAAAGGGTTGAAAGTCGGAATGCGCGTCGCCGCCATGGGAGCGGGCATGGCTCTGCATTCGAACTATGCGTGCGTTCCGGTCAATCTCGTGGTGCCGATCCCGGACAGCGTGACGTATGAACAGGCTGCCTATCTCTCTCTTGCCGCGACCTCGCTTCAGGCGGTCCGGCGGACCGAACCGGCGCTGGGGGAATACGGTGCGGTGCTCGGACTCGGGATCGTCGGCAACATCGCCGCGCAACTGTACCGTCTTTCCGGGGCAAGAGTCATCGGCTGGGACGGCTTCCGCTCCCGCATTGCGACCGCGAAGAAGTGCGGTATTGCCGATGCGGTTGATTTCATCAGGAAGGATGCGGTGGAGGCGACAAAACTTTTTGCCTCTCCCTGGGGGCTGGATTTTGCGCTTTTCGCATTCGGAGGCAATGCGGACAAGGCGCTTGAAAGCATCAAGAAATGCGTGAAGATTTCGGCGGACGGCCATGAAATGGGCAGGATCGTGCTGGTCGGCGGGTGCCGTCTTGCGGTGGATGGAGCCACATCGGGAAATCTCGATTTCCGGGCGTCCTCCCGGACCGGCGCCGGGTATCATGACCATGACTGGGAGTATGGCAGGGATTATCCGCCCGCGTTCGTGCAGTTCACGACGCAGAGGAACGCACAGGAGCTGATCCGCCTGATCGCGGAAAAGCGTCTGCTGGTGGACCCGATGACGACGCACAGGATTCCGATTGAAGATGTCGCGGATGCGGGGGATCTGCTGATCGACCATCCGGACAAGGCGCTGGGCGTCATTCTGGAAATGAACCATAAGAAATGAGGTGCGGCATGGCATTCAGACTTGGACTTGTCGGGCTTTGCACTTCCCATCCGGAATCATGGGTGCCGATCATCCGTGAACTTGCGGCGGAGAAGCTGGTGGATATGGAAGTTGTCGCCGCTTGGGATTCGGGCGAGACGCGTCCCGCCGGATTTGCGGAAGGGTTCTGCAAACAGTTTTCAATCCCATATGCGGTGGAACGTCTTGAGGAGATGCTTCCGCTTGTCGATGGCGTCATTGTCCATACGACGAACTGGGACCGGCACATGGAACAGGCGGAACCTTTTGTCAAAGCGGGAAAGTCCGTCTTCATCGACAAACCCGTTGCGGGGAATCAGAAAGACGCCAATCTCTTTCTGGACTGGATGAAGCAGGGATACCGTGTGACCGGCGGTTCCGTCATGCGCTACTGCAAGGAGGTGGCGCAGTTCCTCGCGATTCCCGAAACGGAGCGGGGCAGGATTTATACCGCATACTCCTCCATCGGCGTCGATGATTATAATTACGGCATTCACGGCTATGCCATGCTTGCCGGAATCATGGGCGGGGGCATTCAGTCGGTTCAGTACGTCGGTTCCAGCAACCAGAAACAGATCGTCATTGAGTGGAGTGACGGCAGAATCGGGCTGCTGACTGTCGGGAAGACGGCATGGCTTCCGTTTCATGCGACGGTTACGACGGATAAAAAGGTTTATCAGATCGCGGTGGACAATATGCAGATCTACCGTTCGATGCTGGAGCGCGTGATGCCGTATTTCTCCGGAAAGACGGACGTGCCTCCGGTCGGCATGAATGAGATTCTGGAACCTGAATTTGCCGCGATGGCGGCGCGTATTTCATGGCGGGACAACGGCAGGAAAGTTTTCCTGACGGATCTGCGCCATGATGACGCGGGATACGACGGGACGCAATTTGCTCTGGAATATCGACGTGCCCGCATGGGATGAGACGAATGGCATGAGGAGGCGGAACAGGATGGCGGAAATGAAGAAAATATACTCAAATCCGCATTCCGGTTCTTCCTCCCGGCACGTCTCATAACATGCATTATGTTGCCTTTTTTCCCCGCCTTTTCCCTTTGATTTCATAAAATATCCCTCCTTGAGATTTTTTCAAATCGTCCTTTTTGAGTTTATTTCTTCGATAATTTTCATACAGCACTTTTTCCTCGACTTCACATAATGCATGTTATGAGACGCTGGAAAGAGAAAGCTTTTCACATTTATTGAGTTTTTTGGAAAGAAAACTTAAAAGATGTTTCATTCCGGTATCAGCAGATCAGGGCGCAGTCAATCCGCGCCCCGCTTTACTTTTCCTTTCTTCATTCAAATGTTCAAATGTTCAAATGTTTTTTCCTTTTTACTTCCGTGTTCCTTGTTCATCAGTTCTTCCTTCGAGGGTAAAAATAAGAATTTTTACCCTC
>ENA-OROD01001645-OROD01001645.1-human-gut-metagenome-genome-assembly--contig:-NODE-1645-length-17429-cov-6.363359_pt1 | contig 17429 bp, 20 predicted proteins | sample MGYA00242123_ERZ509038 | MGnify/ENA primary metagenome ERZ509038 (study PRJEB26280, sample SAMEA2338719) | human gut metagenome | biome: human gut; feature: human-associated habitat; material: faeces... | reverse complement strand
GTCAAACTTAAGAACCCTCGGGGCGATAGCCCCGTCAAACTTTAGAACCCTCAAGAGAATCCTCAAGCCCCACAGGGGCTTGTCCATAAGCCGACCGCCGCCCCTATCCCAGGGTTTTCTTCATATTCTTAATAAACCGGTCCACGATTCGTCCGTACAGGTCTTCGGGATGGGTTTCCGAAGCTCTCAGTCTTTTATCTTCACTGGAGGCAATGAGGCTGCCTGTTTTGGTGTCGTACCATTCGAAGGTGACTGTCACTTCGGCGTAGGGGACCCAGTAGTCCGGCACGTATTCGGGGTAGGTGATGGTGCGGTAGTATTCGTGCCATCTTCCGTCTTTATCGCGCCAGGCGTCGCGGATTTCCCGATTTCTCCATTCCGTATGGGCCGGCACCAGGTAGGAGTCTGTCTGCCAGGTGGTGATCCGGGGCAGGATGTAGATGTCTGCTCCTTTTTCTATGGCTTCTTGGGGAATGGCGGTGTCGCTGCCGCCTATGAGGGCGTCTTCTGTGCCGGTGCCGGAGGCGAGATGTCCTTCCGGTTTCGGTTCTTTTATGAGGATGGTGATATCTTTGATTTTTGAAATTTTACGGTAGAAGGTGTCTTTCAGTTTCCATTCTTCAGCGGTTGACAGGTTTTCTACGCCGGTGGTATCCATCTGGTCCAGGTAAATGGTTTTAGCTGCGGAAAAAGGATAGCTGCTGTCTTTCCATTCGGTGTAGTCAGCCCAGGCGGCGGCACCGGAGAGGAGGAGGAAGAGGGCGGTGAGGAAGGCGGTGAGTCGTTTTCTCATGGTCATGCTCCTTTCTTTTTCTTTATCTTACCATATGAAAAAGGGGCTGTGAAAAAAGGATTTCCATTTTTTCACAGCCTTTTTTCCCAAAGCAAAAGAGCTGCAGAAATCTGCAGCTCCTTTGTAGGAATTAGAGACTTTTCGTTGCGGAAAGACGGATGAGGGCACGCATGAGAGCCAGTCTGGCACGGTCCACGTCGATGTCTTCGGCGCGGCTGGCCAGCCGGTCTTCGGCGCGCTTCTTAGCCGCCTGGGCACGGGCTATGTCAATGTTTTCCGCCAGTTCAGCCAGCGGGGCAATGACATTGACTTTGCTGTTCTTGGTTTCAAGGAATCCGCCAAATACAGCAATTCTTTCCTCCTGGTCCGCTTTTTTAATGCGCACAACGCACATGGAAAGAGCGGCAGCAAGGGGAAGATGGCGTTTCATGACAGCGAATTCGCCATCTTCTGCACGGGCTACCACCATGTCTACGCCGTCATCCTGGTAGATGGCGCCGTCGGGACTGATGACTTCCACGTGCATAGGATTAGTAAGGGTATCAGCCATGGCTTATTCCCCTTTCTTCATCTTTTCAGCCTTTTCGATTGCTTCATCAATGGTGCCCACCATGTAGAATGCACCTTCCGGCATATCATCATGTTCGCCTGCAAGGATTTCCTTGAAGCCTCTGATGGTTTCTTTCAGCGGTACATATCTTCCTGGGGAACCGGTGAACTGTTCAGCTACGAAGAATGGCTGAGACAGGAATCTCTGAATCTTTCTGGCGCGGGCAACGATGACTTTGTCGTCGTCGGAAAGTTCTTCCATACCGAGGATGGCGATGATATCCTGCAGTTCTTTGTAGCGCTGCAGAATAGCCTGTACGCCGCGGGCTACTTCGTAGTGTTCCTTGCCGAGTACGTTCGGATCAAGGATACGGGAAGTGGAGTCCAGGGGGTCAACGGCCGGATAGATACCCAGTTCTGCAATGGAACGGTTCAGTACGGTGGTAGCATCCAGATGGGTGAATACGCCAGCTGGAGCCGGGTCGGTGAGGTCATCGGCCGGTACATAGACTGCCTGTACGGATGTAATGGAGCCTTCCTTGGTGGAGGTGATTCGTTCCTGCAGTTCGCCGATATCGGTGGCCAGGGTTGGCTGGTAACCTACGGCAGATGGCATACGGCCGAGCAGTGCGGATACTTCGGAGCCTGCCTGTACGAAACGGAAAATGTTATCTACGAAGAGAAGTACGTCCTGGTGTTCTTTATCACGGAAGTATTCTGCCATGGTAAGGCCGGTGAGGGCTACTCTCATACGAGCTCCCGGCGGTTCGTTCATCTGGCCGTATACAAGGGCTACCTTGTTCAATACGCCGGAGTCTTTCATTTCGCCCCAGAGGTCGTTGCCTTCACGGGTACGTTCGCCTACGCCGCAGAATACGGAGCAGCCGTTATGTTCGGATGCTACGTTGTGAATCAGTTCCTGAATCAGGACTGTTTTGCCTACGCCTGCACCGCCGAACAGACCTACTTTACCGCCTTTTGCGTATGGGCAGATAAGATCAACGACTTTGATGCCGGTTTCGAAAATTTCAGCTGCCGGGGACTGGTCTTTGAAGGCCGGTGCCTGACGGTGAATGGGCCAGTATTCTTTTGCTTTGACCGGTGTGGGGTCTTTATCTACGGTCTGGCCTAATACGTTGAAAATACGTCCAAGGACGCCGTCGCCTACCGGGGTAGCGATTGCACGACCGGTGTCGACAGCTTTCATTCCACGTACCATGCCATCTGTGGAGCTCATGGCTACGGTGCGGACGACGCCGTCGCCGAGGTGCTGCATGGTTTCACAGATAACATCTACAGGAACGCTGCCTTTGTCGTCTTTTACATGGATTGCATTATAGATGGCAGGAAGTTCTTTGTCATCGTCGAAGGCGATATCGACAACGGCGCCGATAATCTGGACGACTTTACCTACCTGCATCTCCTGTTCATTTGCCATGAAGAAGCATTCCTCCTTAATCGATATAGGTTATTCCAGCGCAGCTGCGCCGCCGACAATTTCGGAAATTTCGTTGGTGACCTGGGCCTGACGTGCTTTGTTGTAGGTAAGGTTGAGGTCGGCGATTCTTTCGGTTGCGTTGTCGGTTGCAGCGGACATGGCAGCCATACGGCTTCCCAGTTCGGAAGCAGCAGACTGGAGCATGGCGTTGTAAACCTGGACCTGTACATATTCAGGAAGCAGTTTGGAAAGAACGGTGGCTGCGTCGGGGAGGAACATATAGGGTTCTTCCGATGCAAGCTGTCCGTTTTCCGCTTCCTTGTCCGCATCTGCCGGGTTCTGGACAGGGAGAAGTTTTTCTACCTGCACCTGCTGACGGAGAGCGGTGATAAATCTGGTGTAAATAATATAAACTTCATCCACTTCTTCCTTGACGAAGTAGTCCACCATTTCTTTGGCTACGTCGATGGAATCCTGGGCCTGAGGTTTATCTGAAAATCCGAAGTGGTAGGAGTCAAGATCATACCCGCGGAATTTGAGGTAGTTTCTACCCTGTTTGCCGCACACATAAAGTGCATAGGTTGAACGATCCTTACCGGAGATTTCGTGCATGGTCTGCTTCATAACGTTGGAGTTATAAGCACCGGCAAGGCCTTTATCGGCGCTGATGACCAGATATCCGACCTTCTTTACTTCGCCTTCTCTAAGGAGGGGGCTAGTAAAACCGGGTGTTACCGAAGAAGCACGGCGCAGGAGCTCTCCGATTTTTTCAGCATAGGGACGGGAGCCGTTTGCCTTTTCTTCTGCTTTACGCAGGCGGGCAGCGGCAACCATCTTCATTGCTTTTGTGATCTGCTGGATGTTGGTGACAGATTTAATGCGCCCTTTTATATCACGCGTACTTTCCAATCAGATCACCCCTCTACCTTGTCAGACTTTTCAGCTTTTGTAGCGTTGTAACGTTCTTTGAATTCTGCAATAGCGGCCTTCAGTTTTTCTTCGTTGGCATCGGTCAGTTTCTTGGACTTCACAATGTCTTCGCCGATTTCCGGATGGCTGCTGTGGAGGAATGCGAGAATCTGGTGTTCGAAGTCAACGACTTCGTCCACGGGGATATCATCAAGGTATCCTTTAACGGCTACATAGATGGCCTGTACCTGGTCTTCGACGGGGTACGGGGAGTACTGCGGCTGTTTCAGGATTTCAGTGGTTCTCTGGCCGCGGTCGATCTGGGCTTTGGTGGCCGGATCAAGGTCAGAGCCGAACTGTGCGAAGGCTGCCAGTTCTCTGTACTGGGCAAGGTCCAGACGGAGGGTGCCGGCTACCTGTTTCATGGCTTTAATCTGGGCAGCGCCGCCTACACGGGATACGGAGAGGCCTACGTTGATTGCCGGACGGACACCGGAGTAGAAGAGGCCGGTTTCCAGATAAATCTGGCCGTCGGTAATGGAAATAACGTTGGTCGGAATGTATGCGCCTACGTCGCCTGCCAGGGTTTCAATAATAGGAAGTGCTGTAATGGAGCCGCCGCCCAGTGCATCGGAGAGGCGGGCTGCACGTTCCAGCAGTCTGGAATGCAGATAGAATACATCGCCCGGATATGCTTCACGTCCCGGTGGACGACGGAGCAGCAGGGACATGGCACGGTATGCTACAGCGTGTTTGGAGAGGTCATCATAAATGATGAGCACATCTTTGCCCTGGTGCATGAAGTGTTCTGCAATGGAGACACCGGAGTATGGTGCCAGATACTGCATCGGGGAACCTTCGGATGCGCCTGCATGGACGATGATGGAGTAATCCATGGCGCCAGCTTCTTTCAGTTTTTCGTATACACGAACAACGTTGGAGTTCTTCTGGCCGATGGATACATAAATACAAATGACGTTCTGACCCTTCTGGTTCAGAATGGTATCAATGCCGATGGCTGTTTTACCGGTGCCGCGGTCGCCGATGATAAGTTCACGCTGGCCTCTTCCGATAGGAACCATGGAGTCGATAGCTTTAAGACCTGTCTGCAGGGGGACATTAACCGGCTGTCTGTCGGCGATGCCCGGTGCTTTGATTTCAATGTCGCGATATTCGTCGGTTTTGATTTCCCCTTTGCCATCAATCGGCTGGCCCAGTGCGTTTACAACGCGGCCGATAACTGCGTCGCCTACCGGTACCTGCATGAGGTGGCCTGTTCTTTTAACAGTGTCCCCTTCCTTAATGGTTTCGGACTTACCAAGAAGTACGGCACCTACGTTGCTTTCTTCCAGGTTCAGCGCCATTCCGTAAACGCCGTTCGGCAGTTCAAGGAGTTCGCCGGCCATGCAGTTCTGCAGGCCATAGACATGGGCAATGCCGTCGCCGACTTCAAGGACTGTACCAACTTCATCGACATTGAGGTCTACTTTGTAGTTTTCAATCTGTTTTTTAATGACAGATGTGATTTCATCTGAACTGATTTTCATTTCCTATAAGTCACCTCAATTATTGCATCATTTTCGCTTTCAGTGTCTGCAGGGATCTGGCCACGGAGCCATCGATGAGGCGGTCGCCCACCTGTACGGTGAATCCGCCGATCAGGGCTGCATCCACTTTCTGCTTCAGGAGAATCTTTTTGCCGGTCATGGCGGAAAGTTTTTCCTTCAGCGTTTCAGCCTGAGACTTGCTGAGCGGAAGGGCAGATGTTACCACTGCTTCTTCGACGCCCAGGCCCTGATGGGCTTGGGTTACGTAGTAGTCCACCATCATGGGGAATACATCGAAACGGTCTCTGTCCATAACCACGTAGCAGAATTGCAGGACAACCGGCTGTACCTTGTCTGCAAAGAGTTTTGTTAACGTATCTTTCTTGACATCCCTGGAAAGCAGAGGATGATTCAGAAAATCCTTGAGGTTCTGATTTTTGCGGATAGCGTCTGCAATCAGCACCAGATCTTCTTCTGTCTGTTTCAAGCTGTTCTGCTGGGCAGCGATCTCATAGATAGCACGTCCGTACTTTTTCGCAAGGATTACGTTCTTATCCATGATTACTTACCTGCTTTGCGGGCACCCAGCTTGGCGATGCTTTCCGCAATCAGCCGGTCGTTAGCTTCCGGCGTCATATTTTTGCTGATGATCTTAGCTGCAATTTCGCAGGAAAGGCCGGCAACCTGAGATTTCAATTCTTCGAGAGCATCCTTGCGTTCTCTCTCGATCTGTTTGGTTGCGTTTTCCTTTTCCTTTTCAATAGCGGCATGAGCTTCTTTAATCTGGGCATCGGCCTGGACTTTGGCTTCTTTTACAGCCTTGTCCACAATTTCCTGGGCTTTAGCCTGTGCATCGCGGAGCTGTTCTTCATAGGATTCCTTCAGCTTTTCAGCGTCTGCCTTGGATGCGGCAGCGGAGTCCAGATCATTCTTAATGCGGTTCTTACGTTCATCAAGAACTTTCAGTACCGGTTTATAGCAGAAATGACCAAGAATTGCACACAGAATAACGAAGTTGATGATCTGAATCAGCAGTGTACCATTCAGTTCTACCAATTCGATCCCTCCTTAAGTTAATATTGGATAATATTATTTAAGGAATGGGTTAGCGAATACGAGAACCAGAGCGATAACGATAGCAATAATCGGGATAGATTCGATAAGGCCGATGGCAACCAGCATGTTGGTGAAAAGCTTGCCTGCCATTTCAGGCTGACGGGTCATGCCTTCAAGAGCATGGGAAGCTGCCTTGGAGTCGGAGAAAGCAGCTGCGATAGCGGCTGCTGCGGCAATAACTGCTGCTGCGATAAGAGAATACTGTGCGACGATTGTCTGATCCATAATAATAATTCCTCCTGAGAATCACTTAAATATTTCCGGAGACGGCCGGTACCGTTAGATTGACAAGCCGTTTGGACGGGCGGTGCCGTACCGTTTGATAAAGAGCGGCGCTCTGCTCCACCGAAGATTAGAGGCTTTCCTTCATGTACACGGAAGCCAGGGTGGTGAAAATGTATGCCTGAACCAGACCGACAAACAAGCTGAAGGCGATCCAGATCATAGGTACGAACCACGGGCAGAGGAAATACAGAATTTCCAGCAGGATTTCACCGGCCAGGATGTTGCCGAATAGACGCATAGCCAGCGTAACCGGCCTTGCAATCTCTTCAATCAGGTTCATGACCACGAAAACCGGGAACGGTTCGAAGAAGTGCTTCAGCCAATGTCCCACGCCCTTATTCTTGATGAAATAGAAGTGAAGGATCAGGGAGCTGGCAATAGCCAGGCCTAATGTGGTATTTACATCATTGGTCGGAGAAGCAGTCAGGTGTTCTGTAGGCAGAAGGCCAATCTGGTTGGCTGTGAAGATAAACAGGAAGAATGTCAGAAGAACATTCGCCACCTGACGGTATTTGCTGCCAAGGTTGCTGTCAAACTGGCTGCACAAACCTTCAATCACCATTTCTACCACGTTCTGCCAGCCGCCGGGAATCAGTGATTTGCCCCGGGTAGCAGCAAAGACAAGGATGAAAACGATAAGGGCTGAAAGCCATGTGGTAAAAATCGTGTCCATATTCACAGACATGCCGAAAAGCTGCTCTACAACGTGTGTACCTGTGTGCAGATGCATAATCTCACCCCCTCTCTCTTACAAGGATGTCAAGAAAAAGTCCCTATTCCTTAATTAAACCGACCACGCGCTCTGCCAGAGTCGCGACGGGCAGTGTAAGTAAGCCACCTAAAAAGGCCAGTATATCCAGCGGGCTGAATACCACCGCCAGGGCGCAAAGTATTTCCAGAATGAACCGCATTGTAGTGAATATGAATAGATGCTGTCCAATAAACTCCGGCTCCCTTTCAGCTTTAACCCACTGGTTAAACTTGACCACCATTAATTTATAGAAAAGTATATGGAAAAGAGTCCCCAGGGCCCAGGCAGTGCCATAGGTCCAGTCTTTCCATGCAAAGAGGATTACCGTGCCGACTACAAGAAATACAAGAAGACATTTTGTCATGCGGGCTGCATACTTTGGAAATGTAAGGTCAAAATTCATGCTATTTCTTTCCCAAAATCTGTTTAATCACCGAATACATGCCGGATATGGCTCCCAGAATGGAGAGAATGATGATGCCAAAGGGTGTGGTCCCCAGATATTCATCACACTTCATGCCAAGCCAGAGGCCTATGCCGATGGAACAGAGAATGGTGAGGCCGGCCCCCGACGCTACCGCAATGCTGTGCAGCGGGTCAAAATCATCGGCCTTCCTGTCCTTCCTCTTATCCATGTCCTCTCCACTGTCTCCGGCCGGGCCGGATTTGCATTTTCAAAAATGGGCACGTTAAACACAAATTGCATTTATACTGCTACACTATATCACACTTTTCCCGTCAAGGCAATAATAGGTTTTCCGTGGGAGTGAAATTGCTAGATTTTATCGAATGAAATATAACTTTTTCTTTCCATCGAATTTTACCGTTTCCCATGGCTTCCCACAGTCAAAAACGCCTTATTGGGGTTTTAATTGGGGTATTTTGTGGGGTATTTCTGTTTTTGCCAATAACACGTTCACACACGATAAATTCTAGCGATTTCCGCCCTCATAATGATTCTTAGGTATTTCCGGCGGACAGTCTACACCGACGCACGAAAAAGGCCCCTGCAGGCTTCCGCTCGCTTCTGATGAACGATTTATCAAAAGTGATTCATAAAAGCCTGTAAGGGGCCGTGTGGTTCATTTTCACAAGAAAAAATTAGATGTTCACCAGCTTCAACGCTTCCATTGCCTGCCGCTTGTCATCATCGTTTGTGTGTACGTACAAGTCCATGGTCATCTGATATGAAGTATGGCCCATGATTTCCTTTAGCACATTGGGCGGCATCCCTGCCCTTATTGCCTTACTGGCGAACGTATCACGGAATGCATGGGTACCGAAATTAGGCAGCTCCTCACCGTTGCGGCGTGCAGTCCGTATCAGACTGGCTATAGCATTGTAGAAACTCTGCTCCGTGGGGTGCTTCCCTGTACTGGATGGGAAAATGGGATCAGTCAGATTCATGACGTTTCCATGCAGGCCGGTATAGATTTCCCACTGCTCCATCACAAGAGAGGAAATATCTTCATTCATGAAAATATCACGGGTGCTTTTCCTCGTCTTGGTGCTTTCACCGACGATGAATTTACCATCTGTATTTTTGGTCATTGTGCGGCGAACGTGGATAACTTTACCTTTCCAGTCCACATCACGCCATTCAAGGCCGCCGCACTCGCCAGGGCGGACGCCTGTATAAAGCATAAACTTAAATGCATTATCGTAGATACTGCCGCCGGAATACTGAAAAAACGTTTTTAATTCCTCATCGGATAACTCCCTATGGCAGGTTTCACGGGCCGGGCGTTTGTTAATCTTGATAGGTGGGATGGTCTCCGCTATATTGCGGATAACTATTTCATCCTCAACCGCTGATTTTAAAAGCGACTTCATCAGAATCAGTACACGATTGGCAATAGATGGGCCGCCGGTGCCGACCTTCTCACGGTGCTTTCCTTTGGGTATACCGTTCTTAATACTCACTTTCTGCTGCAGTGCCAGCACCTGCCGCCGTTCCAGTGCCTTTAATTTGACATTTCCAATTACCGGGCGGATGTGGTTTTCAAACTGGCGTTTATAAGAAAATATGGTTGATTCTTTGAGTACCTTTTTTTTACGTTCTATCCACTCATCAAAGTACTGCCCTACGGTGATAGTCCTACTATTGGTAAAGACACCGGCGTCAATCTCCTGTATTTTTTCTTTGGCTTTTTCCTTTACCTTCTCAATGCTATCACCACCAACTGAAACACGGATCCCCTTATGAGTAAACCGCCATTCCCACCCACCATTAGGGCGTTTTCTGCAGCCAGTCGGAACGGATATCCTCGCCATGTCAGCCGCCTTCCTTTCACCGTATCAAATCAATAAACTTTCTGATTGCTTCTGAATGTGTCCACCCTTTCCGGCGGCAGTATTCGTCCAGGGCTTTTAAGTCTCGTTTGTTCAACCGTACTGCCGTGCTAATCTGTCTCAGCTCCTCGGGAATGGGTGGCCGCCCTCTGCCTGCTTTTCTTTTCTGCTTTTCTTCTTCCATGTCATGCCCTTTCTTTCTTGTGTTTATCATAAATGTCGGCTTTGCTGATATCCTTTTTCTTAAGTTCCCTGTACTTCCCGGCAACGGTGGCACGGTGGCCCAACACATAACCATACACAAAAGCCGTTTTAAAAACATTATGCAGACGCTCCATAAAGTCGGTAGACGGTACAAATTCCCCATTATCGGGGTATAAGCAGGGCTTGGAAAATGCAGGATAAAGGATATCATAAAGCCCCTGCATATCCTGCCATGATAAATCATACTCGGGTGCTACAGAATCACCATGCAGGGAATACGCATAGTCCCCTTTCTCGTCCATGACGTCTTTATCAATGTGCACTCTCTCAACCGTTCTCATTAAGTCTCTAGCCATTTTCAGATACCTTTCCTTTCTTGGGCCGCTTCTGCAGCCGCACAAATAATCACAGAAAAATAGATGTGAAAACTTTAGCCTATACGCTCCTTTCTGCAGGTTTCCAATGTGCCCACCTGCTTGGATAACTATATTTTGTACTTCACTAATATAATAATACTACTGATTTTACTCAATTTCAACTATTTTCAGATGTACAGAATGGGTTCCGATAACCATAAATTATCGGAACTAATACAGTATATTTAAGCAGATTTCTGTAATGTTTATGCACTTTTGGGCTTTTTCTCCGGCGGATAGGGTGGTTAGAAAAATTGACTTTGGACATTTGTAAACCAATGTATAAAAAATTGCATAAATGGGAAGTCACTAGAAAACAGTGTTTAACTTTTTATTCGTGCATTGATTCATTGGTTCTTATGATTCAAGCCGTGCAGGTTGTCCCTTCACGGTGTGCCATATCAACATGAACACAAAAGGGAGTGACTGCAGTATCTATCCATGGTATAATGAATATATCCCTAATGGTTCGTTCTCTAGCCATTGGGCCGCCTGCCGGTGACGTACTCGCACTACGTCCCGGCTTTTCCTTTGCCATATTTGTCAACCACTTTGTAGAATAAGGGAGGTTTACAATTCTCTAAAATGGGGAGACGCCGGGGGGGGCCGACCACTACAACCCCCACCCCCTGGGGTAGTACCTTTTGTTTTTGGTAGCGGTCATGGCGGTGACGGTTCATGTCTCCACCATCTCAAGCTCTCTCATGCCCTGCCCTCTCAGTCTCATCACTTGTGCCTGCTCATAGCTCACTACTCCGCATATGTCCTCATACTTCATGCCCTGCAGGTAATGGCATTGCAGGATAACACGGGAAATGGGATTGGAAACACGGGAGATGATGGCGGCGGCTCTCTTTCTGTCTGCAGCGTATCGCTCCAACTGGGAGGAAATGGCCGCTATATATCGCTCCTGTTCTTCCTCAGCTTGAATCAGCCTGTTTGATACGTCGAATGTCTCGCCGCCGGTGACATGGGGTCTACTGTAGTCCAGTCCTCTGATATATTGCAGGTCTTTCCTTGCGTCCTCATACTGTCTCTTGAGTAGGGAGACTGATTTCCTTTCCTTATACACCATCTCAAGAAAGTCTTTCACACTGTCCACAGTCCTTCTCCTTCCACCATCAACTAAATCATTGACGTTTTCCGTCGCCAGTAACATCACAATATCAATCAAAAGGTATATGTAAGTTTTCCACTGTCTCACTCCTTCACCATCAGCACAGAAGAAAAATAAAGCCCATGCAGATTTACCACACGGGCGATACATTTTGAAATAAATTCACTATCCGAATACTGTCACCAGTGCAGGCAGGCCATTATATTTCAAAGGGTACGTTTCCATGGTGGCGGCGGTGCCGTTATTCCTGCTTCAGATTTTGGGGTTCTTCTGCTTGTCTCTCTCCCTCTCCCATGCACCGGGGCTATAGTTTGGCAAGGGGTGAGAAATCTAATATCTTATATGGTGTGGGGGGGCTTCTACCCCCACCCATATATAGATATAGATTTTTCTACCCCTACAAACAAGTTCAACTATGACAGGACATGTATATATATAGGGGTGCTTGTCCTGTCTGTCACTTTTTTTCGTGCCGTAAAATATACCCATTTTCACGGGTGAAACGGTCATACCCCACTGATTGATTCACGCTCTCAATATAACGTGAAATTGTCCTATCGGTTTTCACATTGTAGGCCTTCCGCATTTCTGCGGATTTCACCTTTCCATGGCTCTGCAGTGCGTCGAATTTAGATTCAAAGGCCTTGACGTTATCAGCCTTCTTCTCCTCTGCCGTTTTCGTGGAAACTTTCTCCTTGATGAATGTTTTCTTGGTTCCGGCGGTTTTCAGTTCGTCCCCACTGGCAGGGTTGAATAATGGATAGTCAAACCATACACGATACCCATTGATTGATGGGTAGTCTCTTGAAACAATATCCACACTGAAACCTCTCCTTTTATCGGCGTTGGCTTCCTTGGTAGTGTCCAGTTCGATTAAGTCTATAATGGTTTCACAGTATCTTGAAAAAACATTGGAACCACTGGAACGGTCAATAGACTTGGTGCTTGCCTTATTCCCCTTGCTATGGTGGTGAACAAGAAAAACATTCCTAGTTATGTCTACAGATTCATAATTATAAGTCAGTTCATCTTTTATGCTTTCCAGGCAGTCGCATACTTGCACAATGTCGTTTTCATCGCCATGATAAAGCAGATAAAATGGGTCTATAATCACCGTATCAACCCATTTCCCCTCGTGGTCAAGAGGTTTCAATGTACATTTGATAAAAAGAATTATATCTTTGGGCCGCAATTTGCCGCCGTTCCTCAGATTCTCTAAATAGTCAATGATGCCGTATTCTTCCCTACGTAAAAGGGCAGGATAAACTACACGACATGAACCATCATTAAGGTAACGTACTTCTGAATGGTACATTCTATCCAAAAAACGTGAATCATCTTCATCGCTTTTTTTATCATCGCCGTAACTATAAAGGATATAATCATCTATGCCTTCTTGCACTCTGTCTTGGGTATACTCGTTGAGATTGATAAAAATAAGGTTTGTCGGCGGTTTTTCCATACCCATGGCCTTGCACATCGCCTGCAGATGGTAAGATAATAACTCCTCATTGGTTTCTAAATTCACATACATTACATAATTAGGGGGTATCCCTTCCTCTTCATCTGTAGGGTCAGAATACTTGGGCCTCGGTTTAAAACCTAACCATTTGTTCCCAGTTGCCATACATAAGGCCAGCTGCAGCATCAGCATGGTTTTCCCTGCTTTGGGTGGTGCTGATATCAAGGTAAGTTCTCCAACGGTCCTTGAAATCCCTTTCAGATATGGAATTTTCTCCTTATCCATTTCCTCGATAGAATCATATCTGCAGTAAGTATTTACCATCTTATCAGCCGTTAAATATGTCTTCATTGGTGCCGCCTTCCTTTCATTCATTATCACAAGAAAGAGAGTCAAGCACCTTGTCAATGGCTGCACGATCATAGAGTACACGCCGTCCGATATGACGTACTACTCCATGCTCAATGGCCCATTTCTCCGCCTTGGTGTGGCCCAGTCCGATATAATTGCAGAACTCCGATTTACTCAGAAGTCTTTTACCTTCAAATGCGTTTTGTGTATTCATTATTGTTCGTCCTCACTTTCCCATGAATGGATATTAGGTAATGTAAATATAAGCACGTGCTATAATTGTATTGTATGGTAAATGACTTTTATTCATAATCCCTAGAAATGTACTGATTTGGTACGAAATCGGGGATTGACAGAAAGGCGGTATCTGCCATGGCTAGAGACGTAACAGAAGATGAACCGTTATTTATAGATATTGCGAATCGAATACACAAACGCCGCACAGACTTAAACAAGTTATTCCCCGGACGGTTCACGCAAGTGAATTGTTCCCAAATGATGAACCAAATAGGCCGCACGTTGTTTCATGACGAATGGGGCGATAAACAGGGAGATAAATTCTTTTTTGATGAAGATTTAGGGAAAAGATGGTCAGAAATTGAAACGGGTCATTCTGCCAAATACAAAAATCCCCATGTTCTCATTGCCATTGCTAAAGTTTTACAATGTTCTACAGATTACCTCTTAACTGGAAAAGATTCTCCTTCTGTCCGTGATATCTGTTCCGTACTTTCCTATCTCGCTTTTGCCTATCCTATGGAAATAATGGATATGGGTGATAAATCTATCGGCGTTGGCGTCCGCTTTGCTCCTGTTGCCATGGGGAGACTATACCCACAGCTGGATGAATTTAGGGGTGAAAATGATTTCCCTACAGATGAAATCATAAAGTTCCTTCATGGTCTGAAATCAGCTATGGAAACAGACAAAAGGGAAAAACCATGTTTTCCGGCGGAACCGCTATGTGGGCATCCTTTAGGCAGGCAGGCCGCTGCAGATGTTTCCATGTTGCTTAACAACACACCCACGGCAACCCCTACGGATATAAGGCGGTGCGAATACAACCGACTGCAGGAAATGAATAATGATGGAAACTTGCCGCCGGAAAAGACGGAAAATAGCTAAAAGTGCCATAAATTGATTTAAAGGCGCTTTTTAGGCGTCCGCCCTGTTTCCATGACAAATTACATGGACAGGTATGAGAAAACGCAATACAGGCCAATATAAAAGGGGCTACCCTCTCGGGTAACCTCTTTTTTCTTGTGTCTATGTCAGATGGTCAGCGACTTCCTGCAAGTCAATGACTTTCACTTTCTGATACTCTGTTTCCCATTCCTCATAGTTGCCGTTGTATACCTCTTCATGTCCAGGCGTCGGTGTCCGTATCAAGCAAGGCACGGAATGCCCTCACCCTTGTGAGTATGGCCCTCAAATACGCCTGCTCTCCGGCAGTGCAGTATATTGTACGGTTCCTCTTCCTGTCACAGAAAGAATAGTATAATCTCTGCTCCTACGTTCGCCAATGTCAGCACTCGCCGCCGGTGGTGTCATAAAAAAGAAAATACCCCATCTAAATATCTAATTGGGGTATTTATTGGGGTATTTCAGATTTTAAGGTTCTGTAACAGGTGAAACGCTCGATAAAATCTAGCTTTTTTATTAATTGCATTTATACTGCTACAGTATACCATAACCATTGTCACTTGGCTATAAATTTAGCAGGTTTTTTGTCACTAATTCCTTCAATCCACAAAAGAGCATCTACGATACGACCGGCCGCATGTCCGTCGCCATAGGGATTGACTGCTTCCGCCATGGAGCGGTACTCCTTATCATCGGTAAGAAGTTTGTAGGCTGTTTCAAATACCTTGTCCTCATCGGTTCCTACCAGGCGGACAGTGCCCGCTTCTACCGCTTCCGGACGTTCCGTGGTATCCCGGAGTACCAGTACCGGCTTGCCAAGGCTTGGCGCTTCTTCCTGGATTCCGCCGGAATCGGTGAGTACGATGGCGCTTCTGGCCATCAGGTTGGTGAAGGGTTCATACTCCATGGGTTCCACCAGATGGATGCCCGGCACCCCTTCCAGTTCTTCCGATACAGCCTCCCGCACCAGAGGATTCCGGTGAACCGGGAAAACCACTTCCGTATCAGGAACTGCTTCCACCAGACGGCGCAGGGCCCGGTATACCTGGTGCATGGGATCTCCCAGGTTTTCGCGGCGGTGGGTGGTGACGAGGATGACCCTTTTATGTTCTTCAATGGCTTCGATTTCCGGGTCTTCGAAATGGTAATCCTTTTTCACCGTATGCAGCAGCGCATCAATCACCGTGTTTCCGACCACAAAAATGGAGCTGTCTTTCTTGTTTTCACGAAGCAGGTTCTGTCTGGCCGTTTCAGTGGGCGCAAAGTTCACATTAGCCAGTACGCCGGTGAGCTGGCGGTTTGCTTCTTCCGGATAGGGCGAAAGAAGATTGCCCGTACGAAGACCGGCTTCCACGTGGCCCACTTTGATCTGCTGGTAAAAAGCAGCCAGGGCGGCGGTAAAGGTGGTGGTGGTATCGCCATGCACCAGTACGTAGTCCGGTTTTTCCCGTTTCAATACTTCCTCCAGCCCCCGAAGAACCCGGGCTGTAATATCATAGAGCGTCTGTCCGCTCTTCATGATGTCCAGGTCATAATCTACAGGAAGACGGAAGAGGTCCACCACCTGGTCCAGCATTTCACGATGCTGGGCCGTGAGGCACACCTTTGTCTCAATTTCCTTGTGTTTCAAAAGCTCCTTCACAACAGGGGCCATTTTAATGGCTTCCGGCCTTGTGCCGAAAATAGTCATGACTTTCATACTATACCTCTTTATAAATAACAGCTCTCCCCTTTCTGAAGAAAGAGAAAGGCGGCAAATGAAATCTTATTTCTTCTTATCTTTCTTATGTTCCATCTGGTAGGGGGTAGGAACGATTTCCTTCATCACTCCCAGTTTTCTCGCCCACAGGATGAAAAGGATGAGGGCAATGACCACGATGGCCATACCCACCAGCGTGCGGAGATGGATAACCAGAAGGGCCACGCAGGAGAAAAAGGCGGTGAGGGCGTACATAATGAGTACCACCTGCTTCTGATTGAGCCCCTTGGCCAAAAGGCGGTGATGGAGATGGTTCTTATCCGGTGAGAAAATAGGCACGCCGCTGCTCTTCCTCCGGATAATGGCCAGGAAAGTATCGGTAATAGGCACAGCCAGGGCCACCAGCGGAACCACCAGTACCGCTGCGGCAGCGGTCTTCATGGAACCCATCACGGAAACGGCGGCAATGATGTATCCCAGGAACATGGAGCCCGTATCACCCATAAAAATCTTGGCAGGGTTGAAATTATACTGCAGGAAAGCCAGGCAGGCACCGGTCATGGCCACCATGGCGGCCGCCGCCGTCCACTGGCCCATCTGGAATGCCAGGAGGGCAATGGCAATGGATGCAATGGTGGCAATGCCTGCAGCCAGGCCATCCAGGCCGTCGATGAGATTCACCGTATTGATAAACCCGATAATCCAGAAAATGGTGAGCGGCAGGGAAATGATTTCCGGCAGGTAAATAATCCCCAGCCGGGGAATGTGAATCCAGTCGATGTTGATGTTGAAAATCACCACCGGAATGGCAGCGGCAATAATCTGTCCCAAAAGCTTCACCTTCGGCGGCAGGGATACCACATCATCCGCAATGCCCACAATGATAAGGAACGTGGCCCCCAGCATAATGCCCACCATTTCATAGGTAAAGCCGATGGTAGCCACGGCGGATACCATAAAGCCCGCATAAATGGCAAGGCCTCCCAGACGCGGAATCAGTCCATGATGCACCTTGCGGGCATCGGGCTTGTCCACGGCGCCGATACGGATAGCCAGGTTCTTCACCACCGGCGTCAGTACAAAGGTGACTACCAGGGCCGTCAGGAACGTGAACGCATAGGCGAACAACGTAACACCTCCTAAAAAAGACAATACTTCTACGTTATTTTATCACATAGGCCCCTGTTTGTGAAAGAAGAGAGGAAATCAGGGGTCACCTGCGGCGGCGAAAATCATGAACTTTTGTGAGGAATCGGCAGAAAGCTGTATTCCCGAAGGTTGACACGCCCTTACGGGCGTGAAGGTTGAGCCAGCCGCCGGGCCTTTCGGCCCTGGGCTGCCAGGGTTCTGCCTGTGA
>ENA-OROD01001642-OROD01001642.1-human-gut-metagenome-genome-assembly--contig:-NODE-1642-length-17454-cov-3.266969_pt1 | contig 17454 bp, 25 predicted proteins | sample MGYA00242123_ERZ509038 | MGnify/ENA primary metagenome ERZ509038 (study PRJEB26280, sample SAMEA2338719) | human gut metagenome | biome: human gut; feature: human-associated habitat; material: faeces... | reverse complement strand
CCTTGAAGCCACTGAAGCTTCAAGGTTTTTTCTGGTGCGCGGTACAGGACTCGAAAGAGGTTCTTTATATTCGCTTTCTTTTCGCAGTCTCCGTGTTGCTTGATATTTCTTAATTTTCTTCATTTTGTATTTCATGTCATTTGACAATTTTTGTTTTTTTCTGTCATTTCGTGGAACAAACGTGGAACAAAAAGCGCCCGAAATTACTACCTTTTTCTGTCTCAGAAGCGAGGCACAAATTGGTAGCGATTCGGGCGCTTTATACTGTCCCCATTATAGGAGTGCAGATTTAGGTAGTAACAAGTCAGCTTTTGCTGTCTGGGTGTTTTGTGCTTAGACAGTCAGCGCATCGTCGCAAGCTTGCGGATCAAGTCATCGCCGTACTGATACGCCGAGAGGTAATCCATCGTGCCGTCCGTCAACCCCGCGCGCTTCTGAAGCTGCGCGCGGTAATCGGGCGCCGTCAGCTTGCCGTGGAATTCCTTTTCCCACTTGCCCGCGTTCTCCTTGCCGGACCAGTACGCGGGGCACAGCTTGCCCGTCACGTCGAAATGGCGAATGACGTTGCTCGCGGGGATGTTGTACTTCTTCATCAGCTCACGCGTCAGCGCAAGCGCACGCTCCACGGCGCGCGCGTCCGGCGCGTAAACGCCGTCCTTCTTCGCGTCGCAGATTTCAATGCTGATGCTGTTTGCGTTCAGGCAGCGCCCGTGCAGCGTCCCGCCGCCCGTCTGCGGACAGGACGGGTACTTGTTCCCGCCGACCGCCCACGCAACGCGCAGATCGTCCACGCTCTGGATGACCTCCTTCGCGTCAACGAAGTAGTGCGCGCTGGTCTTCACGACGTTGCCCGCGTAATACTTGGCGTTGTTCATCGCCGTGTCGCCGTCGTTGCCGGTGTAGTGGATCACGATGTAGTGGATGCCGCTCGCCGCGCGCGTTCCGCCGACGTTGCCCGCGTTCGCGGGGTATTTGCGGATATTCATGTCTTACGCCCCCTTGTCAATGGCGTCCTGATTCTTCTGCGACTGCGTGCCGAAGTAGAACGCGATGATCGAGCTGTAGATCAGCATGAGCTGCTCACCTGTGATCTTTCCGACAACAAAGCCGTAAATCACCGCGCCGGTTGCGGCGATTGTCACGATGCTTTTCACGCTGCACAGGTTCGCCAGTCTCTTTTTCAGCAAATCGTTATTCATAGTGTTGTGTCGTCCTTTCTGAAAATCTTGATGCCTGCAACGACGACAAGCTCTGTCGTCCATGCCTTGAACCATCGTTCCGTCAGCACGTCGGGCGGCGGCACGCCGAGCGCCGTCATGGTGAGCGACGCTACGGTGTACCACGTCAGGCTGAAAATGGCGATGGATATGTACTTGTCCCGCTTTTTCATCTTGTCCCAGCGGGCTTTCAGCGCTTTCATGCCGCCGCCCCGTTATCGAGGATGGAGTGAATTCCCCGCTCGGCCAAAAATTCTTTTTGCTTGTGCTTCACTTCGGCGGCGTAGTCCAGTGCGGCGTGCATGTCCCCGTTACAGTGCGCGTCCGGAATACGCTGCATCGCCTTCGCCGTTGCCTCGCCCAGCGCGATAGCCGCCCAGCTGCCCTCGATGAGCTTGAGCATCAGCTGCTCCTGCATCTTCTGCTGCTCGGCGGCCTTTTCGCGCTCCTTCTTGTCGCGCCGACGGTCGCGGGCGGCGATGGCCTCGATGAGCGCCACCACCACCGCCGCTGCGGCGGAAATCAACGCCGCCGTCATGCGCTCACCGCCGTGAAATAGTTCCCTATCAACTCGTGTGGCAGATACTGCAAGACAATCTTCCCGCCGGCGGCCTCGCCGGTGCGCTCGCACAGGTATAGCTTAGTGTCTTCGGGGTCTTTGTAATAAAGGCCATAGGTGTACTCCATACCACGAGCGGCCGGAATCGGGTCATCCTGCGTGCCCGCGTGGTCGACGTTGATGATCGTCCACACGGCAGGGGTGGAGTGCGGTGGCCAGTTCTCTTGCGTGGTGTGGCCCTGACCTTTGTTGACGCGGTAGACGTGCAGTACGCCGCTTTCGTCCGTATCGCTGCGGCGGTCGCCGGGCTTGACGGTCTCGCCGATGTGATCCGCCCAGCGCGGGAACATCTCAACGGCCTTTGCTGCGTCGCTGTCCGGCAGGCTTTCGCTGGCCTGCTCGATATAGGGCCTCAGCGCGCGTGCGCGCTCAGTGTAGCTTTTTCCACTCATAATAGGAATCGACTCCTTTCAAAATCTTCTTTCGTGCATAAGTGATCAGCTTTGACAACAGATTTAACACCGATGTGGCGCGCTGTGCTGCCGCGTCTTGCAGAGCGCGGAGCAGTCTGCTGTCATTGACTTTACGAATTCTTCGTTGTGCCCATATCGGTTCGTTCCATATTTCCCTATGGCGCAAGTTCCTCTTTTCCATGTTTTCGGGGAACCTCCGTTTCGCATAGGCGTGCTTTGCAGCCTCTTTTGCCCGCTGAGGCACGAGGTGTTCGATATCCGGCTGTTGATATATCTCATATAGCATGGGTTCAAGGTCTTCAACACCGCAGAGCATCAAGTCCTCATTATCGTTATATTTTTCGCGGATCCTTTTTACTGCGCGGTGGATTCCATTGCATACGGAAACGTGGCTCTTATCGAGCAATTCGCCGATATCCCGCAGGCTTAACCATTCCCCGTAGTAAAGATATAAGTAAACGGCTTGCGTTTCGGTCAGGGAAGAAAGAATGTCCTCGGCCACTTCTCTTGAAGAAAAATCAATAACGCCCCGAGCTTCTGCGCGCTCTTCGTTGCGCATGGCTCCTTCGATTTCGTTGATCGTTTTCTTTGCGCGCTTTAGAGTTCTCGACACTGTGGTCTTATCCACCCCCGTTGCTTCTGCAATTTCCCGAATCGATTTCCCCTGCAAAAACAAATCAAGCATTTCCTGCTGCCGAGGCGAGCAGGCGGCTTTTCCGCGCTTGAGGCATCGCATCAGGCGGGCTTTTTTGCCTTCGTCATCCGGATCAATGTCAAGGTCCGTCCAACGCACCGTATTCCCGAAAATATCGGCAACAGCACCGTCTTTAGCTTCGCCGCGGCAAGCGTTTTCGGATTCAAGGACGCCTTCCATATAAAGAGCGATCCTGCGCTGCTTGGGGGCCTTCCGCCGCTTGTCCTTCGGCGGTCGGGCATCCTCCATACGCAGCAGGGCTTCTTCATACATTGCCTCAAGAATGCCATAGCGTTTTTTCTGCTTGGCGAGCTCTTCCGGATTGACGATGTCCTTTAACTGCGATTTGACGAGCTCTTTTCTATCCCATAGCTGCTTGCGCTCCTGATCGGCCTGCTCGTAGGCGGTCATCCTATCACATCCCCGTTAGTCGGCCTCGCCGAGCAGGATCTTCGCCGCCTGCTCGGCGTCTGCCATTTCCGCAATTTTGCTGTCTTTCTGCGCGATCTGCTGCGCCTTTTCCGCAATCAGGGCGTTTTTCTCGGAAAGCTCACTGTCCTTGGCCTCGGATGCCGCCGTCAGCTCGGCAATCTGCGCCCGATAGGGCGTCACATCGCCCCAGTACTGTTTGTCGACCTCGATCGTCACCTCAAAGCTGTCGTAGCACTTGATGTACTGAATATCTTTGACAACGAAGGAATATCCTTCAGGAAGACTGCAGGGAGGATAGTTCGCATCCAGTGTCTTCACAGTGACATGAGACCAGTCGATTTTCTCAATTTCCTCCAAGGTATTTTCTTCAAAGCAGCGTTCGAAGAGGAAACTATACCCCTTATTAAAGTCGACGCGGCGCTCGCCGCTCGTGCGGTGCCCATTCACACTGTAATTGGCACCAAACTGTCCCTGACTTCTCATATTGCACTCCTTTACTGTTTCATCCCGACGATGGGCACGGACTCTTCCAACCGTTCCCATGTCATGTTCATATTCTCGAGCTTTGCCCACGTCATGTTGACTGCCTCAAACCGTTCCCACGTCAGGCCGGCAATGATAAAGCGCAGATGCGCCGGACTGATGAGATTGACGGAATCGGTCAGGCTGCTCAGATCTAACTCAACAAGGTCATCCGTCTCGCCAAGGAATTCCAACGTGAAGCTATAGTCGTCGTTCATGATGACGCGTGCAGCGTAGCCCGTCATCGCTGTGGCCATGTCGCGGACCGTGTCAGCGTTGGTGTTGCCGCCAGCAAGCAGGTGGGTCTTGATCGCATTGCGGCGCGAGGTTTCCGTCGCGTTCGCGGGCGGCGTGATACCGACCTGATACTCCCAGAGCGGCAGGCTCCATGTGGCCGTCTCGATAAAAAACTGCTTTTTGACGTCTTCCACGAGATCTGCCATCTGCTGAGCGGAAAGCCCGAGCGTGTCGAGCAGCGCGGCTGTCTGTGCATTTTTACGATACCGAACGGGTACTTTCTCGCGATTCTCCATGCTCCACCGCCTTAATAGGTCGTTACATCAACAGTGCCGAGCACGGGAATCGTGCCAGAGTTGATGCGCAGCGCCGTCTTTGCTCCATTGACAGTGAATGTGCTGTAATCCGCTACGCCTGCGCACTGCAGAAGGCTTGCGAGAAAACGGCTGTAAGGTACGCTCTGTTCTTCGGCGAACGGCAGTGCTGCCAGCAGCGCACTGACCGCCGTAGAAAGATCCGCTTTGACCTCGTCGAGGCTATGAGCATTGACGAGTTTGATCTTGGCAACGACCGGAATCTCAACCTCCGTGACCGAGACCACCGTTACCGTCGCGCCGATTGGGCGCTCTGCCTCAATGTGTTCCGCGCAAGCGGTCACGATCGTGTCGTCCAGCGGCTTTTTGTCCGCGCCGGCAATGATGACCTTGACGGTGCCATTGCCGTTCCACAGCGGGATGCAGCGGGCATAGGAGACACCCGTGACCTCCTTTGCCCACATCACGTAGTGGTTGGCGTTGCCGGATGTGATCGGCTCTGTGCGGCGCTCGTGATAGCGTGCCCACAGATCTGCGTCGCTCTCTTCGTCCGCGCCGCCGACGCCGGCGGCCGCGTTGGTTACGCCATGCACGCCGTGGATATTGACCGCCATCTGCGTGACGGTCGCCTCCGGCACGTTGTAGTCCGCGCCGATATCCTCAGCGATGCAGCGCACGCTGGCAAGCCCGGCAGCGATGGTGACCTCTTCTGTTGTCAGGAAGCGCAACGCGCTCGGCGTGCACACAACGGTCCCTGATGGGATCTTCGTGCCGTCCACACCCGAGAATGTCACTGTTACCTCTGCTTTTGCGCCGGGCTGACGGGTCATACCGATCTGCGCTGCATGCAGATCGAGGTAACGCCCACTGTTGGCGCTCGGAAACAGAATGTCGATAAAACCATTCAGTGTCTGGCCGTATTTCCACATGACGTAGGCAGCCTCGCTCAAAAGTACATTGGCATAGCTGCCCTCACGGGCATCCACATCGACGCCGGCATTGATCACACGCCCGAGCACTTCGGACTTTATGCTTTCCGGAGTCATGCTCTCAAAGGGCGATTTTTCCGTCATTGAGTATTACCTCCCCGTAAATAGTTTTTGCCTTGAAAGACAGATGCAGTGTTGACCCTTCAAATCGCACGCTGATTTGGTGGACAGCCTTGATGTAGGGATTGATCTCCAATGCCTCGCGGATACAACGTATTGCCTCTGACTGCCTGATGTCATCGCCATAGGCCTCGCCGATCAGGGATTGCAGATCCTGTCCGTAATTATGGGTAAACACGTCATGCAGATAGCGCGACGTGTTGAGCGTGTTCCAGGCCCACACCAACACAGCCTCCGCGCCCGTCACCGTCGCGGGGTTCCCGCCGTGCCAGATGGGTTCGTCTTTGGTAAAATCCCATCGAACTTCACGTGCCAGCGGAAGCTCGGTGCCCAAATCGGACACCGGCAAGCTGATCAGAGGAAAAATGTTCATTCCAGTGTCACCATCCTCTCGATGAGATAATAGGTCTGTCCGTCATCCGAGCGCATGAGCAGGACTTCATCGTCGACGTTGAGCACAACCCAGCCGAAAACATGCTCCTCCGGCCGGAGAAAAACAAACGGACCGATGGCGCTCTGCGTGACCTGCACCAGCTTCTCAGGCAGCAGCGTTTCGATGCCGTTTTCTTCGCGTGCTTCGACATCTGCCAGAAAATTGGGATACATGGATTCCGCCACGCGGAGATCCTCTTTCTCAAGGTCGATGCCGTCGGCGCGGATCTTGATCGGATCGAGCGATAATATCCTGCCGATCGTGTAGGTCGGGTGCTGCTCCTTGTTGGCGCGCTGCGAAATATGCTGGTTGATCCCGACATAGGGATCGCGGGCGCTTTCGCTCATGTCAATTCACCTCCGGCAGTGCTGCCGGAAACGACATTCCGGCAGTTGAGTGTCAGCTTGCAGTAGTAATTGTCGCGCTTCCAGGTATGGACATCGGCGTCGATCCAGAAAATCCCCTGCAGGCCGGTCTTGTTCTCCCGCACAACGACCGTCTGGCCGGTGATCAGTGAGAGATCCCCAAGGACGTCGACGGTGACCGTCTGCGTCATGACGCCGTCGTCCAGGAGTTTTTGCGCCTCTTTGTCGATATCGACGTCAGAGGAGGCATTTTCGGTCAGATGGCGCTCCATCATGCCGAAGAGCTTTTGCGCATCATCGGTACCCACGCGGCGCTGAAAGCTGCCGTCGGCGTCGTAGATGGCCACGCTGTTGACTATGTTTGTCGCGTCCTCCACCGTCCTGGCGTCCATCAGGTTAGATTCGGCCTTGAGCACGATGCTGCGCTCGCTGACGTCTCGGACGGCCACCAGAAGGCCTTTCGGCGTGTAGGTGATGGCATATTTGTCCTCGGTCTGCTGTGTGGCCAGTGTCCAGGCCGTTTCAAAGATCTTATCCAGTGCGACGCCCGCAAATTTGCGGCTGATCTTCACGTCGGTCGACGGCAGCGACACAATGGGAATCTCATAGTCGGCGCAGACCTGGCGGGTGATACTTTCCGGCGTCGCGTCGCGGAATTTGTAGGTGCCGTCGTTGCGCCGGCAGTAGATTCCGCGGTCGAAGCACGTGAAGCTCATGCTCGTCTCTTCACTGCCGGCGCTTCTGCGAAGCACGACTCCGTCAAAAATCGGATTGCCGGAGTCGTCCGTCATCATCACGGCGTCGCCCATCTGAGGGATGGGCAGGCCGGTCGACTCATCAAAAACGATCTCGGCGACGAGCTGGCGCACCAGCGTCGACTTATCGCCGCTCCAGGACCAGTTGAGCAGGATATCCGTGATGCGGCGGGTCGACTGGTCATGTGTCAAATAGATCTCCATCAGCCGCCTCCCAGAAGAATATCCTTCGGCGGCAGCTTGATCGTCTGCCCGACGTAGATCAGGTGCGGATTGCTGATGCCGTTATATTTGGCAAGGGCGTTGTAGTAGCTCGCCGTGCCGTCGCCGTAGGTGCGCCGGCAGAGCATGCTGAGCGTGTCTCCGGAGACGACGCGGTGATAGGTGATGTCCTTTGCGGCATCGCTCTTGCGGCCGCTGTTGCCGGTATAGCGCGTCGTGTTGAGCGTTGCGACCTCCTGGGCTTCCAGATCCACGTACTCGCGCAGTGCGATCGTGCAGTAGACGTCGCCCGTGCCGTCCTGCTCCTTTTCGGTCACGCTCTCGATGTACACAAGCGCATTGATATCGCTTTCTGTCACAATGTATCGCACGGGGATCTTTTCAGCCGCCCAGTAGCGCAGCGGCTCCAGATAATAACCGGGGTCAAGGATCGTCCCAGGCTGATTAAACGGATAGTCCTGAGAGGGCAGCAGACATTCGATCGTGCCGCTGTGCCGGCTGCGGTTGCCGGGGAGGTACACGTCGCCGAGCTGCGAAATATTGATGGTCTCAATGTTCTTGCCGGTCGTCCACTCGTAGGAGGCCGGCGTAATCGGCAGCGTCAGCACGTCGCCGTTCGCAATAAAACAGAATTGCATGGCATTACCCCCTCATGTTGGCTTCTTCCAGCTTGCTCAGCAGCGCTTGCGCCACGCGGTCGATGTCGGCGTCCTCACGCACCGTCATGCCGTTGATGACGATCTGGATGCCGCCGACGCCGTTTTTCTCCTGCCTGGCCTCGCCGGCCGTCAGGACCTTTTCACCCTCATGCAGCAGGGCGGGGAAGTTATCATAAGGGACGTAGTCGATGCCCATGGCGCGCTGGTGGCCGGAACGGTGTTTTGTATAACCGGAGTTGAAATTGTTCACCGCATCCGCCCAGGCGGAATCCGTTGTCGCCGCGGCGCGGCCCTTGGAAAACTCCTGCCCGAGCGTATAACCGGCATCCCAATAAGAATTGTTGAGCGCCGTATCGTCGCGCACAGACTCGATCAGGCTCAGCTCTTGGGCGAGTTCTTCATCCTTGCCTTCGTTGGCGTTATACTCGTTCATGCCGTCGATTTTCGCCTTCATCAAGATACGGCCCATCTCGGCAGCGTCGCCTTCGGCTTCGGCGGTTTTATACGCCTCGCTGCCCATGGCGTCGTTCATCGCGTCGCGGATGTACTGTTCTTTGGCATTTTCCAGCGAGGCCTTCCAGGCACCGATCGCGGTGTAGGCCTCCTGCATTTCCTGACCGCTGTCACCGGCGAGCCATTCCTTCTGCGCCTCAAGGCCCTGCATGCGCGTCTGGTTGTAACCTTCGCCCATGGCGTTGTCGAGCTCCTGTTGCAGGCCCTCAATGGTGGATGTGACGCCGCTGAAGGTCTTGGACTGCGCCTCCATTGACCCTGCAAAGCTGTCCGAGAGCGCGTCCAGAATGATCCTGGCAGCGTCCTGCCCGGCAACTTCGCCCTTGGAGATCATGCTGTACATCGTGCCCTGATCCACGCCGTATGCGTCAGAGAGCATCCCGACCGCGCCGATACCGCGGTCATTGAGGATGTTGAGGTATTCGAGCGTCGTCTTGTTGCTGCTCTTCATGCGGCCGATGGCCGTGGCCACGGCGGTCATATCGTTCGTAGACTGGCCGAGCGCCGCGCCCGCGTCGCCGATGGTCTGCAAGACCGGCAGGATGCTGTCTGCATCGTAGCCGTAGGTCGCGAGCGTCTTGCTCATGCTTGTCAGGTCGTCATAAAGAAACGGCGTCGAGTTGGCCATGCCGACAAGGTTTGTGAGATAGCTGTCCGCGGTCTCTTTGCTGCCGAACAGCGTCGCGAAGGAGATTTTGTCGGTCTCGCGCCCCGCGGCGATCGAGCTGCCGCTCGTCAGCGACTCGCTCTGCGCGTCCAGCTGCTCCTGCACAGCGTCCTGCACGTAAGACTTGAAGGAGGAATCCTGCGATTCATATCGTTGTGCACTTCCCGATATTGCTCCGGTAATGCCGCCTACTGTGGCACCTGCCAGCACGCCGAGCGGCCCAAATGCTGACCCAGTTATTGCGCCGGAGAGCACAGAGGAGATCATGCTGGATGCAAGGGTACCGGAATCGCTTCCCAAAGCACTGCCGATTTTTGTGTTTAGAGATCCTTGTACTGCGCCGCCAATCATCTGCGCTGCCTGCATAGTGACGAGTGCGTTTGTGATCGACTTGAAGCCGCCGCCTATGCCGCCCGAGCTGTTCATCGACTTGTTGGCCTTCGTGTCAAGGTTTTCGATCTCCTTGCGGGCCTTTTCGGCTTCTTTGCTGACGGAACGGAACTGATAGGATAAATTATCGAAGTTCGCCTGTGCGGCCTCCATCTTGAGGCCATCCATGGCATCCTGCGTCTCATTGAATTTTTTCTTTGCTTCGGTCAGCTCTTTTTTTGCTTTATCGAAGTTCGCATTGAGCGTAGCTTTCTCTTTACTGAGAGAATGCGCTTTGTCCTGAAGTTCACGGAGCTTACTGCCGAGATCGGCGGCGTTCTTCGCAATCGTCTTCATCCCCTCAGAAGACTTGTCTTGCGTCTTGATTACGATTGAGGTTTCTGGCAATTCTTTCACCGCCTTATCATTGACTTTGTTGCGAAAATGCATATAATGAAAGCAAGGAGCGTGATACCTATGACGAAGACATCTATCATCACAATAGCAGTCTCACTTCTGATTGCGGTATTGCTTCCATTTTTCATTTAGAGTTTCAGCCGCCCGAATGGGCGGCTTTATTTTTTACCCCGCGTGACCTTGATGGCTTTGCCTCGCGGCGCGGGGCGGCTGCGTGCAGCAGCCTCATAGGAGGACAGCGCCCAGATGAGATCCTTTTCCCCCTGCGGGCGGTTGTAGTAGTCGCCCGGCAGGATGCCGTGCACGTGAAAAAGGTAGTAGGCAAGCCCCAGCTCCGGATCGCTGCCCTCCGTCAGGCGTTTTTTACCTTTTCGATGGTCGCGCGGCGATAGCCGCTCAGACGTTCAACCTCGCGGCTCAGATCGGCGATCTCGCCGGGCAGCAGCATCGCCTTGAGCGTCTCCGCCGGCGTGATCCCGCTGAACTTGCGCTGCAGCGGCGCGCTCTTCAGGTCGGGGTCGATGCAGCCTGCCAGCAGGATCTGAAGCTCGGCGTCCTGATCGAGACGGCTTATGTCCTGCACACGCCCGTAGGGCATAGCCTGGAGCGTGAAGATGACCGGCGCGCCGGCTGCCTCGCTCAGGCGCGGGACCTCAAACTTGGCCGTCGGCAGGTTCTTCGCCACATTGATGACCTTTTCGCCCAGCAGCAGATCCAGCACAGACGGCTGCTCTGCGGCGGCGTTCTGATTGACGATGGTATTTTCCATAATTCCCTCCAAATTTGACTATGCGCAGCGCCGCCGGTCTCCCGACGGTGCTGCGCAATATTTTCAGGTGTCCAGCATCTGATAGTCGTTGAATGTGAACGGGGACTCGATCTGCCCGAGCTTGGCGGCCTCCCAGTCCGCAAGCGTCAGGTCGTCAAAGCTGACGCCCATGAGCGCGATGCGCTGGTTGTTCGGGTTGTCGGGGTCGTCCAGATTGCTGATGATCGTGTGGCGCAGGTCCTTGCCGGTCTTGAGCGCCTCGCCCTCCAGCTCAATGAGACGGGATGTCGCGTTGTAGATGCGGATGGAACCGGTGCCCTTGGTGGATACGAGCTTGCTGTCCTCCATCATGGCGCGGCAGCGGGGAACGCTCTCCTTGGTCTTGCTGATCTTAGCCTGGCAGCCGTAGCACTCGGCGACCTGTTCACCGTCGATCCACAGGCTGCCCCATGTGCCGCTACGTACCAGCGCGGCGTCAATAGCTTCACTCATGTGTGTTTCCTCCTATCAGGCTGCAATGACGCTCGGAGAGACCTCGAAAACGATGGCGAAGTCTTCCATGGCGTCCATGATGTTACCGTAGAGCTTCAAAAACACCTTGCTGCCGGTGTTCTCCTTGATGACCTCATTGTCGCTGAGCTTTTTGATGCGCTCTGCCTCGGTGGCATCGTCGCCGGCGGCGGTGATGAGATACTTGCGCGTCGCGTCGGCGTCGAGCACCGCGCCGGACGAACCGCTCTCCAGCACCTTGGAGTCCTCCAGACTCTTGAGGTAGTCCTGCAACGCCAGCAGCAGGACACACTTGTCATCGTAGGTGTTGGCGCACTTGCCGAAGTAGTCGTCCTCGACGCTCGAGACGGCGTAGTAGCGGATCAGGTCGATGGCCGCGGTCATCTTGATCTTCTTGAGCGCCTCGGGTTCCGTGTCGCCGATCGTGACCTTGCTGGTCACGGCGCGGCTCAGCTTGCGTACGCGGCCGTCATCGATGATAAAGAGCTTACCGGCGTCGACTGCCGTGTCGGGGTTCTCGGTCGCCGTCACGCCGGTCACCTCGCTCAGCTGCGCATAGGTCGCGCTGCACTGCGCGGGCGTGCCGGCCAGCATACCGGCAATGCGCGAGCAGTAAGCAGCGGCAGAGAAGGCCGTCTTGCCGCCGGCGGCGATACCGGCAGACACAAAGTTGATGACGCCTTCATAGTCTGCCGCGGTGTTGGGCAGCACGGCCTTTCCAATATAGCGCAGCTTGCGGCGCTCCTTGACGAGCGCGGCGAGCGCCGTGGCGTCTTCAGCGGAGATATCAGGCGGGCCTGCGATGTAGTCGTAGGTGTAGGCCGACAGTGCACCGAAGCCTGCCGCGATCGTTCCGGCCGCCGGCACAACGGAGACGTACACAGCGCTCGGGCGGTTGATGTAGCCCATCAGGGTACGCTTGATGTATGCGATATTGTCCGCGCCGAGCGTCGTCGGGATATCGGTCTCCTGGCAAACGACGTGTACGCCGTTCGCTTTGGCGTCGCGCAGGATCAGCGCGACAGCGCCGCGGGAAATGCGGGTGGATACCGTCTCCGCGGCTTTTTTCAGGGTAAAAGTGAGTTCAGGCAGTCCCATACTCATTCGCTCCTTTGATAAATTTCTCCGCCGTTTACCTGCACGGAGATCTGATAAGAGTCCGCCGTCGGGATCTCCGGTGCGGTCTCTTCATTGCTTTCCATAAATTCAAAATTCAGCAGAATAGCGGCTCTGTCGACGTCCCGCGGCATGCTCTGCAGCTGCGGCAGCAGCCTGCGCGCCCCCACGTGCAGGACCTGCATCATAAGCTTCAGGCACGCCGATACATCGTTGTTGAGCCTTGCCCAGCTGATGTCATAATGCTCATCGGCCTCATCGTGCAGTGTAAGCCGGATCTGTACATTCCGCTTCGTCATGCGCTGCGTGACCGACGTGCGGTCGTCACGCGTGACCTCGAGCCAGAAGGAAGGGCGTTCATAGTCCTCCGGGCAGACGTTGATATAGACGGTGCGCTCAGGCCACTTTTCCAGCAGACGCGCGTTGACGGCGTCCAGAATCTCCGTGCTGTTCATCCTTTCCCCTCCAGGTAGGCCATGGCCTTCTTCTCGATTTCTTGCGCGCCTCTTTCGGCGATCTGCGGCAGCTCAGCGGCTGTCTTGCGGTACATATACTTTCCTTTTACACGATTAGCTTTGAGTTTCTTGCCCATTGCCTGAACATACCGACCTGGCGTTTGCACGTGTCCGCCTTCCAGTGCGTTGGTTACATATCCGGCAGCATAACCTCTTAGCTCGGTTTTTGCCTTGGCGCGGACGGCTGCATAGCCTCTGCCGGAACCGACATGCCGATCCTGCACATTCGCCACATAGCCCTGACCGCCGATGCGGCGGCGCACCGTGGAGAGCATCTCTCGGCCGGCCTCCTCGAAGAACTCGCTGCGCGCCTTCTTCATGGCCTCCGGATAGCCCTCCAGCTTTTTCTGGATCTCTTTCAGCCCGCTGATCTCAACGCTCTGCATTATGCCTCCCAGCTGCGCTCAATCACGTACTCGTTCTTGTATGGGTCAAGGTCGAGCACCTGACGCACGGTGTATGGCGTTTCATTCCCCTTCTGCACCAGATCTCCGGCACGCAGCACAATGACCTTCGGAGTCACCAGCACGCGCTGCTGCACCTCCGCGCGGTAGACGTCGTCTGCTTCATTGCGGAAGTATTTCTCCGTCAGGATGCCGGGGAAGGTGAATCTCGGAACGCTCACGGCGACCGGACGATTATAGGTGTCGCGTCCCGTCCGGTCCTGCGGCCGCGCTGTCAGTGTCACGCTCTCACACACCGCCGCCTGAAGTGCCTGTCGGTCACGCCGCTCGGAAAGCTCAATCGACGTCAGAAACAGGAATTTGTCGTTCCAGCGCATGGCTTCGTGCAGTGTGAGCCTGCTGTCCGGGCGAATGGTGATCTTAGCACCGCGCGCTCTCGTACCGGCCGCCGAAAACAGATTATCGTGGATATCTGTCTCCACATACGCTGGGCAAGTCTTGCGGATCGTCCAGGCGTAAGCAGTGCTATCTTCGTCGTGCATGAGCTGAAGAATATCAACCTTCTGGTCGAGGAGCGACGAAAGATTAGTGTTCGTTCCGTATCGCATCTGACTATTCCTCCGCGCTTGGGAGCAGGTTCACGCTGTGCATGTCGAGGATCTGCATAACGGTTGGATTGCGCCCGGTATACTGCATCGTGACCTGACGGTTGTCGATCATCTCTGCAGCAATTACCTTCACGGCGTAGCCCAACTCTTCGGCCACGTCGTATTCGGCAGTTTTTTCTCGCGCCGCTGTCTCATCGAGCTTGATGCCAGTATAGTTTTTCACAAAGCCGGTGGCCGCCGACAGCGCAGCTAGACAGATATCGCGCTCACCCTCGGGGAGATCCGCATACTCCGCTGTTTCCAAGCACAGCCTTGCAAATACGGCAACTTCCTCTACGGTCACAGTTGGAATGCACAGCATAAAGACCTCCTCAGCTGTCCGATTCGTCAGAACTGGCGTTGTTGACGATTGCGCTGATAATTTCGGCCTTGCTCCAGCCAGATTTCACATCGATACCCAGCTTTTCCGCCTGCGCACTCAGCGCGTCCTTGGTTAGACTCTCGAGCTCTGCCCGCTTATCTGTCTCGGTAGACTGGCCACCATCCGTATTTTCCAGGACAAGGTAACCGTCTTCGACCAGAGGTGCGGCGATGGCATCGCTGACATCGCGCACCTCGCCGCGGCCCATGGTGATCTCGCCGGCAAAGCTGACCGTTGCTTTATACTTCATGATCACCTGCTCCTTTCTCAGCCGCCGGCCTTCATTGCCAGCGCCGCGACCATCTGGTCGTTCTCGATCTTGGCATCCATCTCGAGCCAGCAGATCACGCCGATCGCGTGCTCGTCTGCGAACTTCTCACGCAGGACCTGCACAGAGGGGTTCTCCGTGACCTTGACGGCGAGGCCCTTCGGGTCGAGATAGAAAACCGGCTTTTTGCCGGCGGCGATCTCCGGCATATTCTTGGAGGTGTAGACGGGCTTACCGAGCAGCGTATAGCCCCACTTAGAGGTAAAGTCCTTCTGCAGAAGGTAATTGCCATCGCCGTCCTTGAGCTTGCGGATCGCGCTGCGGGTCTTGCGCGTCATCAGCCAAATGCAGCCATCCTGCAGCTTATCGGGAACGCTGTCCTGCAGGTCGATCAGCTCGTCGGAGGTGATCGCGGTAGACGCGGCGGTCGTGACAGCCGCAGATGCCGAGGAAAGGCCCTCGATCTTGCTCGCAGTGCCGTTGATCAGCTCGTTCTCGATCCAGTCCGCAGCGGCCTCTGCCATCTTGCGGATAACAAAGGAAACAATGTCGAACTTGGAGTTGTTGACGAGGGAGATGGACACCTTGGACAGCGCACCGGCGAGGAAGCCGGACAGGGAGATGCTGGTGGTCTTGCCGGCGGTGCTCGTCAGCGCAGAGAACTCGGTAGCATAGGCCATCGTGATCTTCTGCGTGCTTTCGTCATACTTGGGGATGTTGAGCGTGCCGCCGACATTGTAACGGGTCGCCATGGAAAACAGCGGGGAGATCTCGATGACCTTCTCGATGATCTTATTGGCGATGCTCGTGGGGATCACGGCGCCGTTGTCGCCGGTGGTCATGTTGACCGCCGCACGGGTCTCCACATCGGGCGCAATGCCGCGGATATAGCACTCAAATGCGCGGGTCTCCACTTCCTCCTGAGAACGCTGCTCCGTGCCGCCGGCAGGCTTGTCGACCTTCTTCTGAGAAGCTTCCACGACGCCCGCGGCCCCGAGGGTATCCTCGATGGAACGCAGTTCCTGCATGATGGAAGCATACTCGCCCTGCTCGGCCTCGTTGAACGAGCGGGTCTCGGTCTGGCAGGTCTGCACCATGCCTTCCAGCTTGGTGATCAGCTCCGTCTGGCGCTCTTTATACTTCTTGACGTTGATAGGGATCATTCTCTCATTCTCCTTTTCATCTTGTAGATTTCTACGGTTTTAGAGGCGACGAACATCATGGATTCGTCACTTCCGGTGATGGTGTGGGTCTCTTCTTCGACCTTGCGCTCGGTCTGTCTGGCGTAATCGACGCCCTCATCGCCGACCATTACGTCGACGCGGTACTCCACGAGAATCTCATCCTCACCGCGTGTTTCGATGCTCGTGGCAATGTACGCGGGCGTCTTATCGAGAATGGAGACCTCTCGCAATTCGAGCTCATGGAGCGTGCGGTGGCGCATACCGTTGTCATCCGTGCTCCAGCTATCCTGCTTCTTGACGAAGCCAAAGGACCAGCCGCGCAGCTCCTGCTTCTCGGCCGCCGCAACAACTGCCGGATCTGTGACCGACGGCGCGACCGCGCGCAGACCAATGTTGTCCTCGCGCAGCTCAACGGACTTGTCCTCTGTGGAGCCGAGGATCGTCCTGTGATTGAACCGCAGTTCGATCGGGCCTCCGGCCGCAATGGCTTTGGCAAAAGCGCCCGCCGCGATCTTTTCGATATACGGGCCGCTGCGGTCATGCAGTACGCGCGATTCGCGCTCGACGACATTGACATAGCCGCTTACGCACACGCTCTTTTTTCCTGCTTTGTCAGCTCTGATTTCTACCTGCAAATTGCTTCCCTCCTTTCTCGATACTGGCCCATTCCTTGGTGTTCGGTGTATAGATCATCTTGGTATCGGGATCGTAGATCACGGTATCCAAGCCAAGGCGGATAAATTTAAGCCCCAGCGGATTGCGGCCTTCGTCATAGCGCACCTCATCGAGCTGCAGCCAGCCGTTTCGGACAGCGATCTCGTAGGCCTGATAGCGCGCAAGCATATCCGTTCCATCGAGTGCGTCCATGTCGATCTCAAAGGCAAGCGCGCCCTTCGTTCTCCAGCAGGCAGAAACGATTGAGCGCCGTCTGCAGCGCTATCACGACCGGCTTGATCGCGAAGCGCACGGTGTTCTTCAGATCTTCAGCCGACGCGCCGCCCTCAAAGATAGACGGCGCGATGCCGAAGAGGTGATAGATCTCACGAGCGTTGGTGTTTTTGTTCTCGTTGAGCTGACTGTCCACCGCCGTCTGGCCGGCATCCTGAAACTCAATGCCGTCGTTGAGCACGGCGACGGTCTCATCGCTGTCGCTGCTGTAAAGCATCCTCCAACCCTTCCGAAGCTCATCGACCGCGCTCTGCGTCAGCTTTCTTCCCGAAGCGGCCTTCAGAAAGCCTTTCTTCGCGCCGGTGCGCACCATGCGGTTCTCATACTTCAGCGCATTGAGCATCAGCTCCAGCTGCATCGGATTTTCTGTGACGAGACCGGTGCCGGTCGCGCCGTCCTTCGTATTGCGCAACAGCCGGAATATCTCATACGCACGGTACTGCCCGCCGCCGATCAGGAAATGCGCTGACTTGAAGATCGGATCGGTGCCGACCTCGATGCCGACCTGGATCGGATCGACATAGAACAGCCCCTCGATCCGGTTTTTGACCCATGCGACGTAGGTGTAGCCATTCCCTGCAAGCAGATAGTCGCGGATTAGCGTGCATTTCCAGGAAAAGGCATCAAGAAGATCTCCCGTCTCCTGATTGAGCAGCCCCAAACGGTAATCGTCGGTCACTTCCGTCGATTTCCCACCTTCCGTGCGGTAAAGCCGGATCGGCAGCGAAGCGATCGTCCCCGCGACAAAATTGAC
>ENA-OROD01001638-OROD01001638.1-human-gut-metagenome-genome-assembly--contig:-NODE-1638-length-17466-cov-17.527023_pt1 | contig 17466 bp, 13 predicted proteins | sample MGYA00242123_ERZ509038 | MGnify/ENA primary metagenome ERZ509038 (study PRJEB26280, sample SAMEA2338719) | human gut metagenome | biome: human gut; feature: human-associated habitat; material: faeces... | reverse complement strand
TACTTGCTCAACCTGTCACCAACTTTCTGCACGCAATATTTGCATTATGCGTGTTTATATTATAATGCCCAGGCCCTCAAAAATCAATATGCTTTGCACGCTTTTTGAAAAAGTTGCGTGTAAATTTTGAAAAGCGGTATTGCAATTCAAAGAGCACTGCGCTATAATATCCATACAGATTGGGTCTACACCAACCTATCTGCCTGACAACACAATGACAACAGGAATTATGATACACCGTAATTCTTGGATAATCTAAGTAATCCCGATAATCGGAGCTAAACCATCTATACAAAATCGTTTAGGTCATGGTTTCAGGGAGCGAGTGGGAATAACGAAAAAGTGGATGTGAAGGGCTGCAAAACCTTGAAAACACGCACTTTTTCAAAGCAGGATTGCCTGTTTGGTAGCAAGATGATAGCAGCCGCGGCGTTCGTGCTATTCTGATGTGTCGGATGGCGCGAATGGCTTGCGGGTGCTGGAATATAACTTTATTGGATGAAAAAAGGCTCTGCTGACTTCCGGAGGGAAGAACGGCAGAGCCTTTTGCTATTACTCGGATTGATTTGTGGGAAAATTGGTGAATATATCGGGGGTGATATGGTGCCAGTGACCGGCACCTCATTTGTGCGGTGTTGCCTTAAAATTTTACCATGGAGAGTATTGACAAAATGGAAGAACTTATGTACACTAAATATGCAATTTAACTGTTTGAATTTAACAAAAAGATGGAGAGATACTATGAAGAAGTGGTACGCGAAGTCGAAGCGTCCCGGACGCAAGCAGGTGGAGGTGAAGGAACATCTTTGCGCGGTGGGAGAATTGAGCAAAGAGTATGGAAGACAACTGGGCATGGAAAAAGAAGCGGAAATGGCCGGAACGGTTCATGATGCTGGCAAGCTCACAGATAAATTCCAAGATGTCTTGGAAGGAAACGCATCCAGAGTAGACCATGCAAGGGTGAGCGCTGCGTTTTTGTGGTGGCTGCTTATCAAAACGAGTAAATACGCAGGGAAAGAAACGAAAGAGTGCATAAGTGAAAAAATTGCAAGTACAAATTATGCACCCATTTTGGAAGCCATCAATGCGCATCATGGGACGCTGCTCTGCTACAATCAGCTGAAGTATTCGCTACTTGAATGCATGACAACGCAAAAGTGGTTGGAAGGTAACGAGGGAAAGGAGGTCGCGTTGACAGGAGAAGAGAATTACAAGGCGCTAAGAGATATATTTCGTGAGGAACTTCCGGACTGGAAACGAATTGGAATCAAGAATATGACGCTTGGGGAAGAAGAACGGATGCTTTGGTCGCGAATGCTGCTTTCTTGCTTGGTGGATGCAGATTACACCGCATCAGCGGAAGAGGATGGAGAAATCATCCCGGAGCCGCCGAAATGTGATGCGGAAAACTGGCTGGAGCGCTTAAATGCGCATCGGGCGGAACTGGCAAGGAACTCAACGGCTGATAAAAAACTCAATGCACTGCGGAATGAGTTGTTTGAAACGTGCGGCAGGGCGGGGGATCATGCGCCGGGAATTTATACCCTGACAGCGCCTACTGGCACAGGAAAAACGCTGGCCTTGCTGCATTTTGCGCTGCGCCAATGCCGCAAGAACGGTCAGCAGCGAATCATCATTGTGCTGCCGTTTATTACGCTGACGGAACAGAATGCAATTGAATATCGGAAAATCCTTGGGGATGACGTTTTGCTGGAAGATCATAGCCAACGGCAGCTGACAGAAGAGCAGCGAAAGTTTGCACAGCGCTGGGATATGCCAGTCATTGTGACCACATCCGTGCGATTTTTCGAGGGGCTGTTTGCGGCAAAAGCGCCGAATCTTCGGAAGCTGCATCGGCTGGCGAATTCTGTAATCATTTTCGATGAAGCGCAGAGCTTGTCTGCAGAATTGTTTCCTGCGACGCTCAAAACCATTCAGGCGCTTTGCAATCTGCCGAAGAAGAATGTGACGATGCTCTTTTCTACGGCGACACAGCCGGATTATCAATCAATCCCTAATCTTACTTGGCATGCTACGGAGATTTGTCCGAACCATGCCGATATGTATCAGCAACTTCGCCGCGTTCAGGTGACATGGCGAGTTTTGCCGAATGAGAGAATCTCGTGGGAAGAAATTGCGCAGAAGATGGCGGCGCAGCGGAGCATCTGCACCATTGTGAACATGAAAAAGCACGCGAAGAAGCTGTTTGATGCGCTGAAATTGGTATGTGAGACGGAATCAGTATTCTACATCACGACGGAATTGTGTCCGGCACATCGGCGCGTCGTGATAGAGCAAGTCAAAAAGCGGCTGCGCGACGGCTTGCCTTGCCGTGTGGTTGCGACGCAGTGCATCGAAGCGGGGGTGGATTTGGACTTTGACAGCGTTTTCCGCGCGCTGGCCCCGCTGGAATCAATCATTCAGGCGGCAGGACGTTGCAATCGAAACGGCCGCCATCCCGAAGGCGGGCAAGTGCTTGTGTTCCTTCCGGATGAAGACAATCTGTATCCAGATAATTGGTATAGCAAAGCGGCAATGCTGGTTAAAGAACTCAATGATGAGAAACCGATTGACCTGATGAATCCGAGCGACATTCAGCGCTACTATCAGAAGCTCTTTTGGAAGCTGAAAGGGAAGAAGGAGCTGAGCGAGGCCATCCAAATGCAGGATTATGCAGGAGCTGAGAAAAACTATCGCATCATCAAGAATGACGGCGTGCAGGTGCTTGTGCCATATGAACCTGAAAACAAGCTGTTTGAGAAGCTGAAGGAAGAAGCCTTGGAAAACGGCGTGACGGCGAAGTGGATGCATGAAGCTGCAAAGCTGTGCGTGACGGCATATGCGAATGATGACTTCAGCCGTTACGCAGAGCAGCTGTATTTTGCGGGTAGGCGGAATGAGAGCAGGCAGCCATCCGGCTATTGGGTGCTTCGCAGGAAGGATGATTATCATATGGATACGGGGATGCAGTTGCAAAACGACCTCCCAATATGGTGAAAAAATGCTTATATACCAGATTTGCCATTGACAATTCATTCGATTTACATTATATTTGTACTGACAGCTTGAAATACTGATAGGCTAACAAGCTGAGAATTGAAATAGTACAAAGATAATGCTATCCTCTCTGCTGATTTGGCAGAGAGAAGAACATGGAGGTGATGAAAAATCATGGAGATTTCAGTGACCGTTTGGGGTGACTTGGCGTGCTTCACTTCGCCGACAACGAAAGTAGAAAGGCTTTCGCAGGCAGTCCCAACACCATCAGCAGCACGAGGCATACTGTCAAGTATTTACAGCAAAAGGACAGAATTTTTTTGGATGGTGACAAAAATTGAGGTACTGAAGCCGATTCGCTATATCAGCGTCAGGCGCAATGAAGTGAAAGACAAGTTAGGGAATGACATGCAACCAATTGACACAAATGATCCAGACAAGCGAACACCGCGGCAAACGGTTTTCCTGTATGATGTCCGCTACCGCATTACCGCGCAGATTGTGCCGCGGCCGGATTATCATGGTACGGTGGAGCAGCTGTATGCACAGGCTGAACGGCGAATTGAAGGTGGCAAGTGCTTTTGCCAGCCTGCGCTCGGCTTAAGGGAATGCGTTGCGTACTTTTCTGAAAGTGACCCGAACGAAAAGCCGATTCAGCAAGACATGGATTTGGGCTTGATGGTGTACGACATTTTTGACCTGCATGACGCGGAGGTTCGCAAGAAAACGCGGACAAGGCTGTCCCTGTATCATGCGGTGATGAAGCAGGGCGTCATTGAAGTGCCGCCCTATGATAGCCCGGAAGTCTTGAAGGGGGATGCGATATGCTGAAACCACTGTATGATTATGCAATGCGTTACCAGCTGCTGCCGCCTCCGGGCATGGTGAAAAAGACGGTAAAGGCATGGGCTTGCCTTGGCGCAAATGGCACGTTCCTTGGCGTGAGGCAGGACGGCGAGGATGAATACTTTTGCCCTGACATTGGCAGCTTGGCGAATGGCAAAGACAAGTGCAATGTGCTGGTAGAAAAATACGAGGTTGTTTTCTGGAAAGATACGCCGGAAAGCAAAGTTGAGCAAAGAGAGGAAGGCAAAAAGCCGAAAGACAACACGCTCAAGCATCGATACTTTCTTGCTTCTCTTCAGCAGGCAGCGCAGAAAGTACCGGAATTGTCAGTTTGCGTGCATTTGCTGGAGGACGAAACTTGCTGTGAACAGGTCCGGCAGGAACTGCTGCGGCTGAAGCTGAAGCCATCAGACCGCGTTTCATTTGAAATTGCAGGAACACCTATTGTCGAAATTCCGGAGGTGCAGGAATGGTGGCGGGAGTTTCGTCAGCAGTTCGCGCAGCATGGCGCGGCAGAAAGCTTGTGCCTGATTACTGGAGAAAAAACGATGCCGGTTGCTACCCTGCCGCCAATTAAGGGACTTTTGCAAGTTGGCGGACATGGACGCGGTGTTGCGCTGTTTTGCTTTGACAAGCCAGCATTTCGCTCGTACGGGCTAAAGCAATCGGCGAATGCGCCTGTTTCTGCGGAATCAATTGACGCGGTGAAAGCGGCGCTTGACCATCTCATGTCAAGCGAAACGCTTTCGCCAACGTTGGCGGGAATGCGCTTTGTCCATTGGTTTGACTGCTATGTTCCTGCGGAATGCGACCCGATGCAGCAAGCACTGGATGGCGATCCTAAGAATCAGGGAACAGAACAGCAGACGGAAGATGATGATGGATACGACGACGATGAAGAATTTGATGAAACGGTAGAAGCACCGTCAAATCCTGATGCTAAACGCGATATTGCAGCCAAACGCATCGAGAGCATTGAAAGCGGAGCAGCGACAACCGCGATTCCAGCCAGCACGCAGTATTACATTCTCCTGCTGTCCGGCGTTACAGGGCGTGTCATGGTTCGCAGCTACGACCACGGGAATTACGGCGAACTGGAGGAGAGCATCCAGCAATGGCGAAATGACTTGCAAATGGTCGATCTCGGTGGAACGGGATTCACAAAAATTAATTCGCTGAAAGCAATGATGATTCGTCTGATGCCGCGGCAAAAGAGCGAAAAGAACGTTTTCAAGCGGATGGACAAGGAACTTTCAGGAATTACGCCAGCGGTGCTGCACGCAATCTTGACGGACAGTATGCTGCCGGATTCCGTGGCGGTTCGTGCGCTGCGATACATTCGCAATCAAATGGCCAGTGCCAGCGAAGAAGATAAACATGCGCCCGTGCCCGATGCAATGTGCTGCCAATGGCTGAAAGTATGGCTGATTCGGAAAAACAATCGAAAGGAAGGCGTGATAGAAGCTATGTATCAGGCGGAAAATACGAATGTTGCGTACCGCTGCGGCGCGTGGGTCGCCGTGTATGCGAGTATGCAGCAGTTTGCAATGAGAGATGTTCAGGCAGGTATTGTACAGCGCTACTATGCATCTGCTTGTCAGATGCCGGCACTGGTGCTGGGGCAGCTGTCAATTCTCTCCGTACCGCACCAGGACAAAATCAAGGGCGACTATCTGAAGATGTATCTGGAAATGCTGGATAAGGTGACTTGTGACATTGGGGAAATCCCCACCATGCTGAACTTGGAGCAGCAGGCTTACTTTGCGCTGGGGTATCGCCAGATGACGGCGGAATTGAACCGGAAACGCAATGAACTGTGGAAATTGAAGAAAGAACAGAAAGCTGCGGCAGAAACGGACGAGGAGGAATAAGAAAATGGCACTGCAGAACCGTTACGAATTTATGTACTATGTTGCTTGCACCAATGCCAACCCGAACGGCGACCCGGATATGGGCAACATGCCCCGGATTGACCCGCAGACCATGCAGGGATTTATCACCGACGTGGCCACAAAACGCCGCATTCGCAACTATATTGAGATTGCTTATCCGGGCGTGCCGGGCATGGGGATTTTCGTGCAGAAGGCGGTGAATCTGAATAAGCAGATTGCGCTGGCAAAGCGCGAAGCAGGGATTGAAGGTGCGAAAGAAAAAAATCCGGTTTATGCGGCGCGCAGAAAGGCGTGCGAACTCTTCTATGATGTGCGCACCTTTGGGGCTGTGATGTCTACTGGCCCCAATGCGGGGCAAGTCCGCGGTCCTGTTCAACTTGCTTTCGGCAAGAGTTTGGATTCGGTACTGCCGCTGGACATATCCATCACGCGCATGGCGGCGGCATTGGGCGGAAATGACAAATCCTACGAGGAATATGAGAAAGCGGAACAGGAAGCGTCTGAAGATAAGCTGCGCACGATGGGACGCAAGCAGATTATCCCCTTTGGTCTGTATGAGGTGCGTGGCTTCATCAGCGCGAATCTTGCAGCGGAAACGGGATTCGATGAAGCTGATATGAAGGCGCTGTTTGAGGCGATTCTCAACATGTATGAGCATGACCGTTCGGCGAGCAAGGGCGAAATGGAGGTTGTTTCTCCGCTCATCATCTTCAAGCACGAAGGAACGGATACGAATCCTGAACAGCGCGCACGTCAAGCCAAATTGGGCTGTGCACCGGCGCATAAACTCTTTGAACTGGTGACGGTGCAGAAGAAGATGGATTTCCCCCGCAATTATCGTGACTATGAAGCAAAGGTGGCGCTGGATAAGGTGCCTGCGGGGGTACGGATGGGCTTTTTGAGCAATCCTTATGGGGAAATTGTCTGGGATGAACTGCCGCAGGGAGAAAGCTGGTTTACCCGTGGATGACGAGCAGGAGTATCTTCCGTTATCGTGGCTGTCGCAGGCAGATTACTGTCTGCGGCGCGCCGCGCTGCTGCTGAATGAACGTGTATGGGTAGAAAATGTCGAGACGGCGAAAGGTCGCGCCGAGCATGAACGGGTTCATACACAGCGCGTGGAGCGGCGCGGCGATTTCGTGAAGCTCTACGAGAACAGTGTCTTTTCGGACAAAATGCAAATCAGCGGAAAATGCGACTGCATTGAAGCGGTGCGGGATGAAAACGGCTGCACGATTCCCGCAGTGGATTTCCCGGTGCGGCTGCTGCCGGTGGAGTACAAGCATGGGAAGATACGCGATGAATCAGAATACAAGATTCAGCTTTGCGCGGAGGCGATGTGCTTAGAGGAAATGTATCACACGACGATCCCGGCAGGCGCGCTGTTCTACATTACCGCGCATCGCAGAGTGGATGTGGAACTTGATGAAGCGCTGCGTGAACAGGTACGGCAGACTGTGCAGAAACTCTGGAAAGTCCGCCGCGAAATGCTGATTCCGTCGGCAGTTTACGGCCCGAAATGCAAACGTTGCTCGATGCAGGAATACTGTATGCCGAAGGTAAAAACATCCGCGAAGGAATATTGCAAGGCGCTTCTTCTTGAAGCAGAGAGGGTGGAGACGGAATGAAAAAATTACTGGAAACCCTCTATGTGACAACGCCAGACAGCTACCTTTTCTGCCGCAACGAGAATATCTGCGTGAAAATTGGCGGCGAAGAGAAAGCAAGCGTGCCAGCGGTAATGCTGGACGGAATCGTGTGCTTTGGGGAAATGACAGTCTCCACGCCGCTGATTGGTTTCTGCGCTGAGCATGGGATTACGCTGACGTTCCTATCGTCGAACGGACGCTTTTACAGCCGCATCTGCGGGCCGGTCAGCGGCAATGTGCTGCTGAGAAAAAAGCAGTATCAAGCGCTGGATGATGATGACTTCCGCATGAAATTCGTGCAGAACCTCCTGGTGGGAAAGCTGCTCAACGAGAAAAATGTATTGATGCGCACGGCACGGACGCAGGATGCGGCAACAGCAGAGAGTCTTCGAGCAGCCTGCCAGTCTATTAGCCAGTATGCAGCACAGCTGGAGACATGCACAGGTGTTGACCAAATGCGCGGCATCGAAGGAGCTGCCGCAAAATGCTACTTTGCGCATTTTGACGACATGATTTCCCCACAATGCCCCTTCCAGTTTGTGGAGCGCAGCAGACGACCGCCGCGCAATGAAGTGAATGCAGTCCTGTCGTTTATGTACACGCTGCAAACGCGGGACATTCAAGCGGCACTTGAAACGGTAGGCTTAGATCCAGCGGCTGGATGGCTGCACACGCTTCGACCGGGACGGCCGTCGCTGGCGCTGGACTTGCTGGAAGAGTTCCGAGCGCCGCTGTGCGACCGGCTGGCGCTGTCGCTGTTCAACAAACGTCAGCTGACGGATAAGGACTTTGAGTACGATTCGCTGGCTGTTATGCTGAACGAGCGCGGGCGCAAAACGGTACTTACCGCATGGCGTGACCGAAAGCAGGAAGAAATCACGCATCCGTATCTCGGAGAAAAAATCCAAGTTGGGCTGATTGCTTATGTACAGGCCATGATGCTGGCGCGTGTCCTGCGCGGGGATCTTGATTGCTATCCGCCGTTTGTCTGGAGGTGAAAAAATGTTGGTTGTTGTTACTTATGATGTGAATACAGCAACCGAAGCGGGAGCAGCGCGGCTTAGGCGTGTAGCGAAACTCTGCGAACGTTATGGACGGCGTGTTCAGAACTCTGTATTTGAAGTCCTGCTTGATGCAGCACAGCTGACGGCACTCAAGGCGCAATTGGCAGCGACAATTGATGCAGAACATGACTCCGTTCGCTTCTATCGCCTTGGCAACAGTTACAAGGAGCGCATTGATGTTCTTGGTTGCACTGCGCGCATTGAAGCTGGAGAACTGCTGATGTTATAGCGGAAGCTGAAAACACTCTTTTCAGTGCATGTGAATCATACATGAATGGCCGACCGTCTCGCGCGGTGTGATGTCAAAATTCAAGCGATGATTCTATGAAATATCACCAAAATAATCTCGACAAATTGCGTGGCACTATTGTTAAGCCATGCTGATTTGTAAGGGTTGAACAAAAGATTTGCAGAAATTGCATATCTTTTGCCGTCGCCCCTCGCGGAGGGGCGTGAATTGAAATTTGCAGGGCAAACGTTGTCGGAAAGCCACAAAAGTCGCCCCTCGCGGAGGGGCGTGAATTGAAATTGGGCGACCTGATTGTGGAGAAGGTGGACGACCGTCGCCCCTCGCGGAGGGGCGTGAATTGAAATGCATCCAGCACCACCGGCGCGAAGAAGGCCGTCGGTCGCCCCTCGCGGAGGGGCGTGAATTGAAATACGCGGATGCAGTCGCCGACGTTCTGCCGCGCGGTCGCCCCTCGCGGAGGGGCGTGAATTGAAATGCTACCGAGGGAGCGCGTGCGGTCCGCCGGGACGTGTCGCCCCTCGCGGAGGGGCGTGAATTGAAATGCGGCGGAAAAGCACCTCACGGCCGCGGAATGGGGTCGCCCCTCGCGGAGGGGCGTGAATTGAAATCCAAATCAAGAAGGGCACATGCCCGGAAAGGACGAGTCGCCCCTCGCGGAGGGGCGTGAATTGAAATACGCAAGCGGCGCGAAATCGTCCTGCGACGCATCGTCGCCCCTCGCGGAGGGGCGTGAATTGAAATACAATCTCGTGCCCCATTACCACGGGCTTGTCCAGTCGCCCCTCGCGGAGGGGCGTGAATTGAAATTGCGCAGTACATCCGCTGTTGCCATGACAGCACATGTCGCCCCTCGCGGAGGGGCGTGAATTGAAATCAGCAGCTGCTGGGTGACATTGGCGGCATCCAGTCGCCCCTCGCGGAGGGGCGTGAATTGAAATATGCCGCAGTCAAGCGCGCGGAACAGCAGCCAGTCGTCGCCCCTCGCGGAGGGGCGTGAATTGAAATTGACGGCTTCACAGCGCTGCTGACAGGCGCTGAGTCGCCCCTCGCGGAGGGGCGTGAATTGAAATATTTCCCCGCTGGGAATGCCAATGATGCGGTAGGTCGCCCCTCGCGGAGGGGCGTGAATTGAAATCTCCATCACTTGCCGCAGCGTCACCGCCCGCGCCCGTCGCCCCTCGCGGAGGGGCGTGAATTGAAATAGTCGCGTGGCAACCATCCATGCGTGTTCCTGTCGTCGCCCCTCGCGGAGGGGCGTGAATTGAAATTGGGCGCGTCGTTCCGCACACTGGCCAGCCTTGCCGTCGCCCCTCGCGGAGGGGCGTGAATTGAAATATCAAAAGAACCCATGGCCGCCAGCGCTTCGTCGGTCGCCCCTCGCGGAGGGGCGTGAATTGAAATAAAGTGCAGCCTGGCGCCGCAACGGATGTCCCGACGTCGCCCCTCGCGGAGGGGCGTGAATTGAAATATCCAGCGTCAGCGCAAAGGCAATGGCAACGTTGGGTCGCCCCTCGCGGAGGGGCGTGAATTGAAATGGGAGGGGCTTTTTGTTGTACACGCCGAAGGCGTGTCGCCCCTCGCGGAGGGGCGTGAATTGAAATATTCGTGCTTTCGACGGTATACAGCCCGTCATGTCGCCCCTCGCGGAGGGGCGTGAATTGAAATCCGAAAGCCCCTGCATCGTAAGCAGGCTTTTCAGTCGCCCCTCGCGGAGGGGCGTGAATTGAAATATGGACAGAGACGAAGTCTTCCGCACACGGGAACCTGTCGCCCCTCGCGGAGGGGCGTGAATTGAAATTTTTCCGAAATTGTCCGCGTATTTCTGCATAGCGGTCGCCCCTCGCGGAGGGGCGTGAATTGAAATCCGTTTATGCAGGGTATCACGACGCTGGAACATGGGTCGCCCCTCGCGGAGGGGCGTGAATTGAAATTTACCCGCTTCTGGACAAAGGCGAAGGACTACATCGTCGCCCCTCGCGGAGGGGCGTGAATTGAAATCGACTTCATCCACGAATTCATCGGATTTCTCATTCCGTCGCCCCTCGCGGAGGGGCGTGAATTGAAATACCCGCTCCCCCGGCGGGCACCGTGTCCATCCCGTCGCCCCTCGCGGAGGGGCGTGAATTGAAATGAGAACGACAACGAGCCGTGCAAAGACTGCAACGGTCGCCCCTCGCGGAGGGGCGTGAATTGAAATTGCCAAGACGATCATCGACAGCGACGCATTCCTTGTCGCCCCTCGCGGAGGGGCGTGAATTGAAATTGTGTACACCTTGTGCATACTTCCCTCGTAGAAGGGTCGCCCCTCGCGGAGGGGCGTGAATTGAAATAAATATCCAGATTTAACAAATGAAAAGCGGGTGCGTCGCCCCTCGCGGAGGGGCGTGAATTGAAATCTCGATGGTGTACACATAGGTGCCGTCCACCTTGTGTCGCCCCTCGCGGAGGGGCGTGAATTGAAATGCGGCGCATGTTCGAGATGCCGCCCACCTCCCAGGTCGCCCCTCGCGGAGGGGCGTGAATTGAAATACTATGACATCCAGATCATGAAGAGCGGGCTGACGTCGCCCCTCGCGGAGGGGCGTGAATTGAAATGGCCCGTGAAAGATGTAGTACGCCGCGCCGAGCGTCGCCCCTCGCGGAGGGGCGTGAATTGAAATATACTGGTTTATCCAAAAATCGGTTTTCAAGCGGTCGCCCCTCGCGGAGGGGCGTGAATTGAAATATATCGCTATCCATGTATCCCGAAGATTTGAAGCGTCGCCCCTCGCGGAGGGGCGTGAATTGAAATATGCTCAATCGGATAACGTCGCTCACAAGTGATGTCGCCCCTCGCGGAGGGGCGTGAATTGAAATATGCTCATCGTACAAAGAATTGCAAGCCCGGATGGTCGCCCCTCGCGGAGGGGCGTGAATTGAAATAGGAAGAACGCAGGAAGAGATTATATAAAGGGAGGTCGCCCCTCGCGGAGGGGCGTGAATTGAAATTATGGTGCTTTCATTCCATTCTTCAATTCTGTCATAGTCGCCCCTCGCGGAGGGGCGTGAATTGAAATAAAAAGGGCTTTATCAACCCATACAGCTAATTCGTCGCCCCTCGCGGAGGGGCGTGAATTGAAATACACCGATGTTACCATGCGTGCGCCCTTTTCGCGTCGCCCCTCGCGGAGGGGCGTGAATTGAAATCGTATCTCTGGATGCTCCGTTGGCTTGGTTTTGACGTCGCCCCTCGCGGAGGGGCGTGAATTGAAATTTGGTACGCTGCCACGCTGCCCCTTGCGATTTTTGTCGCCCCTCGCGGAGGGGCGTGAATTGAAATAAACGCCGGAACGGTTGTCGGAGGCTTGAAGCGCGTCGCCCCTCGCGGAGGGGCGTGAATTGAAATGTTCGCGCGGAACGTTCCCCGCTGATTTTTTCATCGTCGCCCCTCGCGGAGGGGCGTGAATTGAAATTTGTTCACAATCTTTCCTATGAGTTCCAATTTCGTCGCCCCTCGCGGAGGGGCGTGAATTGAAATCCCTTGGTAATATCATACACGCCATCTGTTCCAGCGTCGCCCCTCGCGGAGGGGCGTGAATTGAAATTAATTGTATTACGCCAAACGGTGGATAATATAGGGTCGCCCCTCGCGGAGGGGCGTGAATTGAAATAAGGCCATTCAAACGCAGTATGATGTGAAGAAGCGTCGCCCCTCGCGGAGGGGCGTGAATTGAAATATTTACAAGTGCGTCGATGCGCCCCGTGCAGATGTGTCGCCCCTCGCGGAGGGGCGTGAATTGAAATATGCTCCAAGTCCAGACCCAAATAATTACAAGCGTCGCCCCTCGCGGAGGGGCGTGAATTGAAATGCAAATAATCCCAAGCACGTTGCCCTGATTTACGTCGCCCCTCGCGGAGGGGCGTGAATTGAAATTTACGCCAATGTTTTTTTCAGCTTCCACCATTCGTCGCCCCTCGCGGAGGGGCGTGAATTGAAATATGCTCCAAGTCCAGACCCAAATAATTACAAGCGTCGCCCCTCGCGGAGGGGCGTGAATTGAAATGGTATGTTGTAGGTATCGTCGGGACGGAAGGTAACGTCGCCCCTCGCGGAGGGGCGTGAATTGAAATGAGCAGAACATCGGGCTTGCCGGTTGCGCGGCTGGTCGCCCCTCGCGGAGGGGCGTGAATTGAAATCCGAAGAGCCTCAGCGTCTCTGACGCGCAGTTGGTGTCGCCCCTCGCGGAGGGGCGTGAATTGAAATTCCTGCGTCTGCTGCTCACCCGCTGCCGCTTCGGGTCGCCCCTCGCGGAGGGGCGTGAATTGAAATAATCCTGCCGACTGATAATCAATAATGGAATCTTGTCGCCCCTCGCGGAGGGGCGTGAATTGAAATATTTCATCACGTTCAATTCCGTAGCAATTAGTGAGTCGCCCCTCGCGGAGGGGCGTGAATTGAAATGCGAACGCCGCTCTGGATGGTGTTGCGAGTGTCGCAAGGTCGCCCCTCGCGGAGGGGCGTGAATTGAAATTATCAGACGCAAACACATATTCATCGGGCGCGCGGTCGCCCCTCGCGGAGGGGCGTGAATTGAAATAAGTTTGAAGCCCATTATCACGTCACGAGCGTGTCGCCCCTCGCGGAGGGGCGTGAATTGAAATAATGCCGCCAAAAATCGACTTATCAAAGTTGTACGTCGCCCCTCGCGGAGGGGCGTGAATTGAAATTGGACAAAAACACAACGATGGATAGTTCCACCCAGTCGCCCCTCGCGGAGGGGCGTGAATTGAAATCGGTGCTTACATAGCAGCAATGTCGCGCTGGCAAGTCGCCCCTCGCGGAGGGGCGTGAATTGAAATAACCCGTTCGCTTGGCAATTGTGGTACATCTGCCGTCGCCCCTCGCGGAGGGGCGTGAATTGAAATTTGTTGTGCGCCAGTGTGTACGCCTTGCGCTCGTCGCCCCTCGCGGAGGGGCGTGAATTGAAATAACGTTTTTTCCCTGCTTCACAAGTCGCATTATTCGTCGCCCCTCGCGGAGGGGCGTGAATTGAAATGCTGATTGATAGCGGCAAGAGGAATGTAACACCAAGTCGCCCCTCGCGGAGGGGCGTGAATTGAAATCTTTTCGTTCTCCCTGCCCATCCGCAGCGTATGCACGTCGCCCCTCGCGGAGGGGCGTGAATTGAAATCTATCACACTTGTATTATCTTTCAGCACGCATTCCGTCGCCCCTCGCGGAGGGGCGTGAATTGAAATAATTTGACGGGCATTGTGCAGCATGGCAATATCGCGTCGCCCCTCGCGGAGGGGCGTGAATTGAAATATAAGTTCCCACCAGTTCACGCCAAGCGTCGGCGGTCGCCCCTCGCGGAGGGGCGTGAATTGAAATATTTCGGCTATGGAAAACGTGGGCGAGGGCGACGTCGCCCCTCGCGGAGGGGCGTGAATTGAAATACGCTGAGCTGGCTCTTGTCCATCCTGAAAAATCGAGTCGCCCCTCGCGGAGGGGCGTGAATTGAAATATAACATAATCGAGCATTGTTGTCAAGCACCAGCGTCGCCCCTCGCGGAGGGGCGTGAATTGAAATAGCGCCAGTTTTTAGCGCTGTCTGCCCAAGCGTCGTCGCCCCTCGCGGAGGGGCGTGAATTGAAATAACTGCTCAATATCTGTACTATCAGTAAAGTAAGTCGCCCCTCGCGGAGGGGCGTGAATTGAAATGATGTCCATGCTCATAATGCGGTGCATGGTCGACGTCGCCCCTCGCGGAGGGGCGTGAATTGAAATTCTTCGCGTGTCGGCTCTTTTTCCCAGCACCGCCAGTCGCCCCTCGCGGAGGGGCGTGAATTGAAATGCTAATAGGGCTGTAATGCCGCCGATAACTGTCGCTGGTCGCCCCTCGCGGAGGGGCGTGAATTGAAATAGTACCCGGTTTTTGTTATCTTTCATTTTCGTCCTGTCGCCCCTCGCGGAGGGGCGTGAATTGAAATACCGACGCCGCAAGCGGCGAAACCCGCCGCATGTCGCCCCTCGCGGAGGGGCGTGAATTGAAATGTCCTCATGACGCATAGCGCGGACTTGGACACCGTGGTCGCCCCTCGCGGAGGGGCGTGAATTGAAATAATACGTTATTAGCGCACAATGCCAAAATACTGGTCGCCCCTCGCGGAGGGGCGTGAATTGAAATTGAAATCAAGCCATTTACCGCGCGCTATCTGCGGGTCGCCCCTCGCGGAGGGGCGTGAATTGAAATTTTCAAAATGCAATCAGCAAAAAACGAGAGCTGCGTCGCCCCTCGCGGAGGGGCGTGAATTGAAATAGATCGTTCGGATCATCAATAGTTTTGATTTTAGTCGCCCCTCGCGGAGGGGCGTGAATTGAAATATGTCCGTCTATTGTTGCCCAATAATCAGTTGTATCGTCGCCCCTCGCGGAGGGGCGTGAATTGAAATTTTCCCCGGGTCGGTAGCACACATACCATATAATGGTCGCCCCTCGCGGAGGGGCGTGAATTGAAATAATTACCTCCCTTTGCGGGTCGAATGATTTCCGCCGTCGCCCCTCGCGGAGGGGCGTGAATTGAAATAACGTCAGTAACCTCTATAACAAGCATATCAGCGTCGCCCCTCGCGGAGGGGCGTGAATTGAAATAGGATGGGCTTCAAGGCGTTCATCACATCGTCGAGTCGCCCCTCGCGGAGGGGCGTGAATTGAAATCTTGCAAAGCGCAATTGAGCGTGACGTGTCAGAAGTCGCCCCTCGCGGAGGGGCGTGAATTGAAATTTTCTTATGACGACTTCAAGAAGTTTAGGCGCGTCGCCCCTCGCGGAGGGGCGTGAATTGAAATAAGAGCAAGTCTGGGCGCTCCTATAACTCGTGCGGTCGCCCCTCGCGGAGGGGCGTGAATTGAAATTGTGCGCTGGGCGGCATGACATGCCTGTGGAAGAGGTCGCCCCTCGCGGAGGGGCGTGAATTGAAATTCGATGCCGTGCATGGCCAGCAGCTCCGCTTGCTGTCGCCCCTCGCGGAGGGGCGTGAATTGAAATGTCGGGTCGGTGACGATGCCCAGAATCGCCAGCACGTCGCCCCTCGCGGAGGGGCGTGAATTGAAATGGGCATCGCCGTCTGCTGCGCGTTATAATACGGGTCGCCCCTCGCGGAGGGGCGTGAATTGAAATGCCCCTCGCGGAGGGGCGTGAATTGAAATTCGATGGCGGCAGCCGCCTCGCGGCTGGCGTAGGGTCGCCCCTCGCGGAGGGGCGTGAATTGAAATGAGCAGATGGAGGAATGGGAGAAAACCCGCAACGTCGCCCCTCGCGGAGGGGCGTGAATTGAAATAATGCCGTTGACCAGCGCATTGTGTGGGCGCTGGTCGCCCCTCGCGGAGGGGCGTGAATTGAAATAGCAGATGACAGCGGCAGAGGTGAACAAGCTGCGTCGCCCCTCGCGGAGGGGCGTGAATTGAAATCTTCGACAGGCTTTCCATTTCGCCGCCGCTGTACGTCGCCCCTCGCGGAGGGGCGTGAATTGAAATAAGCGTACAGCGCCTGTTCCGCCGCGGGAGGACCGTCGCCCCTCGCGGAGGGGCGTGAATTGAAATAGCACGGGCAGAGCATCTACCACGGCAGCAACCGGTCGCCCCTCGCGGAGGGGCGTGAATTGAAATCTGCTGGGAGCATACAATACATTTTACACCGCGCGTCGCCCCTCGCGGAGGGGCGTGAATTGAAATTGCTCTGGATCCAGGACGTGGCGCGGGTGTATCGTCGCCCCTCGCGGAGGGGCGTGAATTGAAATGTAGGGTAATCCTGTTATGGCGGAAAGCTCCACAGTCGCCCCTCGCGGAGGGGCGTGAATTGAAATGCAAGTATAATTTAACTCATTCATGCGTCCTCCTTAGTCGCCCCTCGCGGAGGGGCGTGAATTGAAATACAAAGGACACAACCGCCGCCCAGAACTTGCGGCTTGTCGCCCCTCGCGGAGGGGCGTGAATTGAAATAACGACAAGCCAGCCTTGCGCTGGGTTGCAAACGGCGTCGCCCCTCGCGGAGGGGCGTGAATTGAAATTGCATCGTCCTGCTTATCTGCCTCCGGCAGCGCGGTCGCCCCTCGCGGAGGGGCGTGAATTGAAATTCTACCCGCTCAAGTCGCAAGCCTCCTATCGGCGGGTCGCCCCTCGCGGAGGGGCGTGAATTGAAATTATGTAGGCACAAAAATTCCGAAGGTTGGCTTGAGTCGCCCCTCGCGGAGGGGCGTGAATTGAAATGGTGTTACATGTTGGAATACCAACACGGGTATCAGTCGCCCCTCGCGGAGGGGCGTGAATTGAAATGCAAGTAAGTCCGCATAATAATTCACAATATCTAATGGTCGCCCCTCGCGGAGGGGCGTGAATTGAAATGATTCGGGCGGCGGTGTGCTGAGCGGATTTTTGAGTCGCCCCTCGCGGAGGGGCGTGAATTGAAATTTTCTCACCTTGATTCGCCCCGCTTTCTGTATTTCGTGTCGCCCCTCGCGGAGGGGCGTGAATTGAAAAAATCTTGAAACTTGCGTACAACTCAAATGCTTCCGCCGTCGCCCCTCGCGGAGGGGCGTGAATTGAAATCGGGCAAGGGGTGGACAAGGTATGAAGGGCATCGTCGCCCCTCGCGGAGGGGCGTGAATTGAAATGCTTTGTATGCTTTTTTAGGGCAATCCCGCACAAAGAAAGAACAGCAAAAAGGTTAGGAAAGAGGTATAATAAAGAGGTGAAGAAGCAATTGACGATGAGCCTGATCAGCGACGAGCT
>ENA-OROD01001636-OROD01001636.1-human-gut-metagenome-genome-assembly--contig:-NODE-1636-length-17477-cov-4.408966_pt1 | contig 17477 bp, 14 predicted proteins | sample MGYA00242123_ERZ509038 | MGnify/ENA primary metagenome ERZ509038 (study PRJEB26280, sample SAMEA2338719) | human gut metagenome | biome: human gut; feature: human-associated habitat; material: faeces... | reverse complement strand
CGTTAGGCTGGCTCTATTTTGCCGTGCAGTTGGCTCTCATGGGGCGGTATTTACAATTTTGCAAACATATCGACATATGTTCTCATTTTTGATTCGCTGATACAATGATCAGCACACTCCTTTCATTTTGTTTTATTTTATAGAAACGGCGAGCCAGCGGCTCCCCGGTAATAAGGTTGGGGGAACCTCACGGCTCCGATCTATATAAAAAAGCACACAAAGAGAATACTCTCAATGTGTGCTTTGAAGCCATACGGCTACGAAACTTAATAAAAAAGTGCCAAAAGCATAACCCTCTGACACTTTGATAACTCTGATAAACTATAATTGCTTTCAACAATTCTGTTACTTACATGGTTATTATACCACGGTTCTGATTGAAAATCAAGAGCCGAAGTTATTTTTCTTAGGTAATTATGCACCCAAACATTTGTTGTAGATAAGGAACCCAAAAAACAATCAAAATATAAACCAACACTCCGCCAACAGCTACGCAAATGCACCGTCGGCTCCAGTAACACACTTTAGCCCCGACTTTCAACCGTAAACGTGCTTTGTTTAATATTATTGGTTTCAATTCCTTTCCCTGCTCACATACTTGTTTGCATATCTACTACATTATAATGGAACTTCTCTTGATTCGTCAGATCGATTTTTTCAACTGTTTGATTGCCACATACCGAGATAATGTACTCACCAATACAAAAGGTTTTAATTTGCCTGTCAATTGCATCTTTGAATGTATCAATGCGAAATGAACTTAATGATATGTTCCGGTCATCTCGTTTGATATAAGCTTCCTTTCGCGTCCAAATTTCAGAAAATCGTCTATCCTTCACATCTGCCACGCTATAAACATACTCTTTCTCCTTAATGGAGTACAAACGTTTAACAATTGAATCGTTTAACGGTCTTATTCGCTCGATGTCTATTCCAATAGGAGTATCAGCAATGGCAATCGCGATAGCGTTGTGAGTATGAGATATATTAAAGTGAAAGTTTTCATTTCCCTTTAAATACGGTTTTCCATATTTACCTCGGATGATTTCAATATCACTATTGTCGATATTCAAAAACTCACTTGCGATACGCCTTACAATAATCTCTGCATATAAACTCAATCTCCTATCAATGCCAGGTCGCATTCGCATAATTTGCTTTCTTTTTTCAACAGAGACACATGGCAATAGCTGTTCGAACAATCGGGGATCTTCGCTTTTTTCAAACTCGCAATATACAATTCTATTCATTAAAATTCGGCATACTTGTCAAAATCTCATTTATCGTCACACTCATGCGATAAATAATATTGCTTTAAAAATTCAAGCAGCCTATTTAACAGCTGCTGCTCTTCATCGATAATAAGAGCAACTCCTTCGTATATCTGCTTAATCAATTGCGAATTGAAAGATATGTTATACTCCAAGCAATACGAATATATGCGTTTCGCTTGTTCAACGATCTGTCCATGTTCATCTCCCAACTTTTTATCATCAACTATTCCCGCTGAAATCAGATAATCAATACGTTTCTGCATCAAAACATGATGCTCGAGCAGAACAGCATAACTAACCGGCTCTATATAGCATCTGTATTCATGCTGGTTGGCTAGTGATTTCAAAAAATCACGGTAACAATTCAGTCCATACCGATAGTTTTTCGCTTCCCCCTCCGGTATAGGACCATCTTCCTTTCGTTTTGAATAAAGATAATCATAAATCCCATTATATACTTTCTTGATATCCGCCTTTACTGCGCAATCATCATTAAACTTTAAGAAATTCAGATTGAACAACCCATCTTCGCGGTTAAAAACAGCCTGAATGTATTCATCATATTCGATCTCATACGGTGCAAAAGTGCAATCAGATGTTTTGCCAATAGCATAGAAAACTTTTGTTTTCTGACTATATCCGTATATCAGGTATACCGTGTTCGTCTCATAACACTGATATGCTGGCTTGACCTTAATATAAAAAGCATTGTAATTTCCGGTCAAGTAATATCCGTTAGCAATCAGCTTCTGTATTATCCCGATCAACTCGTCCGGCTTGTTTTCAAACATGTCCCTGTGCCAAGTCATATGATGTTGATGCATGACCTTTGCTTTAACAAGCCACTTGTCTTCATGTAAATGCGAAAATTGAACCCGCTTATCTTGTCCGGATACGATGTTGGAATAATAATTACACAGAACCGGTGTCAGATCTCTCTCATATGCCTCAAAAACGCTGTACTCCATCGCAAGAAAATTTTCTTTGACAATTGGTTCAATGCAAATAGGCAGTTTCACCTCACCCAAATTGTTTACATCCACCATTATAAGTACTCCTCACTGTGTTTTTTTACAAGGCAAGCATATATTTCATCTGTGATTCGCGGCAAAATGTTTTTTTCGGATTCAATAATATTGTCCATTTTCTCAATTAACCGGTAAATTATACTTTCATCATGAGTCAAGTTGTATTTAATAAACAACAGATGTATTATTTTTTGTTGCTCACACAGTTTCTCGTACTCAGGCAACATTTCCTGTGATATAATTTGTTCGTTTGCAAGGTACTTTAGTCGTCGTACCATTAACTCTTTTAGTTCCATAAAGAATCGACTGTATCTTTCGTCAAGATATTCGCCCTTTTGAGCCTTTATATAATTAACAAATTCTCTTTCACAGTCAAACCCGTATTTAAGCCCTCTTTGGTGTCTGTACCCACTATCTTCACAATTAATATAGTCAAGAAGCACGGTGTACAATCTGGACAAATCAAAAGTAAAATCACACTTTGGATTCAGCTTAAATGCATCAAATTCGATTCGTTCAATCCCACCTTTTACATATATTTCAGTTTCACTAAAATCGACCCTTATTGATGATAAAAATTCGTCATAAGTGAGGCAATGAGACCTATATTTTCTGTCACTTGTATACCCCATAGCGTAAAACAATCGTGATTCATCGTCATAACCATAAATCAACATGGAATGTCGAAAATGCCTATATTGGTAACTACTTTTCTCTGGGATGTAGTATTCATCAAAGTAGCCCATGATGTACCAACCACCGGATAGTAAATTCTTTGCCCACTTCAAAAAATTAAAAATCTCAAGTTGATAAATGGATTTATTAAATCGGAATTTTTGAACCAACATAACTCCGCTTTTTACAAAATACCGTTGCTCAGGCATACAATAATCAAATAGTGCACCACACGCCGGCTTATAGTAGCAATTTACATATTTTTCATTTATCCACGGGGTTTTATCTTGCAAAATGCCAAGTTCAAAATTTCTTATTTGATAAGCTTGTATCCACGTGTTTTTTTCAAGTTCAAGAATTATTCCAGACATACAACAGTCCCTCATTTAAAAAGCATTTTTATCGATTACAACCGCCATAACTATATTGCTGTAGCTATTAGAATTTGAATTTATTATTCGTCTTTTTCGTTTTTTGTGTGATAATATAGTTCAGAGCGAGAACCTCCTTGAAATTATCAAACAACAGATTTCTCCAATGATATCTTCATAATAAATAATACCCTGCCTTGCCCAACACAAACCGACATCATTCATATAAAACTTAAAGTCAGTCAGTGAACGGTATGCATTCAGCGGAAGCATGATCTGCGCTATCAAATAATTATGACTTGCGAATCCAGCAAGGCAAAATCAGTCAAGCACGTTTTCAAACTCGGAAACTTTGTAGCCTTGTTTGATGCTTTTATATTAAAATTTTCTGTTTTCCCTTTGCCAAATGCGTACTGAATTTCGAGCTTTTATGGACCACCTCCGGATTCTTAAATCTGCGATCATTGACAAGCTGTTCCGCGCCACATCCAAAAGTGATAGAAGCATACATGCGGTCCCTACCGGAATTCCCGCATGCACGCTGATATAATTATCTTCTTCAATGTATGTTGGGTTCGTAAGGATTCATTTTTAAACAATAACTTTAATTATTCCGTTAAGGCCCATGTTGAGTATCAATGCAAATCATACAAAACGTATTCTTGACTTAACAAAAAACGAAAGCGCCTCTCATTCTGCAGTGATGACATTTATATCGCCGAGATTGCTTATATAAAAAAGATATCATGTCTCCAGATAGTGCAATCTTTATTAGAAGCAATGATAATGAGCATTCGGATCTGAAATTATTGTGTGACGAAGTACTTGATAAGAACAGCTTTGGAAGCTCGTTAATGGGGGATAGCCTTTGGGGTTGTAGAAGCTACACGTACAAGTAGTGTAACTCACACCAAGTACCGGTGCGTCTCGGCAAGCACAACATCGGTGCAACTGACATCTATATCCATGCTCTTTAGGACGCCGGCGAAAAAGCAACTAGCCCCCTTGACACAATGCGTAAGACGAAGGTAGTTTGAAGCAAAAAGCAAATATGAAGAAATCAGCAACGCCGAAAGTGAAGAAAATGGCATTATGTATCCCCGCTTGGCTCTCCCCCAGCAACCAATCCCACCATAGGTAACTATGGTAAAATGCGCCTTAGCTATCTCAAGGAGCATCGTCGCAACACCTACACCACGCTTCTCACCTCGTGTTTGCTCAATCCGTATGCCTATCTAAAAAAGCAAAACACATATTTATAACAAGAATTTATGAAATGATACCGCAACGCAGATATTCTTGTTTTCTTTTGAGATATTTGAAGCCGAAAGATTTCTGTTAATAATGAACGTAGTTTTATTTGGAGCTTTCCGGTGCTCAACCTTATACCAAGGGGATGGTTGGGAACGAAATAATCAATAAATAACTATCGAAAACCGCTGTCCAAGGTCAAAAACTATGGCAACGGTTTGCTTGACATATCCGTAAAATGATCGGCATTCATAATTCTAAAAGATAACCTGATTTTTAGCCGTTAATTTGTGTAATAGTACCGTTGTTTCTCATACATATTGGCGTATATTCCTTTGTTTTCAATCAACTCCATGTGTGTTCCTTCTTCAACAATTCTTCCGTTATCGAGAACTAGTATTCGATCTGCCAATCTGCAACTTGTTAATCTATGACAAACGAAAAGCAACAGATCGCTGTCGTTTAAGTTCATCATTCGCTGATGCAAATCATATTCAATTATAGGATCGATTCCAGAATATGGTTCATCCAGAATAATCACCTTAGCATTTTTGTAAATGGCTCTTGATAGAGCAATCTTGTTCTTTTCACCACCTGAAAAAGCTATCCCCATATTACTAAACCTTTTATTAACGTAGGTTTTATATCCGTCAGGAAGCGAGCTGATTTTACCATCAAAACCAGATTTTTTTATTGCCGCATTAAGTCTTAAGTCATCTTTATCAAATCCACATAATATATTGTCTTCGAGTGTATAGTCAAATAAAGAAAAGTCCTGAAATACAGTAGAAAACAAACTCATATATTGCTCGTAATTGAATTCACATATATTTGTATCGTTGATAAATATCTCTCCGCTAGATGGTTCGTACAAATGTAATAGTAATTTAATTACTGTACTTTTACCAGCGCCATTATCTCCAACCAAGGCAATCCGCTGATTTTTATACAACTTGAAATTTATATTATGCAATGTTTCTATATTTGACTGATTAGGATAACTAAAACAAACATTTCTGAACTCTATACTCTCAATGCTATCTGGCAACGATAGCTCACCTGATTTTAACTGATTTGGTCTATTAATAAAGTTATTGAAGTCATCCATATACACTCTAACACTTAAAATATAAGATATAGCATCATATATACTTGAAATACTATTTAAGAATGTTTGGGCACTTGTAACAAAGACCATAAAATAACCAATTTCAATATTACCAGATGTGTATTTATGAATAGCAATACAATAGATCATTATCGTCACAATCAAAGAGCACATGCTTTTAATTACATCAATTATAAATTTTTTTTTGCTCTTGCAGGATTGTATTCTATTTTTATCTCCATTGATTTCTTTAAGCTTTTCAATTACAACATTTAGCGAATTATACAGGCGCAAATCTTTTTGAAAAGTTACATCAGTTAAAACTTTTTTAAGATACTTAATTCTGGACTCGCATATTTTAAGTTCTTTATTATATTGATAATCCACCCTTTCTTTATACCTATCTAGCACAAAGGATATTATCGTTTTCAATAAAACTATAGCAAATATCTTTATATCAATTGATATAAATAAATAAGACAGAATAAGTAGTGATACAATTCTCCATAATAAGATATTAATTATATAAAAATCAACATCCGAAGTATTATCGTATCCGTCTTGTCCTTTGCGAATTGAATTGATACCGTCCGATGTCTCTAAATCTCCATAATCCAATCCGAATATTTTGTTTGCAATAAGTGTATGAATTCGCATACTTGCTCGTATAGAGAAGACCTCAATACTCCAAAGAATTGAATTCATAAACAAATTTGAAAGACATAAAAGCAAAACAATGATAAACAGAGTGCCATAGATAATATACGGCTCTATATGATTGGATATAAAATTAATAAGTATTACTGGCAGGAAAATAGAACCTAATTCTATAATTTGAGCAATTAATCCTTGAAGAAGCGAGAAAAAGAACAGCTTTTTATCATATTTGTTGTTTTCTTTCAGGATATAGATGAAATAATGAAATATTTTCGAAAGAGACCTTTTGTTATTTTTCATTATTCAAACACCTCTAATTGCTTTTGAAACATTTGGGCGTACAACCCATTACTCTGCATTAATTCTTCATGGGTGCCGTACTCTATACATTTACCTTTATCTAACACAATAATCCGATCACATAATCTGCAACTCGCCATACGATGAGAGATGAAAACTATGCTTTTGTGCTTAATGGTATCCCTAATCAAACAATAATACTCATATTCTTTTTGGGGAGAAAGGTTAGCAGTTGGTTCGTCAAGTATGTATATTAATGCATTTTTGTTAATTGCACGAGCCATAGCTAAAAGCTGTTTTTCTCCACCGGATAAATCAATACCGTAATCATCCATAACATTACCAATATATGTTTTAGCTTTATTAGGGAGAGAATCAACTTTTTTGGAGAGACCAACTATCTCCAGTGCATTGTTCCAATTAGAATTAGATTTATCATTGGAAAAACAAATATTCTCTTGTATACTAAATTGATATACTGTAAAGTCTTGGAATACCGGCGCAAATAAGGAATAATATTGTGTTATGGGTATAGTGTTAATGTTAACGCCGTTGATACATATTTCTCCGGAGGTGGGCTGATAAAAACGAAGTAGCAATTTAATCAATGTAGTTTTGCCAGATCCATTCGGTCCAACTACAGAAATTTTCTCACCTGGATTTATACATAAATTAACATTATATAAAGCATACAAGTCACTATTGGGATATTTAAATGAGACATTCTTAAATTCAATCTTTGCTTCTTTATAGGGCTCTGTTTGAATTGTGTCCACACTTTTTTCGCTGTACATTTCGACATATGAAAAATAATCCTTGACATATAGCCCCTCTTCTCGCATTCTTAATACATTGTTAAAAAGCATTTTAATTGAACTATTTAACAAAAAAATCGACGAAGAAATGAGTGTAAATTGCGATATTGTAAATTTAGATCCAATACACTGTGCAATAAGATATCCATATACCAAAATGTCTTTAATAGCATTAAATATTACGCTAGGGTATGCGTACTTTACTTCAATAGCTTTATTTTTGTTTAATAAAGAAAAAGTCTCTGTTGCTGATCTAAACGCTTTGGTTGAAAGCAAATCCGCCATTGAATACAATCTAATATCTTTGGCATACTCTTTTTCAGTCAGTTCATCTTTAACATAATAGTAGGGAATGTCAGTATGTATTTTTTCTACTAGTGTACCGTAATCAAAATCTGCTCTTTTTTTTTCCAAAAGAACGCTGATTGTAACAAAACAGAGCATTGTCAACAAAATCCAAATCGGCAATGCAGAAACTATGTATATCGCCCCGGAAATCACCAGAATAGTGGACAGTATCTCTAATATGGAATTAACAATCGTATCCATTCCATTTCTATTTATACTTTTATTCACCAACGAAATCTGTTCATATGCTTTTGGCGACTCTAACTCACTATATGGAATTCTAGATATTGATTTATAGAATTCGATGCTTATGGTTTGATTGATAGTCATTCTTTTTGTTGATAAAGCTATTGTTAGGTATTTAGCTAATGATTTAATCAACCAGACCACTAGAGGAAATACTATGCATAAAATTACAGCAAATTCATATTTGGATTTTTCCAAAAATGAAATTACAATAGGAATATAGCAGCTGGTGATATATGTAGCCATAGAATTTAACAGTTTAACAAAAAGGAGTAACGGCAAATAACTTTTGCAAATTGTATTTGTCAATGAAATTATCTTATATATAAAGTTTCGCTTCATACTATTCACCTCATATTGCCGAAAAACAATACAATGAGAAATAATTATTATGTCTAATTATTCCTCACTGTATTGTTCGGCACCCCATTAACTGCATTTACAGTTCTTGGATTTGCATTCTTTTTGCACGTACTTGGTGCCAGGCTTCTGACAAGGCTCTTCAATTTTTCCTCTAGTAAGCGCAAATAAACTCAGCGAATACAGAGACTTGTTGCGAACTTTAAGTTCCTTTTTCATAATATCACCTCCTGTTACAATATATTTTGCCCCGAGTCAAGTGTGAAAAAGACTTTATGGCACAAGGGAGAAAAACATGCTCGGGAAACAGTTGATCACACTAAAGGTATAGAAAACAGTCACCATCCGTGGTATTGGTATAATACATATAATACAAAATAAAAACAGAGAAGTGATGACCGTTATCTATCGTCAGCTAATCATGAACCACATATCATTGTTCACGTCACAGCCTAAAGCAAAGCCCCACAATGAATTTTATTCACCTCGATCTAAGATCTATTTCCGACAATCGCTGTGAAAAAGGTCGGCGGTGGCGGGATCGAAAATACACCACCATCGTTATGAAATATTATAATCGTCGAGATGATCGATTGTCTGAACAACAATCTATTTATCGCGCACTATCGCGACTTCGGCATCACAAAAAAATTGCCCCAATGTCGCGCTTTCGAGCGTTTCATAAAGAATTTTGACAATGAAATCCTAAAACAACCGGGTTCTCGCGGTTCCCAAAATCTATGAGCTGTAGCTTTCTGATTCTTCCTCTATCGTCGCCAGCTCTTCTCCGATTTTCCCAAGCGCCAAGCAACATCCAATCTTTTAAGTTTGCTCCAAATATTCGTCCCCAAACGATTCTCAAAGCTCGAAGTTTATATTGCCTCAAATCAGTATAATTGAGAAGAAAAATGTGCTTTTGGGTGTAACAAATTTTACGTTGCTTTAGATTGCAACAGCGTCTTGCTACCGTGCAGGCTCATCTCAAGTGTGGAAGTCGCCGTTTATACCATCACAAATGACTTGTCAAATGGTATCATTGTGTAATTTCGCCAAAAGCCACAATTGCAAGCGCAAAGATGTCAGACTAAAATTTATATAATATAATCAAAAATGTCCGCGCAGGGGATTGTATTATTCTATTGAGCACGAGAATAAAGTAGGATCTCAAAAACAGTTGTCGATTATGATTTGTAAAGCAGTTTTCACTATAATACATAAGGACAGCAAAGATTCTTCCGGAGGAACACGTTATCTCAATAACTATTTTGCACTTCAAAAATTCAAAAGAAGATTTCCATCGTACCGGCCGCTCACAAGAACCATTTAAACGAAGAAACAGCGACTGTTCTAAATTTATTTATTTTGCTCGATGTTTACCATCTTTCAAGCGCCAGTTCTTGTGTTTCATACAAAAAGATCTACGCCATGCAGATCATTATAACGCCAAATTCAAGAAAATGTTGCAGGAACGTATATGAGTTCGCTTGTTAAACTCCGTTAAAACGCTTTCGAATCTCTTCAATACATCACTTCTCGCTACAGCTGCTATTCTGGCACCAAGACCTTCTCTAACGCTTCACCTTAAACCTTCAACGCGTTCTGCTTAACTTTTTCAATACACCGTTTTGCATCTTCTGCTAAAGAAGCTTTTGTTTACACTTTTATTATACTATGTATAGTAACATTTGTCAAGAGAAAGCCGCCCCCATTTTATAAGAAATATCTAATATTAATCAAATATTAATCAAACAATTAGCATTTTTCACAATAGAGTATTGACTTGTTTCGCAATGTATGGTAAAATGAGTAATAAGATAATATCAATTGCAATCCATTCTTTTTGCTATAGGAGTTGTTATGTTAAATACCAACATTGTTGTTATTGATACCGGTTGCGACAGTAACCATCCAGGGTTATCGCGAACTACAGTCAACGGTATAACGGTATCAATGAATAGAGTAATACCCAATGAATTTTCCGACACTAATGGTCATGGTACTGCTGTATGTGGTGTTCTTGCACTACACAAAGCAACGAATGTATTTGTGATTAAACTAGACATAGATAATGTGGACCAGACCGATGAACTGCTCTACAGAGCTCTATGCTACATAGATTGCTATGTAAACACTAGAATTGTTAACATAAGCGTGGGAGTTAAATGCATTAGTTCAAATAAAATGGAATTTATTTGTCAAAAACTTCATGACAAGGGCGTTATAATAGTTTCGGCATTTGATAATGACGGTTTTATTTCATATCCAGCAATATTTCATAGCGTGATTGGTGTTTCTTCTGGTGATAACTGCCGTCATATCGATGATTTTGAATTAATTGATTGCGACTGCATAAATTTTTTTGCTAAAGGTAATTCACAAAAATTATTGTGGCTGAACAATGGATACGTGTTCAGTGGTGGTAATAGCTTTGCGTGTGCTCATTTGTCAGGATATATTAATGATATCTTAAATGAATCCAAAACAACCGACTTTGAGAATTTGTTTTCTTATTTGAGAACGAAGTGCAACTCAACAACAAAATACCATTACAGTTTAGATTGTTCATTACAAGAGGATTACCAATCCATGAATATAAAAAGAGCGGTAGTGTTTCCTGTAATAAAAGAAACTCATCCATTAATTGCATTTAGAAATATGCTTAACTTTGAAATTACTCATGTCTACGACTACCGTGAACGAGGAATGATCGGAAAAAAAGTTACCGATTTTGTTTTTGTTGATCCTAATGACCATTGCAATCTTATTGTTGAAAGTATCGAAAGTATAAATTGGGTAGACTTCGATACCATAATCATCGGGCATTTAATAGACATTTCAGCTATACTCCAAAAAGATGATTATCCTAAATCATTAATTGAACAATGCATAAAACATAACAAAAATATATACTCCTTTGATCCAATAGATACAAGTGAGTATGATATCAGCTCCTATACAAGCAAAATATTCTATCCATACATAAATAATTGTATTACGCCAAGCACATATACCGGTAAGCTTTATAAAAATGCGACGCCACATATAGGAATCTATGGAACATCATCAAAGCAAGGTAAATATACTTTGCAAATAATTCTAAGAAAATTATTGCTTGAAAAAGGATATGTTGTTGGGCAGATAGGAACCGAGCCATCTTCATACTTGTTTGGGATGGATGAGTGTTACAATTTTGGCTATAACTCAACAGTTCAAATTTATCGCTATGATAGTGTTGTCTATCTTAATAATGCTATACACTCAATTAATAGCAGAGATCCAGACATAATTATTTCCGGATGCCAGTCAGGAATCGGATTTTTTTGTGAAGGAAATTTGTTCAATTACCCTTTTCCTCAAATTGAGTTTTTATTAGGGACATACCCTGATTCAGTGATTTTATGCGTAAACTATGATGATGAAATAGATGATATAAAACGTTCCGTAAGTTTTTTGGAATCTGCGATTCAATGTGAGGTAATTGCGTTATGTGTATTTCCATCCAAAAGATTATTAAAAAATGACTTCTTTTCCCTCAAGGAACAAATAACCGAACAAGAGGCTATAGAAATTAAAGCGAATCTTCATAACACTTTCAATATATCACCGTTTATATTAGGTAACCCCGAAGATATGTTCTCGCTATATAAGCTTATAGTAAATAACTATTCAGAATGAAGCATTTTTGGAAAAACAAAACCATATGATTAAGGAGAAAAATTTATGAGTCAATTTGAATACCGCCCATCAATGTTTAATTATTTTTATTATCGAAAAGATGATGTGATACTATATAACTCTTACAAAGGAGTTAGTAGCATTCTTTTGCTAGATAAATCATCGCGTGCAATGAAGTGGTTTTGCGAACCAGACACTATTTGCCAAGAGGACCCTTTGTTTCTTGAATTGAGAGACAACAATTATTTTGTTGAAAAACGATGTAATGAAAAATTACAACGAAACTATCGTATGATTGAACGGATGCAGGATTCATCACTTGATTTAGTAATTCACACTACAAAAAACTGTAATTTTAGGTGCAAATATTGTTCCCTGAATTTTGAATCATCGAACATGTCATCAGAAATACAAAATGATATAGTTTCTTTTATAAGATATAATATTAATAAATATAGCTCGGTTAATTTGTCATGGTTTGGCGGAGAACCGTTAATGGCTATTGATGTAATTGAAAACATATCCGAGCAAGTAAAAGAAATATGCACCAGAGCAAAAAAACCTTTCACTGCTAATGTAACAACAAATGGTTATTTGATGTCATTGGATAATGTAAAAAAATTGTTAGAGCACAATGTTTTCCACTACGCCGTTACGATTGATGGTATAGGGGAATATCATGATAAGCATCGATGCTTATCTAGTGGCGCGCCTACTTTCGATAGAATTATTGCTAATCTTATTGATATCAAAAATAATATAAAAAGCAGAGGGCTCTCAATTACTATACGGTCTAATGTAACCGCCAACATGTTGAATAAAGTGGAGGAATACTATCGATTCTATGATAAAAACTTTGGAGATGACATTCGTTTTTCATTATTTATCAGACCTGTATGTGATTGGGGTGGAGATAGAATTGGCAATTTCCATGAAACATTAATTAATGAAAAGAATACATCTGTTACTATGGCTCACTTTTATAATGAAATAGCCAAAATACCCGGTAATATTGTGTTTAAAAACAATTTTTATGATTTGGAATTTGGTGGCATAGCATGTACTGCACAATGCAAAAATAAATTCACCATTGGAATTAATGGAGAAATTTCAAAGTGCGATGATTCAAACGAAGGCGTTAATATAGGGCAACTAAAAAATGGACAGATGATTTTAGATGAAGTCAAAAGCATTTCATGGCTTATGAGTTCCTTGCAAGATGTTGATAATGTATGTGATAACTGCAATTTGAGTTGTATTTGCTTCATGATGACAGAATGCCCATATTCAAAGTATTTGGGCAAAAGGAAAAAATGTAGCATTAACAGAAAAGAAATAGACGCTTTATTAGACCTTTATATTAGGACGTATGATATTAAATCAATACAATAATGAATTACTTATAGTTAAGGAGCATATTGAGCATGGATACTTTCAATAGACTTAAAATCATTTTTGAGAACAACGGGATTATTATTGATCAATCATTGGAAACAAATTTGAATTATTATGATATGGATTCGATTACTTTTGTATCCATTATCGTTGATATTGAACGAGAATTCAGCATTGTAATACCAGATGAGTTTTATTCAATTGAAAACCTAAATACCATAAAAAATTTGGCAGCCATCATTGACTCATTAATTTCAAATGGGTAAAATATAAGCTGTCAATTTAGATGTTTTGAGTTATAGTGGATTGCAATATTTATAGGCACCAATACTACACACCAGGAATCTAAGCAGGAAAAATGTCCTTTCCTGATAAATAGTAAATAATATTTGGTGTAATAAGTCCTTGCTCAAAAATATGATACGCATAGTTTTGGCAAATTGTCGATTAAGAATGTGAATAATTTTACAAACAATTGCTTAGATGCCAAGCTGTGGCTCGATGTTTCAAAGTCAAGAACTAACATGAATCAAAATTGTAAATAGATTCTGCTTGGCAAGGTCACAAATGAACAGTTCCGGATGCTGGCAGATGGCTATAACGCTGAACAAAAAACGGCTGTCGAACGGTTGAAACAACAGCTTTAAATTCACCTTCATCAATGTAGAAAGTTCGCATCGCTCACACACTAGCACACTATTATCTGGGAGCTGACACCCGCGATTATTTGGACATTCATCAGCAAAATCGTTATTCATGAGAACCTGTCACGCCAGAAAAGCGAAGGTGAGCGTCGGATTGACATCTACTTCACATGCATCTGTTCCATGTTGATAGTGAATTAAAAAACTGGTAATCGCCGAGATAAAGCTACTTTCGCAAGAACCGCGGAATTTTCGGATACACATCAAAAAACTATTTCACCGCTCCGGGCGTAGCATAGTCAGAAAGCCGAAAAACTCTATTCATAGAGTCTTTCGCAAAACGAAAAGGACGAACAGTTGAACCTGTTCATCCTTCCCGCGCGATTGCTTTTGCTTTTCATAATTCATCCTTATTAGAAACAAGCAAAAGTCGTCTTTTTTCGTTGTTGCAACTATCTATTTGTTCTTTTAATCTTTTGTTAATTGGTTGTAAGCCGTCACTTTTTCTGCTTAGGTATTGGTCACTACCCGTCCATGCTTTTCTTACATCTTTATAATACTATATTTTCGGTGCTTTTTTCAAGACAAACTGCCTATGACAGCAATCCTCCCACATCTCTTTGTTTCTGACTCAAAGGTCACAACATCCTCCGTCCAATTCATCTTAACAGCATAAATGGTAATAACAAGTCTCCATTCGCACAGCTTACCCGTTACAAAACAAAATTCATCTCAGTGCTTATTTTTACATTTTAAAGGCAAGCCATGTGGCTCTGTAGGAATCAAAATGAAAACGACTGCCACGAGTATTTTCTACATATTCACCTTTGACAACATAGGTGCCACGAAGTACATCCTTCAATTTCTGATCCTGAGAGATTGGTTCAACCCAAACGGTGGTCTGTGTATAAATCTCATCCAAGAGCAACGGACGATCGGTCCTGATGTTCGACTCTGTGTAAGCCGGCGGTGCAAAGTAAAGCTCCGCATTATCCGCAATCCGGTCAATGCATCCGTCTGCATAGACCACTTCCCCTCTCTCGGCATTTACCAATGCCCAACCCTTTCCGTATACCCACACCGGCTTTCCGTGAAAGAGTCTTATCGATTCTGTCGGGATTTTCTCTGTTTTAGATAGCATCTCAAAAGAGTCGTACCCAAGCAAATATTCAATAGAAACGCCATATAGCTCCGCCAGTCTGGCAATCGTATCAATGCTCGGTTCTTTGCGTTCTGTCTCCCATGCACTGACGGTAGATTGTGCAACCTCAAACAGTTTGGCCACTTCAATGACCTTCATCTGCTTTTGTAATCTGGCTTCTTTGAACCGTCTTTTCATTGGTTGGCACCTCCTCTCTCAGATGGATCCTTTTCTAACCACGGATCCTCTCTTTGCAACTGTATCGCATATTCTTTTCGCTCCGCCTCGGTAGCAATCCTCACCGCAAACTTTCCGCAGTCCGGGCAGCGGTAACAACTATCCTTTTTATCTGTCAGCTCTTCCGATGAAAATAAGTAGTGACACTTTCCGCATTTATAAATCATATCATTATCCCTCTTCATATATTTTATCATACTTTCGTCTGAAATTCAACCGCCTTTGCGATCACATCGCATTCATCTGCGTATGGATCCTCCCAATATCGTGAGTCAAAAGAGTTTTCGGAATTGTCACCAAGAACAACCAGCTTTTCCGATGGGACGATTATCTCTTCTCCATTCAGCCAAACTGTCATTCCTCCGATAGCTGCTACACGTTTGACAAGCAGTTCTCCATGATGATGAAACACAACAATATCCCCGACATGAATATCAGAAAAACAACGGGAAGCCAGTAAAAGGCTTCCCGCTTTCAATGTTGGCTCCATGGATTCCGATGGTACAAACCCAATGAGCAGAACAAACCGAAACAAGATAACAATCATCAGAAAAATGAAAAACGGCATCAGACACCAACGTACACGTACTTTCTTCATATGGCCTTCTCGTCCTCCAGATAGATTACTATTTTATCCGAACACTTACGCTTTAGGAGCTTACGGCACTCGTCGATCACAAGTTTGCAGTAATACTCACCGAGATACCCGATATGTGCCTCGGATAGAGGGGCGCCAATCAAACCGGCAAGCCACTGATATGCTTCCTGTTTTTCCATCAGCCCGGACTGATAGAGCTGATCAAAATAATCGTGTGCTGTTTTGCGCAATGATCGAAGTTTTTTGTTTGCCATGCTCCCAATCGGAATACGGGTTCCGTTCTGGACCCGGACATATGCGTCGCACTCAGGATAATGCGAACATACATACAACATTGTTTGATTACTGTTGGTATGGTAGATCCCGTCTGCGCTGCGAAACACCACCGAACCTCCGCAATAGGGGCATCTCATAGCGTCATAGTTGATTCCCTTTCTTTGTTTTTTGGAATTATTTTTCTTTTCTTTCATCCCTCTCACCTCCTTTGCAAAAAAATAAAGCCGGAGGGCTTCTCCGGACAGAGCCCGGGTGAAATCCTGTGATTCACCCGGAAGTTACTCTGTTCAAAGCAAGCCTTCCGGCGTTTTTTATTAAGTTAAGCATCGGGGTGCCATTGTGGGCATCACATTTACTCGTGCTCTGCCCGTAACGGTTCCCCACTCCCTTGAGCCGGTCTGACACTGCGAATTCGTTCAATGTACCGAAAGCCTGGGCACAACCCTTTGCTGTGCCATAAGTATAGCATATCAAACGCACTTTGTCAAGCCTCTTGGGAATATTTTTTTGATTATTTCAATAAATATTTCTTTCGGCACTTATTTTCGCTTTTCATGTCAGTATGACAGAAGAACTCAAGACCCTACATAGAAGTCATCATAAATAGTTCCGTCAATAGTTAGCGCATTAGAGTTACGGACTGCTGTAATCATACCCGCCGGAGTCCAGATCTGCGTTGCGGTGACAGACACAGTATAGTTGCCATCCTGTACATACACGGGAATGAAATGCACACGCTCATCTTTATCCGCATTGGGGTTAGCAATAAACTGATAAGCGCCGCCGACTTTTTCGAGTGTACGGTACTTTTCGTTTGCCGATGAGAAGCCGAACTCCGGGAAGGTCGCATACACACTCTGTGCTTCCGTATAGGCATCTGTGCCGGGCATGATATATCCGGATTTGGCAATCAAAGCTGGATTCCACGAAAGTGAAATGCCGTAACCGGATTTCATTTTCCAGGATGAGCCGACCTTTTCCGCAGTCAAACAACCCGAACCGGGTGATACCGTGGGCGTTGTATTACCAACCGTAATGCCGTAGGATTTCAGAATGAGCTTGCCGCCCTCGTATACCC
>ENA-OROD01001635-OROD01001635.1-human-gut-metagenome-genome-assembly--contig:-NODE-1635-length-17479-cov-4.647383_pt1 | contig 17479 bp, 17 predicted proteins | sample MGYA00242123_ERZ509038 | MGnify/ENA primary metagenome ERZ509038 (study PRJEB26280, sample SAMEA2338719) | human gut metagenome | biome: human gut; feature: human-associated habitat; material: faeces... | reverse complement strand
CCGCCAGCCCATCAAGTCCCGCGCCGCCAAAGAAAACCGTCAGCGCGCCCGCTCCCAGACTGCTGCCCGCAAACAGCTTCCACCGCGCAGGACTGCACCCTTTTGCCAGATGCAGCCGGTCAGCCAGTTCCTGCACCGGAAAGGGCTTTTCACAGTAGCTGCGGCTGATAGCGTTGATGGCCTCCAGCTTTCCAAAGTCCGTCACAGCAGATTTTTCGATTCTTCGCGTCTGTGTGACGCTCGTCTCGTCCGGGAAGCACATCGTCAGTACAATGCTGGACGTGATGACAAAAACGTCCATCCGCACCGCGCCGTAGGCCAGCCCCATGCGCGTGAGCGTCTGCTCCACACGGCGCACGTCCGCCCCGTCGGCAAGCATGCTTTCGCCAAGCTCCAGAAGCGTATGAAGCATCAGCGCTGTGTCCTGCATTCCTTTGCCTCCCCTGCTTTTTTTCTTAGTATATCACGCTGCGGGCGCGGCGGCAAGCAAAATGCAAATTGACATTTTTCCGCTTTTGTGCTTCAATATCCGCATAAACCAATAGGGAGATATGCGTATGATTTTCTTCTATACCAACCCGATTCTCATTGCCGCCGCTGTAATCCCGGCTATTTTCCTGCTTGTCCATGTCTACCGCGCGGACAAGCTGGAAAAGGAGCCCGCACCGCTGCTTATTTCACTCGTACTGTACGGCATTGCCGCGACGTTCATTGCGCTCCTGCTCGAGCGTTTTGGAAGCTGGCTGCTGGGCCGGTATTTTCCCGAGAACAGCACGCCGTACAATGTGCTCATGTATTTTGGCGTCGTCGCGTTTTCAGAGGAAGGCGCAAAATATTTCCTGCTCAAACGCCGGACATGGCGCTCCGCCGCCTTCAACTGCCAGTTTGACGGTGTTGTATACGCGGTTTTCGTTGCGCTGGGCTTTGCGCTGTGGGAAAATATCAGCTATGTACTAATGTACGGCCTATCGACCGCGCTGGTGCGCGCCGTGACCGCTGTGCCGGGCCACGCATGCTTCGGCGTGTTCATGGGCGTGTGGTACGGCCTTGCCAAGCGCCTGCACGGGCAGGGAAAGGGTCGCGCGTCCAAGCTTTGCCGCGTGCTTGCTCTGCTTCTGCCCGCGTTCCTGCACGGCTGCTATGACTATATTGCAACGATCGAGTCCGTCCACTACGGCTGGCTATTTGCCGCATTTGTGGCTGTTCTGTTCACGATTGCCTTCATCCTCATCAAGCGCCAGTCCCGCCACGACCGGTACCTCAACAATTACGACGCGGAATATCTGTAAGCGCAACAGGCGTCTGCTTTCCATGAAGCAGGCGCCTGTTCATTTCACGTTGTAGGGGCTGTGACCGGCATCGGCCCCTACATACCTATTTGATCTCCTGCTCCAACGCGTCAAATTCTGGCGTTGAAAAAAACTCGCCGAGTGTGATTTCAAAACCGTCGCAGAGTTTTTTGATCGTAACGGTGCCGGGATTTTTGCTCTCGCCGTTCAGAATGCTTTTGATCGTTGCCTGCGGAACAGCGGATGTTGTCGCAAGACCGTTTGGCGTGATCCCACGCTGACGGCAAAGCTCCCGGATTCGTCTGGCAATGGCTTCGCGGGTGTCCATCATGGCTCCAGATTCTCCTCGAAAAACAATGGAGAATCGAAAAATTCCGGCAGGCTGATGGAAAGGCCTTGACACAACTCGTGCAGGACGCGGAGTTTCACGGAATCGTATGCGCAGTGCATAATATTGCCGATCGACGATTTTGGGACGCCGCTCTTTGTCGAAAGCTGGTACTGCGTCATAGCACGCGCCTGCATCAACTCTGCCAGCCGCAGACTGACCGCCTGATTCAGCTTCATCCCATCACCGCCTCCCGTTTGTACTATGACGATTATAGGAAGCAGTGGTATATTTTTAGTCCCTGTAACTGTACTATTCCGCAAATTCGTGTTATAATAAGTTTATTCCAAAAACAGGAGGTTCTATTATGACCGATTATGCAAAGCTCTATGCCCGGCTGTGCGGGGCGATTGATGAAGTTCTGGACGAATTGGGAACGATCCCGGAGGCACGGCGTGCGCGTGAGAAGCTGCAAGCTGCGATTCTGGATGCGGAAGCACAGTATCTGGACACAGCAGAAGAGGAAATACCCGCGGGAGACGCCTGAGCGCGTCCCTCGCGGGTATGTTTTTCTGTTACAGTGTCAATTCCTCCGCCTGCTGTGCGTCTGCTCCGATCAGTGTGCGGCAGGCGGCTGTCATGGCCGCGACCTGCTCGGGGCAGCGGCCGATATAGCGGCTGGGCTCAAGCTCTGCCCTGATTTCTTCTGCCGTCATACCGAATTCCGGCCGGGCGGCCAGCTGGGCAACCAGATCCCAGCTTTCGCCGTTTTTCATCTTTGCCGTCTCCTGCATGGATGCCTCGCGGATGATTTCGTGCAGCTGCTGGCGGTCGCCGCCGCGCTTGACCGCGGCCATCATCAGATTTTCCGTTGCAATGAACGGCAGATAGTCACGAACCAGCTTTTCCACGATCTTCTCATTCACATGCAGCCCCTTCGTGACGTTCTGCACAAGGCGCAGCACACCGTCCGTTGCAAGAAATGCCTCCGGCAGACTGATGCGGCGGTTTGCCGAGTCGTCCAGTGTCCGCTCGAGCCACTGCGTCATGGCCGTCATGGGCGCGTTCTGCGCATCAGCGATCACATAGCGGGCAAGCGAGCAGATACGTTCGCAGCGCATGGGGTTGCGCTTATACGGCATGGCGGACGAGCCGATCTGCTTGTCCTCGAACGGCTCTTCGACCTGCCGGTCGTGCTGCAAAAGCCGGATGTCCGTCGCCATGCGGCAAGCGCTCTGGCAGATGGACGACAACGCGTTCAAAATCCGGCTGTCGAGTTTCCTGGGATACGTCTGCCCGCAGACGGGATAGCAGCGCTTAAAGCCAAACTCTGCGGCGATCTGCCGGTTCATCTCGTCGATCTTCGCCGTATCGCCGTCAAACAGTTCAACGAAGCTGGCCTCCGTGCCGGTCGTACCCCGGCAGCCGAGGAAACGGAACGCGCGCAGCGTGTCCTGCACCTCCTCGAGATCCAGCGTCAGATCCTGCAGCCACAGCGACGCACGCTTGCCGACGGTCGTCAGCTGCGCGGGCTGATAGTGTGTGTAGGCAAGGGCAGGCATAGCAGCATAGCGCTCTGCGAAAGCACAGAGGTTCCTCATGGCCGCCTTCAGTTCTCTTTCCAGATACCGCAGCGCCTCGCGGTAAAGGATCAGATCTGCATTGTCCGTTACATAGCAGCTTGTCGCGCCCAAGTGAATGATGCCCTTCGCGCCCGGCGCATCGAGGCCGTAAGCGTAAATGTGCGCCATCACATCATGCCGAACCTCTTTTTCCCGCGCTGCGACCACATCGTAATCGATGGGGCTTACATGCGCGGCCAACTCGTCCACCTGCGCCTGCGTGACGGGCAGGCCCAGATTGTGCTCCGCCCGCGCCAACGCAACCCAGAGCCTGCGCCACGTCTCGTAGCGCATATCCGGTGAGAACAGGTGCAGCATGGTTTTCGAGGCGTAGCGCGAAGCCAGCGGGCTTTCATACGTCGGTTTCATGGCAGTGTCCTTTCTTCTCAGCGGTAGATGATCTCGTCGCGGCCTGCGCCGACGGAAACATAGCTGATATGCACGCCGATGGCCTTTTCGACATACTCGACGTAATCGCGTGCAGCCTGCGGCAGATCTTCATATTTGCGGACACCGGAGATATCGCAGCCCCAGCCGGGCACAGTCGTCAGGACAGGCTTCGCTTCGTCGATGACAGCAGTGAACGGGAAATCGTCAGTCTTTTCGCCGTTTACCTCATACTGCGTGCAGACGGGAATCTCCTTCATATAAGACAGCACATCCAGCTTCGTGAGCGCAACCTCGGTCGCGCCCTGAATACGGCAGCCATAGCGCGTGGCAACCAGATCGATGGGACCAACTCTGCGCGGACGGCCCGTGGACGCGCCGTATTCGCCGCCGGCTACGCGCAGCTGTTCGGCCTCATCACCGAACCATTCCGCCGTGAACGGGCCCTCGCCTACGCAGGTGGAATACGCCTTGACAATGCCGACCGTGCGGTCAACATGACTGCCCGGAATACCGGCGCCGACGCAGGCATAGCCTGCATTGGAGGACGAAGAGGAAGTATACGGGAAAATGCCGAAGTCAATGTCGCGCAGCGCGCCCAGCTGGGCCTCAAACATGATGTTTTTACCGGCTTTTTCGGCCTCATAGAGATATTTGCTGGTGTCGCAGATGTAAGGCGCCAGCTTCGAGCCAAATTCGCGGCACCACGCGAGCATATCCTCAAGCTTGTAGGGTTCTGCCCCGTAGACATTCTGAATAGTCAGGTTCTTCCATTCGAGAATGCTGGCCAGCCGCTTTTCAAGATACGCCGGATACAGCAGTTCTCCCATCATGATGGTCTTCTTCTGATATTTGTCGGAATAGACCGGCGCGATGCCGCGCAGGGTAGAGCCGTATTTCTTATCCTTCAGACGGGCTTCCTCCAGACCGTCGAGCGCACGATGGTACGGGAAGACGATGGTGGCGCGCTCGGAAATTTTGAAGTTCTCCGGCGTGACAGGGACGCCCGCGTTCTGCAGTGCTTCAATTTCGCCGCACAGACTCTCCAGATCGATCACGACGCCGTTGCCCAGCACATTCACAACACCTGGCAGGCAGATACCAGAGGGAATGAGATGGAGGGCAAATTTACCGTATTCGTTCACGATGGTATGTCCTGCGTTATTGCCGCCCTGATACCGGCAGACGATGTCATAATCTCTTGCAATGAGGTCAACCATACGGCCCTTGCCTTCGTCGCCCCAGTTGATGCCTACGATCGCGCAGTTGCTCATAATTCAAAACTCCTTATCCGTTTTTTACCACAGTTTCTGTTTTATCTTTTCATTCCTGGCCGATTATATGCGATTTTTCACGTTTTGTAAATGTCTGTTTTATAATGTTTGTAATAAGCGGAAATTATATGCTCAATTAGGTTTATCTATTTTACTTATTGTATTTCTCTGTTTATAATGAAAAAGTTGACAACGCCGGTTTTCCGGCTTTTTTGGAGGAATTTATGCTCATCAGAACGCCTGAACAGGACATTGAACGCGTCCTTTTTACTGAAAAAGCCATCGCCGCCCGCGTCGAGCAGCTCGGCGCAGACTTAACCGCAAAGCTGGGAGACAAGCGTCCCGTGCTGGTCTGCGTGCTCAAGGGTGCGTCGTTTTTTTACATTGATTTGTGCCGCTGCATGAATTGCGCGATTGATATGGATTTCATCGCCGTCTCCAGCTACGGCGCGTCTGCACAGTCCACCGGCGTCGTCCGGCTCATCAAGGATCTGGACAACAACATCACCGGCCGCCATGTGGTCATTGTCGAGGATATCATCGATTCCGGCCTTACCATGCAGTATCTGCGTCAGCTTTTCGGCGCGCGGAACCCTGCGTCCATCACGACGATCTCGTTCCTCGACAAAGCATCGCGCCACCCGGAGAGTTATAAAACTGACATGTGCGGCTTTGAGATTCCGGACGAGTTTGTCGTCGGCTACGGCCTAGATTACGCAAATTATTACCGCAACCTCCCCTACATCGGCATTTTGAAGCCGGAGTGTTATAAATAAATACCTCAATCAAGAGAAGATTGTTTTACCTGTTTTGCTGCGCGGTTCTGTTTGTAGGGACCGATCCCCACATTGGCTTCTACAACTGGCGCTCCTGCAGCAGCACACCATAAATATAAAAACAGCGCCCGGCCTAAGCCGGGCGCTGCTGCTTTATGGGTTTTTGGCGAAATTACTCGTCGATCTCGATGACGACGCCGGAACCAACGGTACGGCCGCCTTCACGGATAGCGAAGCGGAGGCCCTTCTCGATAGCGATCGGGGTGATCAGTTCGACCTTCATGTCGATGTTATCGCCAGGCATGCACATCTCAACGCCTTCGGGCAGAGAGATGATGCCGGTAACGTCAGTGGTTCTGAAGTAGAACTGCGGACGATAGTTGTTGAAGAACGGGGTGTGACGGCCGCCTTCGTCCTTGGACAGAACGTAGACCTGGCCAACGAACTTGGTGTGCGGATGGATGGAGCCGGGCTTGGACAGGACCTGGCCTCTTTCGATGGACTTCTTGTCAATGCCGCGGAGCAGAGCGCCGATGTTGTCGCCAGCCTCAGCGTAGTCCATGAGCTTGTGGAACATTTCGATGTCGGTGACGACGGTGGACTTCTTCTCGTCGGACAGGCCAACGATCTCGACGGGCTCGTTCTTCTTGATGACGCCACGCTCGACACGACCGGTAGCGACGGTGCCACGGCCGGAGATGGTGAAGACGTCCTCAACCGGCATCAGGAAGGGCTGGTCAGCCTTGCGGTCCGGGGTCGGAATCCAAGTGTCAACAGCCTGCATGAGTTCTTCGATGCAAGCATACTCGGGAGCCTTCGGGTCGGTGGACTCGGAAGCCAGAGCGTTCAGAGCGGAGCCGCGGATGATGGGGGTGTCGTCGCCGGGGAAGCCGTAGAAGTCGAGCAGCTCGCGGACTTCCATCTCGACGAGCTCGAGGAGCTCTTCGTCGTCGACCTGGTCGCACTTGTTCAGGAAGACGAGGACGGAAGGAACGTTAACCTGACGGGCCAGAAGCAGATGCTCCTTGGTCTGAGCCATGGGGCCGTCGGAAGCAGCGATAACCAAGATCGCGCCATCCATCTGAGCAGCGCCGGTGATCATGTTCTTGATGTAGTCAGCGTGGCCCGGGCAGTCAACGTGGGCATAATGACGGCCCTTGATTTCGACGTTGTCTTCGCCGGTCTTGTAGTTGTGGCCAATGCGGTCGTTGGTCTGGTACTCGACGTGAGCGGTGTTGATGGTAATGCCGCGCTCGCGCTCTTCCGGAGCCTTATCGATGGAAGAATAGTCGGTGTACTCAGCGTCGCCGAAGAAAGCCAGGTACTTGGTGATGGCTGCGGTCAGCGTGGTCTTGCCATGGTCGATGTGGCCGATGGTGCCGACGTTGACATGGGGCTTATCCTTAATAAAATGCTGTTTTGCCATTTGGATTATCCTCCTTAGTTGATTCACTTACAGTATTATTTTTGCATCCTCTTCATCATACACGACATTTGCCGATTTGACAAGAAGAATTTCCAACGCAAACGGGTCTAATGCGCTTAATATCCTTTGCGCTTTGAAATAACGGCGTCCGCCAGGTTCTTGGAGAGTTCCACATAGTGGCTGGGCTCCATGGTAAACTGGCCGCGGCCCTGTGTTCTCGAGCGGAGGTTGGTCGCGTAGCCGAACATCTCGGAAAGCGGAACGAAGCAGTCGATCTGCTGCGCGCCGTTGCGCTGTGTCAGGCCTGCGATGTTGCCGCGCCGGGAGGTGACATCGCCGATGACATCGCCCATATACTCGTCAGGAACAATGATGCAGACCTTCATAATAGGCTCGAGAATCACGGGATCCGCCTTCTGACACGCTTCCTTGAATGCCATGGAACCGGCAATCTTGAACGCGAGTTCGGACGAGTCAACCTCATGATAGGAGCCGTCGTACAGCGTGACCTTCACATCGACGACGGGGAAACCGGCCAGAACGCCTGCTTCCATCGCGCCGCGAATGCCCTGCTCGACCGCGGGAATGAATTCCTTCGGGACGGAGCCGCCGACGGTGGCGTTGATAAACTCGAAGCCCTTGCCGCTCTCGTTGGGTTCGACGATGATCTTGACATGGCCGTACTGGCCCTTGCCGCCGGACTGACGCGCATACTTCGTCTCCTGATTGACCTTCTTGCGAATGGTCTCTTTATAGGCGACCTGCGGCGCACCGACGTTTGCCTCGACCTTGAACTCCCGGAGAAGGCGGTCAACAATAATTTCCAGATGAAGTTCGCCCATGCCGGCGATGATCGTCTGGCCGGTTTCTTCATCGGTGTAGGTTTTGAATGTGGGATCCTCTTCGGCAAGCTTTGCGAGTGCGATGCCCATCTTTTCCTGCCCGGCCTTGGTCTTCGGCTCGATTGCCACGCGAATGACGGGCTCGGGGAAGACCATGTTTTCGAGCACGATGGGGTGCTTTTCGTCGCAGAGCGTATCGCCCGTGGTGGTATTCTTCAGGCCGACGGCCGCAGCGATATCGCCGGAATAGACAACGGGGAGATCTTCTCTGTGGTTCGCGTGCATGAGCAGGATTCTGCCCATACGCTCACGCTGCTTTTTGTTGGTGTTCAGGACGGTCTTGCCTGCCTCCAGTGAACCGGAGTACACGCGGAAGAACGCCAGCTTTCCAACGTAGGGATCCGTCATGATCTTGAAGGCCAGCGCGGCAAACGGAGCCTCATCAGACGGCTCGCGTGTTTCTTCCTCGTCGGTCTTCGGGTTGATGCCGGTAACTGCTTGTTTGTCCAGCGGGGACGGCATATACTCGACAATCGCATCCAGCAGTTCCTGAACGCCCTTATTTTTGTAGGAAGAACCGCAGGTAACCGGAACGATCTTATTGCCGATCGTCGCGCGGCGCAGCGCAGCACGGATCATCTTTTCGGGGATGTCCTCGCCCTCCAGATACAGCGTCATGATCTGGTCGTCCTCGTCGGAGATCGACTCGAGCATGTGGTCGTGGTACTGCTTTGCAAGTTCTTCCATATCAGCGGGGATTGCTTCCTCGCGCATGTCCTTACCGAGTTCATCATAGAAGACATACGCCTTCATCTTGATGAGATCGATCACGCCGCGGAAGGTATCTTCGCTTCCGATGGGCAGTTGGATGGGAACGGCGTTACACTTGAGTCGCTCGTCCATCATCTTCAGGACATTGAAGAAATCGGCACCCATCATGTCCATCTTGTTCACGTAAACAAGGCGCGGGACATGATACTGGTCGGCCTGTCTCCATACAGTCTCGGTCTGCGGCTCAACGCCGCCCTTGGCGCACAGGACCGTCACAGCGCCGTCGAGCACACGCAAGGAGCGCTCGACCTCGACCGTGAAGTCCACATGACCCGGGGTGTCGATGATGTTGATCCGCACGCCCTTCCAATGGCAGGTGGTAGCGGCAGAGGTGATCGTGATGCCACGCTCCTGCTCCTGCTCCATCCAGTCCATGGTGGCGGTGCCTTCGTGCGTCTCGCCAAGTCTGTAGTTGACACCGGTGTAAAACAAGATACGTTCAGTCGTCGTGGTCTTGCCTGCATCGATGTGTGCCATGATGCCAATATTTCTCGTATTCTCAAGTGAATATTGTCTTGGCATGCTGTTCTCCTTCTGTAATTACCAGCGGAAGTGAGAGAACGCCTTGTTGGCCTCGGCCATCTTGTGGGTGTCTTCGCGCTTCTTGACAGCGGCACCCGTGTTGTTGCAGGCATCCATGAGTTCGCCGGCGAGGCGCTCTTTCATGGTCTTCTCACTTCTTGCGCGGCTATAGTTCGTCAGCCAGCGCAGGCCAAGGGTCTGACGTCTTTCGGGACGAACCTCGATCGGAACCTGATAGTTCGCACCACCGACACGGCGGGTCTTGACTTCCACGGCCGGCATGATATTTTCCATGGCGGTCTGGAAAGCCTCAAGACCAGACTTGCCGGTCTTCTCTTCCACGATCTGGAACGCACCGTAGACGACCTTCTGGGCTACGCCCTTTTTGCCGTCGAGCATGATGCTGTTGACGAGTTTGGTCACCAGAACGGAACCGTAGATCGGATCGGGAAGGATCTCTCTCTTGGGAACATTACCTCTTCTGGGCACTGTGCTTCCCTCCTTCATAAAATGATTTCATAGGTACTTCGGAAGCCCGAAGCTTCCGTGGGTGCCTGCCAAGAGGTTCTCATAAAAATATATATAAAAAACTCTCAGCAAGGCATCGCCTTGCACAAGGCAGAATTGCGATGATAGACAGAAGAATTACTTCTTCTTGCCAGCCTTCGGGCGCTTTGCGCCGTACTTGCTGCGGGCCTGCATGCGGCCCTGAACGCCCTGGGTGTCGAGCGTACCACGGATAATGTGGTAACGAACGCCAGGAAGGTCCTTAACACGGCCGCCGCGGATCAGAACGACGGAGTGCTCCTGCAGGTTGTGACCAACGCCGGGAATGTAAGCGGAAACTTCATAACCGTTCGTCAGGCGCACACGGGCGATCTTACGAAGAGCAGAGTTCGGCTTCTTCGGGGTGGTGGTACGAACAGCGGTGCAGACACCTCTCTTCTGAGGAGAAGACAGATCAGTAGACCGGTTCTTCAGCGTGTTGACGCCCTTCTGCAGAGCAGGAGCGGTGGACTTGTAGGTAGACTGTTCTCTTCCCTTTCTTACCAGCTGGTTAAAAGTAGGCATGTTGTTCCTCCTTTCTCGGATTGTCGCTGCTGTGCAGCATGTATTTTATCCCGAAATATCAAAGATATTCCGTTGGGACCAGAAAAAAGCGCATTTCAGCGCAAAAGTGCGGCGCAGGCAGCGCCGACATGAATCCCACAGAGCCTCCCGAGTTCCTTCATCGTTGCAACTTCGACGAGTTCAACGTCGGCGGAACGGCACTGCTCAATGAGCGGTTCGCGGAGGATGGGGTCGGCATCGGCGGCCACATAGGCGGTTCGTACACGCCCGGCCTTCAGCGCTTTGCGAAGCTGCTTCGTACCGATCACCTTTCGGTTGCTTGTCAACCGTTCCGGCATCCAGACACCTCCATGGAAAATACGCGCAGGCAGACCCACGCAAACATGGATTATAGCAGAAATCACGAAGTACGTCAACAAAAAAACGCGCAAAAAGAAAATAATTTTTTCATTTTCCCTTGAAATTGCAGCGCTTTTCGGTCTTTGGCAGAATGAACAAATACAAATGTCCACCCGTCGGCGTACAGCGCGCAGCGCAAAAGCAGGCGCGCGGCATGCCGCACCTGCTTTTGTATGATACAGATGCTTATGACGCCTGATCGAACTGGCTGTTGTAGAGCGCTGCGTAGAAGCCGTTTTGCTGCATAAGCGTTTCGTGCGTACCGCTTTCGATGACGTCGCCGTCCTTCATGACAAGGATGAGATCGGCGTTTTTAATTGTTGAGAGGCGGTGGGCAATGACGAAGCTTGTGCGGTTTTCCGTCAGCTTATCCATGGCGCGCTGGATCAGCAGTTCCGTGCGCGTATCGACAGAACTGGTTGCCTCGTCCAGAATCAGCATCGGCGCATTCTGGAGCATGGCGCGGGCGATGGTCAGCAGCTGCTTCTGTCCGGCAGAGATGCTGGTGCTCTCGGACAGGACGGTATCGAACCCGTTCGGCAGCGAACGGACAAATTTATCCAGTCCGCAGGCACAGCAGACACGGTTTAATTGCTCATCAGTCACATCCGGCAGATTATAGACGAGATTCTCCCGAACCGTGCCCTCAAACAGCCATGTATCCTGCAAAACCATGCCGAACAGCTTATGCACGTCCTCACGTCGGATATCCTGCGAGGGCACGCCGTCAATCTTAATGCAGCCGTCGGCAATTTCATAGAACCGCATAAGAAGGTTTACCATGGTGGTCTTACCGGCGCCGGTCGGGCCGACGATCGCAACCTTCTGACCAGGTGCGACATGGGCTGAAAAGTCCTTGATGATGATCTTATCCGGCGAATCCGGATAGCTGAAGCGGACATGCTTAAAGTCCACTTCGCCGCGCACGGGTCGGGGCAGTTCCGGCTTTTCCGACTCGTCCGGCATTTCCTCGCTGCCGAGGAAGTCGAAGATCCGGTGTGCCGAGGCGGATGCCGTCTGCAGATTCGTCATGCCCTGCGCAATCTGGGTCAGCGGGGAGGTGAACAGACGCACATACAGAATGAACGAAACGATCACGCCGATATCGATGATTCCCTGGATTGCGAGAATCGAGCCGAGCACGCACACGGCGACATAGGACAGGTTGCCGATGACATTCATGAGCGGCTGCATGACGCCGGACAGGAACTGCGAGCGCCAGTTTGCGTCATAGACCGCCGCGTTCAGGCCGTCGAAGTGGTCGAGGACCTTATCGACTGCGCGGCTGATGCGCACGACCTCATGGCCGGAATACATCTCCTCGACATAGCCGTTGAGCTCGCCGAGGCTCTTCTGCCGCGCGGTGAAGTAGCGCTGCGACTTCGACATGATGGCGACGATCAGCACCATGCCAAGGAGCGTGATGCACAGTGCGACGAGCGCCATGCGCCATTCGGTCACGAACATCATAATAAGGCAGCCGACAAACTGTGTCGCGGCGCTGATGATGGTCGGCAGGCTGTTGGTAAGTCCCTGCTGGAGCGTTGACACATCGTTTGTGATGCGGCTCAAAATGTCGCCCTGCGAGGTGGTGTTGAAATACTTCTGCGGCACGCGGTTGATCTTTTCCGAGAGCTCACCTCTCATGCGGTAGGACATTTTCAGCGTCACGACCGCCATGATATAGTGTTGGATGAAGCCAAACAGCGCGCTCAGGCAGTAAATAATGGCAAGGAACACGCCGATCTTCGCAATGGCGGTGAGGTCGATGCCGGTGAAGAGGCCGTCGGACATGATGGTCGCCATTTTGCCGATCTTGTCGGGGCCGATGATCGTCATCACGGCGCTCAGCGCCGCCAGCACGAGCGCAAGAGCGATGACGCCAAGGCTCGATTTCATATAGACACCCGTGCGCTTGAGCGCGCCGACGGGATTGCTGTTTTTCTTTTTCATCTTCTCTCACCTCCTTTACGCGAGCTCCGCGGCGCTGAGCTGGGAGGTCGCGATCTCGCGGTAAACGTCACAATTCCGCATCAGCTCTTCGTGCGTGCCGATGCCCACGGCCTCGCCGCGGTCGAGCACGACGATCTTGTCCGCGTGGCGGATGGTGCTGATGCGCTGCGCGACGATGATCTTCGTCGTGTCGTGCAGCTGCTTGGATAGCCCCTCGCGCAGCTTCGCATCCGTGCGGTAGTCCAGCGCGGAGAACGAATCGTCGAAGACGAGGATCTCCGGTTTTCTCGCCAGCGCGCGGGCGATGGAAAGGCGCTGCTTCTGGCCGCCGGACATGTTGCGGCCCATCTGCGCCACATGGTGCTGCGTGCCGTCGGGGAGCTTGTCGACAAACTCCTTCGCCTGCGAAAGCTCGACGGCCTGCGCAAGGCCCTCATCGTCCGCCGGCGCTTCGCTCTCGCCAAAGTAGACATTGTCGCGGATGCTGCCGGCGAAGAGCACCGCCTTCTGCGTCACGTAGCCGAGCTTGTTGTAGAGTGTGTCGAACGTGTAGTCCCTGACGTTCACGCCGTCGACAAGCACCTCGCCCTCCGTCGCGTCGTAAAAGCGCGGGATCAGGCTCACGAGCGTCGTTTTGCCGCTGCCCGTCGCGCCGATGACGGCAAGCGTCTCGCCCCTGTTCACACGGAAGCTGATGTTCGAAAGCGTGGGCTTGCGCTTGTTGTAGGAGAAGGTGACGTTTCGGAACTCGATATGATACGGGCTCTCGGGCGCGTCGTCGGCGGGCAGCACGGCAAGATCCTCCGGCGCGGTCAGCACCTCTTCGATGCGGTTGGCCGAGGCACTGGCGCGGGACACAATCACGAAAATGCGCGACAGCCCCAGCATGCCGTTGGAAACGATGGTGAAATAGTTCAGAAACGCCATGATCTTGCCCGGCTTCGCCAGTCCCCACTCCACGCGGTATGCGCCCACGATCAGCACGACGACCAGCACCAGGAAGACGATGGCGTCAGACAGCTGGGTAGAAATGTAAGCTTTGCTGAGGTTCTCGATGATGCCCAGCAGGATGCCGCCCAGGAACGCGCCCGGGATGGAGCCGATGCCGCCCAGAACGGCGGCAACAAAGGCTTTCAGGCCCAGCATGGAGCCCATGGTGGGGGTAGCCTGCGGGTAGGAGCAGCAGTACAGCACCGCACCGATGCCGGCCAGCGCGGAGCCGACGGCAAACGTGAACGAGATGGTGCTGTTGACGTTGATGCCCATGAGGCGGGCAGCATCCATATCCTCAGAGACGGCACGCATGGCCTTGCCAAGCTTCGTCTTTTGCACCAGAAAGGTGAGCACCAGCATGGACAGCACGGTGACCACCAGCGTGATCACGGAGGTCAGGCCCAGGGGCACACTGCCGATCATAAAGGTCTTGTTGCCGTAGTAGGAAGGGATGACCTTTGCGCCGGAACCCATCACCAGCTCAGCGGTGTACTCCAGGAAGAAGGAGACACCAATGGCCGTGATCAGCAGGGAGATGCGGGGCGCGTTGCGCAACGGGGTGTAGGCGACCTTTTCGATCACCACACCCAGCAGAGTGCAGGTAATAATGGTGGCGCACACAGCCGTCACCGGGCCAAGGCCCAGCTGGTTCATAACGAACCAGGACATGTATGCACCCACCATGATAACATCGCCGTGGGCAAAGTTCAGCAGCAGGATGATGCCGTACACCATGCTGTAACCCAGTGCGATCAGTGCATAGATGCTGCCAAGGGACAAGCCGTTGATCAGCTGGCTGAAGAACACTGTCATGGATGGATCCTTCCTTTCCTTGCGGTGGTTACACTTTTTTGCGATCCTATAAAAAACGGAGAACGCCTGACCAGAAAGCTGTTCCGGCGTTCTCCACAAAAATCATGGGGGCACTGCTCTGTGCCGGCAGGGCTCAGAACATTTCCTTCAGTTCGGGCTTGCCGTCCACATAGGTCAGGATCGCAGTCTTCTTGACGGGATCGTGGTGCTCATCAAAGGTAAAGGTGCCGGTGATGCCCTCGATGGTGCCGGAGGCAATGGCATCGTTGACAGCCTGCTTGTTAGCCTCGCCAGCCAGCAGAAACTGAGCCAGCACGGGCTTCTGCAAAACGCCCTCTGCACTGTAAACCTGCTCGCCCACCAGCTTTTTCAAACCAGCCTGCAAGCGGGCATCGGTGCGCATGAGCCGCTTAGCCTCAGCATCGCAGTCGTAAACCCGGATGCCCTGTTTCTCCAATATCCGGCACACATAGCTCTTTCCGCTACCTATACCGCCCGTTATCGCAATCTTCATCATAGTAGAAAACTATAAACTATCAATTATCAACTATCATTGCTGTTCCAGCAGATAATCTACCGTTTCCAGTTCGAGATGCGCCTTGCTCACCGAGCGCGGCACGCTGCGCAACTGGAGTTTGCACTTGTCAGAAGGGTTGTTAGCCAGATCGTTATAATCTACTACCACCTTAAACTGGCTCGGCTTGATGGTTCTGAAGAGGCTGGCTCCGATGGTGAATCTTACCGCCACTTTAGATGGGAAGGTACGGAGCACCATGTTATCAGGCATGTTGATGGCCGTAACAGGCACCTCGACCGACTCTTCGGTAAGCACATCAGGATATACCGCCAGACGCACCATCTGAGGCACAATCTTCATGCCACGTATCTTCTTGATAGGTACGCTGCGATGAATGGTATCCTGCAGGTTGCGCATGTTGAACGGCTCGATTTCTACCGATTCCAACTGGTCGAGCTGCTTCTTGTTGGCATAAACCGTAACCGTAGACGGGAGGAATTCGGTATGTGCCAGATAATAGCTCTTGCTGGTTGTAATCTTACCTCTGAACACCACAGGCACTCGCTTGGAAGAGCCGTAAGTGAAGAAGAAATCGTATTTTGCCGGCTTGATGGAGATCAGTTTGGTAGAGCCATAGAGCTGGGATGCCACCTGTTTCTGCACATCAGCCATCGGAATCTGTCCCGTTCCCGTTTCCTCGTCGGCATAATTGGCAAACCGGAATGTGAGCGGAAGAATCTTGCCTCCGTAAGCATAGGTAACGAGTGTGAATCCCTTATCGCGCACCGTAATATGCACGGTATCAGGGAGTTCGCCGGTTATCACCGCATTGCGGGGCACGCCCGTTAGCTGCACAGGAATATTGAATTCTCTCTCGGTAGTCTCATTGAGCGTCATCATCAGCCAGAAGATGCCGCTGAGAGCGAGAAAGAACAAAAAAATCAGAAACTCCTTATTCAGACCACTGAACAGGAAGTTTCTGACAGCTTTTAATATGCTCTTGATACTATGCATTAGGTGTCTGACTAGCTGCATCAGCAAACACGTAGCCCTTAGCTACAGTGATTACCACGCCACGAGCTATCTCAACATCAACGGTATTAGCCTCAAGGTCAACACGCTTAACAGTGCCATAAACACCGCCGCCTGTAACCACCTTTGTACCCTCTGCCAAAGCATTCTGGAACTTGCGGATTTCCTTCTGCTTCTTCTGCTGAGGACGGATCATAAAGAACCACATGATAGCGAAGATAGCTACCATCATGATGAGAAAACTCATGCTGCTACCACCGGCAGCTGCTTGCAATACTAAATTTGTCATGTCGTTAAAGTATTATCTATTATTATTTTATGTTCTATATATAAATAAGGTGTGGCCAGCAAGAAAGGCCCCCATTATTTACTCACCCTTGCCCGGAGCGCGGTGAATGCGCGGACGACGGCCGGCTGGGTGCTGGTTGTCTGGGCGCTGTTTGCCGGCATGTTCGCCGTGCTGTGCATGCTGATGCTGCTTGCGCTCAGGCATCTCCTTCTGGATGAGGTTGCGGCTGATGAGCTCGCGGCAGATGCTGTCGAGCATACCGTTAACATAACCGCCGCTGCGAGGAGTGCTGTACGCCTTGGCAAGTTCTACATACTCGTTGATAGTGACGGTAGCCGGGATGCCAGGGAAGTTCATCACCTCGGCGATGGCAATCTGCATGATAATCACATCCATAAATGCCACACGGTCAAGATCCCAATTCTTTGTGTTCTCACTGATAAGATGACGATAATAGTCAGAATTCAAAATAGCGCGGCGGAACAAACGGCGTGCGAAATCTTGATCTTCATCATCTTTAAACTCAGGTAACAACTCTTGTTTAGCACCATTTTTTTCTTCAAAACGCTTGATTGTTTTAAGAACAAAAGTGTCTACAATTTCCTTGTCATCGTTCCAATACAAGCTTTGGTCTTCCAGCACTTGGTCAAGTTCTGCATTATTGAAGATTATCTTCTTATATATTTTGCGCCATACTTCACGGTCTTCCTCATAAGAAGAAGTTTCACTTGCCATATACTCCTTATATATGTCACTTTCCATAATTTGCTCACACAGACTTTTCACAAAATCCGCTTCATTTTCCCACGTTTTCTTCTGATTGCCGGCAAAATCCAATAACTGTTTATTCACCTCCAATTGGGCAATAAAACGATTCTCTACAAATTTGGTGTTGGGAAACAATTCTTCCTTAGTAGGGATAAGTTTGTTTTTCGCAGCATTCAGTTTTTTGTTAGCCTGTTTAGTTACCTCAACCATTAAAAGCAATAGATAGTTATACAAATCATATGCTTTAGAGAGACTAAAGAACAACTCCTTCTCGGCAGTATCCAAGTTTTTCCCTCCGTTCTGATAATAAGCATAGACTATCTGAACTATCTTAAGACGAATAAGAA
>ENA-OROD01001631-OROD01001631.1-human-gut-metagenome-genome-assembly--contig:-NODE-1631-length-17491-cov-3.247534_pt1 | contig 17491 bp, 17 predicted proteins | sample MGYA00242123_ERZ509038 | MGnify/ENA primary metagenome ERZ509038 (study PRJEB26280, sample SAMEA2338719) | human gut metagenome | biome: human gut; feature: human-associated habitat; material: faeces... | reverse complement strand
GGATCGCTGATGCTCATCCGCATCTTCCCGCTTCCCGCTGCCTCCTGGCAAGAGCGTGAAACATATTATATAGAGAACCGGAACATCGAGCCTCTTCCTGTGCTCTATGAAAGCCCCTTTAATGACGGCGAAGTGCTCGTTCATCAGCACATCGAACGCCCATTGGGCAGCGGTACGGAATACAGCTATGCACGCAAGGACACGCAGCAGCTCTTCCACTATGAAGCGTATGAAAACACACAGCACCTCACGCTGCCGGAAGCCTTCTCCAAGGCCGGGCTGGGCGATCTGCATGACAGCAGCTTTGCCAAACAGCTGGACATCGCGCCGAAAGAGGTATGGCTCTTGAAGGAGATCGTCGGCTTCCGCATGGAAGACACGATCTTCCGTACGTATACCCTGGCATTCGCCGATGAAGGAAACATCGTCCTCGTCTCTCTGCCCGGATATGCGTATGATGAGCAACAGGCAAAAGCATTCATGGACAGCCTGCAGTGAGCGTCGTCTCCTGCAGGCTTTCTCCTGTTTTTCTCCTGCTTTTTTCCCAGTAAGATTGACAGCGTTTGCAAAATGGCGTATATTTTACTTTAGCAGATAAAAGAGCTGAAGTGTCCTTCAGCGTAGGAGGGATCTGATCATGCCGATCACAGATATTTTGGAACGCAACTGCCGACTGTATGGAGACGACATCTGTCTTGTGGAAATCAACCCTGAGGTGCGCGACACCCGCCGCGTCACCTGGAAAGAATATGAGCTGATCGAACCGGCGCCAAGACCATATTACCGCCGGGAGATCACCTGGAACGTATTCAATGAAAAAGCCAATCGCTTTGCCAACCTGCTGCTCAGCCGCGGCGTGGGCAAAGGGGACAAAGTGGCCATCCTGCTGATGAACTGCCTGGAATGGCTGCCCATTTATTTCGGCATCCTCAAGGCTGGGTGCATCGCGGTGCCGCTCAACTTCCGCTATACGCCGCAGGAGATCAAATACTGTCTGGAGCTGGCGGATGTCGATATCCTGATTTTCGGACCGGAATTCGTCGGGCGCATGGAGTGTATCTGCGAGAGCCTGCCGCGCGTGAAAGCCATGCTCTATGTCGGGGACGACTGTCCGTCCTTTGCCGAACCCTACTATAACCTCGTATCATACTGTTCCAGCAAATCGCCTTCCATTCCGATATCGGACAGCGAGGATGCGGCAATCTATTTTTCCTCCGGGACGACCGGATTCCCGAAGGCGATTGTCCATGCCCACCGCAGTTTGATGCATGCCTGTCTTGTGGAGCAGAAACACCACCGGCAGACCCGCGACGATACGTTCCTCTGCATTCCGCCGCTATATCATACCGGCGCGAAAATGCACTGGTTCGGCAGTTTTCTTGTGGGAGGGAAAGCGGTTCTGCTGAAAGGAGTCAACCCGGAGTGGATTCTCCGTTCCGTTTCCGAGGAACAGTGCACGATTGTCTGGCTTCTCGTTCCGTGGGCGCAGGACATTCTGGATGCGATCGAGCGGGGCGACATTGATCTTTCCGATTACAAGCTGGATCAGTGGCGCCTGATGCACATCGGCGCACAGCCGGTCCCGCCGAGTCTGGTCAAACGCTGGAAAACAGTCTTTCCGCACCATGATTACGACACCAATTACGGTTTAAGTGAGTCTATCGGACCGGGTGCCGTACATCTCGGGATCGAGAATGTGGATCATGTCGGCGCGATCGGTGTTGCCGGATACGGCTGGCAGACCATGATCGTGGATGAGAAGCACCGCCCGGTTCCGCGTGGAACAGTCGGAGAGCTGGCTGTCAAGGGGGATGGCGTGATGAACTGTTATTACAAAGATGAAAAAGCCACGAAAGAGGTGCTGGCGGACGGCTGGCTTTTCACCGGCGATATGGCAAAGGAGTCCGAAGACGGTTTCATTTACCTCGTTGACCGCAAGAAAGATGTGATCATTACCGGCGGCGAGAACCTTTATCCGGTCCAGATCGAAGATTACCTGCGGAAACATAACGCGATCAAGGATGTCGCTGTGATCGGGCTGCCGGATGTCCGCCTCGGCGAGATTGCTGCCGCAATCATTGAGCTGAAACCGGGATTTTCCCTGACTGCGGAAGAAGTTTTGGAGTTCTGCCATGACCTGCCGCGTTACCAGCGCCCGCGCAAAATTATTTTTGCCGAGGTGCCGCGCAATCCGACGGGAAAGATCGAAAAGCCGAAACTGCGCAAGATGTATGGAGCTGACAAGCTGGTCGCCCAGCAGTATGAGCTTTCAAAATAACTGACAGGTTGCGCCGTTTTCCTGAACCGTAACGTAATTGCCGCCGTCATCCCGGAGGAATCCGGGATATCTCCGCCGGAAGTTATTTTTTCGCTGCTTTGGGGCGGAACGTCAGGATGAATCCGAGGGCAAGACTCAGGACGGCACTCATCAGCACACGGTAGTCCTGCGGCAGGCAGAAAGTCACGGTGTGCGCGGGAATCCAGAAATAGAGGATCGTTTTCGGGATGAAGGAGCCCCAGATGTGTTTGTCCACGGAGGCAAGAAACTCCTCGCCGCCGACGAAACGTTTTTTATTGATGACCTCATTGCACCATTCATGTCCGAGCATCATCGGGTAGGCGAAGATCATATTCTGCCAGAATGAGGTGGAAACGGCAAAGATCAGTGTTGCGCTCCATGTGGTTCTGTCGATGCTTCCGACCGGCCAGACAGGAGATCCCATCAGTGCTCCGACGCCGGTGGCGAACATTGCGAAGACGTAGGAAAAGACCATTCCCGTGATGCCCCAGACGATGAATCTGGCAGGCAGCGCGGGCACTTTCCAGGAACCTGTTTTCCGCCGGACTTTCAGCATTTCCCCGAAGGTTGCGAGAAGTCCGACTTTGAAGAAGCCCATGAGATACGGATGGGCTTTGGTTACGTGCCCGAAATTGGAAAAACCGTCGGATAGCGATCCCCAGACGAGGCTGCCGTCGGGAGAGATGTTCAGGGGGAAGAAGAACACGGCGCAGGCATACAGAAAGATGAACCCGACAGCGATGAAATCTGAAATTTTCATGACTCTTTTCTCTCTTTTTTGTTCGAATAACGGAATATGAGCCTTTAACATAGCGCAAAAAAGCGGGAAGACAACAATATTTACAGTTTTTTTTCAAAACTTCGCCGTATCCTCTGTTGCAATCGTCCGTTGCGTATATTATATTTAGCAGAAACTGTTATTAAAAAGTGAAAATTGAATATCATTCCGGAGGAATTATGAAAACGATCGGGAAAATTGCTCTGCTGGCTGTCACTCTTTTTGCATTCGGTGCAACTGTGCAGGCTCAGGATGTCGGACAGAAAAACACCACGGGCAGGGTGATTGCCGATAAAATCATCATGTATATTCCAAACCGCATCGTGGATTTCTTTGATATCTTTTCATTGGAATTCGGTTCCGGTGCGACCGCAAAGCTCGGGGTTCGCGCGACACATGCGTTCGGCATCGGCGCCGGCGTGGGTCCGTCCGGCAAAGTCGTGAAAGGATTCAACCGCACTTACGGTTTTGCTCTGGACGATGGCTGGCAGGCATATTTTCTTGCGATGGGAAAAGGCGATCTGACACGTGAATACACGATCGGCAATCTGCCTGATTTCTGGTATATTTACAGCGGTATGCAGATGCCGAATGAATCCATCTTTGCAGACAGGATCAAAGATTACTGGGCATTGGAAGTGGAAGCCGCGGCGCTGATTGATGTCAAATTCGGACTCCATCCCCTCAACATTGCGGATTTTATTACCGGTATTTTCTTCTACGATCTGCTCGGCAATGATTACAAGCTGATCGCAGACTGAGCGGTTTTTGAAGAATGCTCCTGAAAAGGAGCATTTTTTGTGTACCGAGGAGGGATTTTCATGAATGTGGAGAAAGAGGATCTTTCAGCCTTTCAATGCAGAAGATGCGGTGCATGCTGCAAATGGGAGGGACCGGTCCGCGTCACGGAACAGGAGATTGATGCGATTGCGGACTATCTGGGAATTGAACTTCAGCGTTTTATCCGTGACTATACTTATCTGACTCCGGACCGCCGTTCCCTGTCTTTGCTTGAGAAGGAGGACGGTTCCTGTTTTTATTATGATGACCGCCGGAAATGTTGTTTGATTAATCCGGTCAAGCCCAAACAGTGCCGCGATTTTCCTTATCGCTGGAATTTTTCCGGCTGGCGCATGTTCTGTGCCGGAGCGAGGGATTTGAAAGAACAGAAAAATAATTGAGCCGTGCGTCCGGCTGTTACTGTGAAAAGCTGATTTTCCGAGGGAGAAGACTGGAGAATAGAATCATATGCGCTTCAACGGGAATGGATTTGTTCGAGCCGCCGAAGCGCATACTTGTCATTCCGTGTCACGCTTCGGAGACTTCACCGAAACGGTTCTGTTCTTTGTCGCCTTCCGGAATGCACATGATCAGGAGAATCAAAGTTCCAATCAGAGGGATGAGACTGACGAGAATCATCCAGCCGGATTTGTTTCTGTCATGGAGTCGCCGCGCAGTCACGCCAAGCGTCGGCAGCAGCATTCCCAGGGCCCAGACCAGTCCGAGGATTCCGCCGATTTTGGGAACGAATCCCAAAATGGTATTAACGATGAACACTGCCAGAAAGAAAAGCCAGAATTCCGCCCGTCCGGCACGGCCGTTAAAGCAGAAATATTTCTTTGTTACGATGTTGATGAAGTTTCCGATCAGTTTCTGAGGCATAATTGTTTTTCCTTATCTTGAAAGATATTCTTTGTTTAGAAGGATTCTATAATAAAATCGACAAGAGCTTCACTGAAACGCTCTGCCGCCTGTTGCTGCCGGTATTCCCGTTTTTTCTGTTCTTCCGGGGTTGTTGCACAGCCTGCCGCTGACAGCATCGCGGCAAGCAGTACGGAACCGATTCCCAAACGAACGATTCCGCTGTTCCTCATTGTCTCACCTGAAGAGGCTTCTGGGCCCCGACACCTTGAACTGCGCCGAAAAATTTGATTGCGCTTTCAAAGGGATAGGGATTGGCGAACATGGACACTTTTGAGGTGATCTTTCCCTGTTTGTTCAATCCGAGGGCTGCGCGGAACTGGTTCATCGGCGAATTTTCATCGTAATCGACCTTTTCGGAATAGGTGGCATTCAGGAATGCTTCCAGATATTTCGTGTCGATAACGCCTTTGAACAGCGCCGGGTCTTTCAGACCGATATTGTCTTTGACACTCACCATGCCGTCCACGTCGCCAAGATCGTCAAAGCCGTCATCTTCGACTTTCATGAACTTGATGGACGGGCTGATGGTAACAGTGACATCGGCGGTCTTGTTGAGAAAGAACGTATTATTTTCCAGTTTGACTTTTTTTGTCTTGTCGCTGCCCTTGGTATTGTCGAAACCGGACATGGTGTTCAAACCGATGATATTGTGGTGGATGTTGGTTGACATATTGGCATTCGCCCGCACTCCGAAGCCCATGTCTTCAAAGGCTTTTGTCCGGGTCCATGTGAAAAGCAGCGTATTGTTGGCAAATTCAAAATCCACCATTCCCGGTTTTCCGTTGGTGCTTCTTACATCCGCGCCCATCATGCGGTTGCCGATGAATACATTGTTCACGATTCTGACTTTGCCGGAGAAATGACCGTTGAGAACGGCATAATTTCCCCCGTTGAGGAAAAGGCAATTCCGGATCGTGAAAGTACCGTCCGTTTTCGCATTGAGCAGGGCTCTGTCGATGGAGGGATATTTTGTGGTTCCCTTAGCCGGCGGAATTGTCAACATTCCGTGTTCAAACCCCTCCGGCTTGCCTTCCCTGGGATGATAGCTGTTTGCCAGTGTGTGGTCGAAGATGAAACCATCAATCAGAATATTGGAGTTTTTACCGAACTTGCGGGTCTTGATGGTCAATGTGCCGAAGATCGGCTTTGTCGTGTTCTGTGCGTTGGATGGACGCAGCATCGTGTGGTAAACAAGAGGGTCCCTGGCTGAAAAATCGGCATTGTAGCCTCCGATCAGGTTCACGGGTTTATCCATATTGATCCAGCCGCATGACATTTTTCCGGGATAATTTCCCGCTGCAATGTGGAGAGTATCGCCGGGGGCGGCTTTTTCAATGGCTTTCCAAATGTTTTTAAACGGCGCTTCTCTGGTTCCCTGATTCCTGTTTTTCCCGGTTGCCAGAGAGACATACCAGTCCGCAGCCATACTCTGGAAGGTGAAAGTCAGGAGTATTCCTGATAAAAGCCCCAGTTTTGCATATTTCATAGATTCACCTCATAAAAACGGCCCGGCAATTGTGATAAAACAATCACCGAGCCGTAACGCAAAGGACGCTGTTATTTATTGAACTTAACCGCTGTTCCGGTCAGTGTCACTGTAACTTCGTTGATTCCGCAAATGTTCTTCATTGCATAATCCATCTTCACGTCAACCAGTTCCTGGGCGCCGGGAGCCTGTTTGAGGGCTTCCTTTTTGAGGGTTTCATAGGAAACGTCTCCGATATTGACGCAGGTGAAGTAGCTCATCAGTTTTGCACTGGCTTTCACATCGCGTTTTACCACCGTATAGTCGTTACCGGCGACCGGCTGGAGGATTGCATTCGATGCGACTTCCGTATAGAAGTTCGGTCCTGCGGAGACCGGGGCGACTCCGCCGTTGTTTGTTGCGACTCCGGCACAACCGGACATCAGGAGAGCAACGGCAAATGCACTGCCGACGGCAAGAAGAGATCTTTTCATTCTTTTCCCTTTCACTTTGGTTGTTGATAAAAGCCGAAACCATTCCAGCTTTCTCTAAAATAAAATAGCATCCTGTTTTTCAGGATTCAAGCTTTAAAATAATAAAAAACATTATTTTTATTATCTTTATGCGGAATAATTTTTATTTTCAATGGGAAAAGCACTTGTATTTCCAAGTCTTATGCACTATAATATAAAAAGGAGATGAGATGTCGCGCAGTGAGACATTCAAACCATTATACAGAACACTGGCTGATAGAATCAGTCAGGACATCATACACAGAAACCTGAAAAACGGTGATTTTTTCTGCACCCTGAAGGATTTGTGTGACGATTACGGGGTTTCCATCATAACCGTGCGCAAAGCGGTATCCCTTCTGGAGGGCAATGGTATTCTTTGTTGCAAGTCGGCGGCTGGCATTTATATTGCAAATCGTGATTTTCTGAATACGCTGAATACTTTCAACCGGATCATTCTGATTCCGCACCATCATTATAAAAGCCGTCTCAATCTGTTTTTTGAACTCCGTCTGAGCGCGTTGCTTCAGGCTTTTGCGGTGAGAGGATACATTGGTTTTCCGATTTACCGGGAAGATTTGAACTCGGAACGGATCAGTCTGCTGTCGGACCGGATTCATGGAGTGGTCGGCGGCAATACCATGTCCGGCGACCTGATTTCACGGAGAAACGCTTTGCCTCCTCTGCTGTTGCTGAACCCTCCCGGGAATATTACAGCATCAAAGAGGGCATGTCTATGCCGTTATGACTTCCGACAGCAGTTTCTGGACTCATGCCGTTTCATAGAACGGCGGAACCCGCAAAAAATCATCCGCATTGTCACTGATCCGGCTTATCATCTGCCGGAGCTTGAAGACAGGATATCCTGCGGGATGCGGCAGTTCGACACTCCGCCGCTCGATCATGAGGAATCCGCCATTGAGACCGGCCGGCGGCTGGCCGGCGAGCTTTTCGATCATTCGGAAAACTGTTTTTTCTGGATTACCGATGATTTCGTAGCATTTGGATTTCATGCCGTCTTTCTGGAGCGCGGGGTAAATCTGATTGCTGAAAAACGGATTCTCGCAAATGCCTCTCCGTCGCTGCCGATCGTGGAGGCGGTCGGTGTGCCGGTGATAGGTTTCTGCCCGACCAAAATCGGAACTGATGCCGCTTCGTTTTTCTGTGATTTCCTGGAAACTGCCCCTGAAAAGCGTACCGGCGGGCTTCTGATGATTCAGCCCACCGCGAATCGTCCCGCACAGAATTGAGCATCTCCGAGAATCATGATTCCATCGGGAGCATCGCTTTCCGCATGGAGCCCGAATATGCCGGACGGCTCCGAAACATTCAGCTGCCGCAGAGGATAATTCCGGTTCAGTTCGAAAAACTGAATTTCAGCAGCATTGTTCAGAATCCGGCACTTCACCTGTGCTTCTGGGGCGCCGGTCAGCAGAAGATACCCTGAAAAATGCCCGAAAAGCCCGGCGGGAAGATGGTAAAGCAGATTCTGCCCTGAGACGGAAAGCCCGAAAGAAAGCCCGCTTCTGAAATTCATTTCCGGAAAAGCCAGTGGCTGCCGTCCGCTCCCCGTGTAACAGCAGTTTTCTTCCAGCGAACGGAACCGGTAGGCGCCGTTTCCCCCAAGCGGCGGTTCATAGGGTTCCAGCTCTGTCACTGGAAACGGTTCCGGTGCATGGCGCCTGCACTGCGCCAGATGCAGAACGGTTGCCGTGGCATCTGCACAAAGCCGGACGGCGTTCCTGTACATGTCTGCCCTTTTTTCCTGTGCGGTGTTTTCGCCATTCCGGCAGGAAATCAGAATTTCCACACAGCTTTTCCGGGCCGCCCGAACTGTCCGGCAATATCGGGAATAGAGCCGGAGAGCCGCCTCCGGAACCGAGTTGCCGAGTGACCGGGCTTCTCCGGTGGCATCCGGAATGTCCAGGCAGTCGAGTTGTGCAAGTTTCGCGGCAGGCGAAAAGTCGCTGATTCCGAGCCGGTCGAAGAAGAACAGGTCACAGCCGCCGGGACCTTCCAGCGCATGAACGCCGAAACAGGCGTCCTGGAGAACATGCAGCAGGACGCCGAGGTATTTCATGGCTTCCGTTTCATTTCCATCCCTGAGCATGGTGGAACTCCTGTCGAAATAGTGGAGAAAAGCCGGCATGGCGGCATCATGATTTGCATTGGCAAAGGGACAGGCGCGGCGGCAGTGTCCCTGTGCGTCGATCGTGTGGTAGCGGTACAGTTCCGCATACGAGGTATCCGGCAGATAGTGGAACCAGTTGCCGGAGGGGAGGCGGCAGTAGGGCGCAAGCTGTTCCGGAAATGTCATTGCGCGGTCGGGATAGAGACAGAATTCTTCCGTCAGCCGGAGACGCGGACCGGGGAGTTCCGGTACAAGCTTCAGTACGTTCTCTGTAATTCTGCGGTGTTGTGCGGATGCAGGCATCTGTGTCATTCTCCTGATTCAAAAGTGACTTTTCCGAAACGGCCGGTCGGAAATTCGGATACCGGGCGCAGGGTCGGATTCCAGAGGTCGAATCGATTCCAGACTCCGCCGTAACGCATGATCTGCAGGCGTATTTCCTTTTGTCCGTCAAGAGGCAGCCGGAGAATTGCCGGAAATTTCCGGCTGCTGCCCTTACTGTTGTTTCCGATCCGGTATTCTTTCCAGAGAGGCCAGGCCCGGTTGATATTCGGCGCGTAATTTTTCTGGACTGCATTGTTTTTTTCCGCTGTGAAAACACGGAATTCCTCATTCGGACCGGCATTTTCCGTTTCCAGTTGCAGGAACAGTTCATTTTTATAGCGGACCATCCGGAAGACGGCTTTTTTTTCGGGCGGGCCGCCCCATTGGCGTTCCAGCAGGGAAACGGCTGTCTGGTTTCGCCATACGGAAGCCTCCGGGAAAGAGTCCACAGTTTTACAGCGGTATTCCGGAATCCGGTCCGCGTATTGATGAAACAGAGCGGATTCCCGGAAAAAGCGGGAGTAGATATGATCGCGCCAGAAAATGATCCGCTGCTGTTCCGGTGAATTCAAGGCACATTCCCCGGCAGCTTTGTCAAGCAGCCGCCGGAGTTCCCCGGCATACCCGCCGCCGTAACGGACGCGGTGGATAAAGCCGGTTTCATCCTCTGTTTCCGGCGGATACGGGAGATCCTCCCAGCGGGAGATGATGAGGTTGTAAAATTTCCTCATGGTTTCCGCTGCCGGACCGAAGGAATGTTCCGTATAGTCCCGGAGCAGTTCATCGATGTCCCGTTCCGGATTCCAGAGCAGGCGGCTTTGAAGCCAGACCATCGGATAAGTGGAGAACGCGTTCAGCCTTCCCTCCTTTCCGTTGCGGTTCATGCGGGGATTCAGTCCATTGATGAAACAGCTTCCGGCGAGGTGTCTTGTTTTCAGCAGCCACCGCTTCAGGATGTTCGGATACAGAAACGGAACTTTCGAGGTGTGCATGACCGGATCAACAATATTCAGCCAGATTCCGAGCCGGTCTGTTTTTCCTCCCAGCAGTTTGGACCAGCTGCGGATTTTTGCCAGCTCATGTTCGAGCATCTCCGGCGATGACGCATAATGAAGACGTGCGGTGACGTAAGTGACGTCAACATTGCCGGGCAGCGGATGTTTTTCCGGCGGAGCCTGATAATGCTGATAGGCAAGCGTCGCCAGCCTGCGTTCCGGCCAACGCTTCCGGATTGCTTCCGCATAGCGGGCGACAAAAAGAAATGCCCATTCGGAAGCCTGTTTCTCATAAGGCGCGTCCGGTTCATATTGTGACCGGCAGTGGAGACATTGACAACTGTTTTCCGGCGTCATTCCGTCATTGAAGGCGAAATAGACGCAATTTTTTTCCGGCGGACACGGTCCCCAGGCACTGTCCGGAGCCCTGCCTTGATCGAACGCGTCCAGATTCCGAAGCATCTGTTTCAGCACGCCGGGCTGATTCGGGCAGAGATAATTGCGGTGCGGATACTGTGTGTTGAACTGCTGTCTGCCGTTTCTCCCGACTGCGAAATATTCCGGGTGCGTTTTCCCGTAAAGCGCATACCAGCCAGTCTGAGTATGGTTTGCATTTTTGCGGGGCATGGAATTTCCGAAGCGCAGCACCGGATGCCAGAGTCTCTGAAACTTTTCCGGCATGGCATAATAGCTGACGCCTCCCTCACGTCCGCGCAGCCGCGGCCAGTCGCGGATATTCCATCCGTCGAGCCGGAGGTTATGGTTGCCGGGGATGATCACGCCGAAGCCGTCGGGATGAATCCGCGGGTCGTCGGGGAAATACCAGCGGATGCCGAGCGCGCGTTCAAGGTATTCATAGACGGCGAAAAGAGTTCCGCGGTCTACTCTGTCCTCCGTCATTTCTCCGCAGAGAAAGAGGTCTTTTCCGTCTGATCTTACGATCAGTGTTTCCGGTTCCATCTGTCCGGGGTTTCCGATGATGCGCAGAGCGGCTGCGGTAGAGCCGATGAAAATCCGTTCCTGAAACTTCGCTGCGTCTTTTTCCCGGATGATTTTCAGTTTCCGTCCGGTTGCCCGTTCAAGATGCCTGTTCAGAAAGTCCGCGGCATAGGCCTGCGTTTCTCCCGCGGGGAACGCAAGCATGTCCGGTTTGTCCGGCAGGACGATTACGGGAGAGGCGTAAACGGTGCTTCCCAGGAAGAAACTGATGAGGAATATTTTAATACGCATATCTCGGGCATCCTTTGGAAGAAAGCTCTTTCAGAAAACATCCCCTTGCACTTCCGTCCAGAAATCCCGTATTGGCTTTGTTGTTGTGCCGATAATGGACAACGAGTTTATATGGTCCGTAGTTGCCATAGAAATTGATAAACTGCTGAAGGGTATCCAGATTCAGGGAGTCGGTCAGGAGAACATAATCCGCCGGGGATCCCGTTATGTTCAACGTATGAGTATCGCCGACAACCCTTCTGATGCCGAAAACGTTCTTATGATTGTCATTTTCCCGTTTCCATGCAGGACAACGTAAGGCAGAAGTCTGTGCCTGGGGCACAAAACCGTTAGCAAGAAGATAATCGGACCATCTCTGTGTATGAACGGCTTCGTAAGTATCCAGATACATCAACAGATACGTCATTGACTGTTTCATATTCCCGAGGCAGGAAACCGATTTTGCGGAGTTTCGCGCCTTATTAAGCGTTGCCAGCAGCACTGCCGCCAACAGGATGATGATTGATATCGTGCAGAACAGTTCTACCAAAGAAAATTTCCTGACAGTCATTGGAATCTCAGTCCGCCTTTTTAAAACCGCTTTCCGACAGCGGGAAACGTTTTTGCCATATCGGGATAAAATCATTATTAGTATAAAATATAATTTATATCTTTTTATTTGTCAAGTGAAGATGGATCATGGAAATGCAGACAGGACTTCATTTTCCGGTTTTTGCGTTCCGCCTGCCGGAAAACAACGGGATGTCGGGCTTTCAGCGCCCGTTTTCCTGAAGGTGCAGACGGAGAATCCGGCGGACTTCGTGGATTGCAGCGGGGTGAAGCTGGACACTGTGCCCGGACTGGACAATCAGTTCACTCTGCGCCCCGTCCAGATGTGAGCTCGAATAGGCGACAATGCCATCTGTTCCGCCGGGGACGTTCGCCGCGTCCTCGTTCCCGATGATGGAGTGGTAGGGAACGCCGGACTTGAAAGGGGTCTCATTCAGCAGTTTCAAGATCCGGTTGTCCGGGTCCAGAGCATCGATGCCTGTCTGGATTTCTGAAACGGCAAGGTCCGCCTTGCTCTCTTTGCCGAAGAGCTGAAGTACGAGTTCGTGCGCCTGTGCGACCAGTTCTCCGGGGAGAGAGATCAGGCTGGAGCCGATATGCGCGATCGTGTATTTCGCCATGGCGGAACCCCTGTGGGGCACTGCCAGAAAGAGTACGCGTTTGACTGCCGGTATGCTGTCGAATATGAGCATGTCATGGAGCAAAAACTGCTGTTCCGGCGTGCATTTCGGCTGAATCTCCAGCCAGCTCATGCCGGTCAGTTTTTTCAGCAGGGTGTCCTGTGCGTCAAGCAGCGCCGTCTTGGCGACCAGCCCGCCCATACTGTGCCCGATCAGGACCATTTTATTGAAGGATGCTTTTGCTTCGGGTGTTTGCGCCAGTTCCATTTGAGCATCCAGAATACTCTGGCGGAAAAGAGAGGCGGAATAGAGAAGGGGGTTGCCGCTGGAATAGGTAAAGAACCAGAACTGGCAGTTCTGACGGATCACAGGATCATTTTTGAGCGTGTTGACCATTTGCATCCACGTGTGGGGGCTGGACATGAGACCGTGGATCAGTACCACGGGAATCTTGTCAGGATTGTAAGGTTCCAGCGTATAGAGTCCCGGCGCGGTGATCGCCCCGGCGGGATTCAGCATATAGCGGAGCAGGTTCACATCGGGCAGGGTGGATACATAAAAGGCGAACGGCGTGGAATAATCGAAAATCAGCGGAACGTGTTCCTCGCCTGCAACCTTGACGGAGCGTACTTTGTCATTGTCGTAAAACTCGAGAGCCGCATGGAAGGTGTCCGGTTCGCCGGAGGGGCGCCGGAAACGCAGGAACACGGTCGCGCCGTGAGCGATCGGTGATTCGGTTTTCAGGGATTCATAGTTGTTTTTTTCACCGGTTACGGCAATCACGGGAACGCCGAGCCCGAATTCATGAGTGAAATGGGAGAGGTTTTCAATTTTGAAATCCGAGCATAACAGGAAACTTTTATAAGATGTGCGCGGAAACGGGAGGCGGTAAAGCGGCTTTTGGAATATTATGTTTCTGCCGTCCGCCGTCTGAAGACAGTAGGAGGCGTTGTCCTGAAGCCCTTTGCTGTCGAGATAGGCGTAAAATCGGGCGAGGGCGCTGTTGTAGGTCCGGACCGCCTGATAGGTCAGCGGGTCGTATCTGCCCAGATTCTGCGTGATGAAGTTCCTGCCGAACAGCAGTTGATAAGAGTAAAGAACCGCCGCGAGATCATATTTGACCGCTTCATCCGGATCATCGGTCCGGAGTGCGAGATTGAAGCAGACATCCGTCAGGACGCAGAGCGTGAGCCGTGAGGGTTCCTTGCGGTACATTCCGGAAAGATTGCGCACCAACTGGACCGGACGGAACTGGTAGTCATCCATCAGCAGATTGCTGCTCAGAAAGTTGCGGCTTTCAAAAGAAAGCTCGTCCACTCTGCCGATGGAGATGTTATAGTAATCCAGCGATTCTTTCGCGGAATTCCGGCTGACCCTGATCTCTTTTGCGTTGAAGATTCCGCAGGAGCAGAGCAGTCCGGTGAAACACAGTAAAATCAATGTGGAGAAAAAATACCGGGTTGCCTTGCTCATTGCCTGCACCTTCGCTTCCGCTATTCGTTGTTGGATTTCAGAACCTCGACAAATGCCTCCTGCGGGATATTGACGCTTCCGATCTGCTTCATGCGCTTCTTGCCCTCTTTCTGTTTTTCGAGGAGTTTGCGCTTACGCGTGATATCGCCGCCGTAGCATTTCGCTAGAACATTCTTCCGCAGCGCCCGGACTGTTTCACGGGCGATGACTTTGCCGCCGATCGCCGCCTGCACCGCCACCTGGAACTGATGCTGCGGGATGACTCCCGCCAGCTTTTCCGCCAGCATTCTGCCGCGGTTGTAGGCATGGTCCGCATGGACGATCGTGGAGAATGCGTCCACGGGCTCGCCGTTGACCAGCATATCCAGCTTGACCAGTTTGTCCGCCTGATATCCGGCAGGTTCATAATCCATGCTGCCGTAACCGCGGGTGATCGACTTGAGCTTGTCATGGAAATCAATCAGAATCTCGTGCATCGGAATGCGCGCCGTAAGCAGAATATGTCTTCCGTCAACACTTTCCGTGTTGGTGCAGATTCCCCGTTTCTGCATGATGAGGTTCATGATGTCGCCCATGTAGGTGGTCGGCGCCATGATCTTGGCGTTGATGAGCGGTTCCTCGATGCGGTTGATTTCCGACGGATCGGGCAGGTGAACCGGATTGTCCACGTTGACCATGGTTCCGTTGTTCAGGTAGACATGGTAGATCACGCTCGGATAAGTTGCGATGATATCCATGTTGTATTCACGGCGCAGGCGTTCCTGAATGATCTCCATGTGAAGCAGCCCGAGGAACCCGCACCGGAACCCGAATCCGAGTGCGGCGGAGGTCTCCGGCTGGTAGACGAACGCGGCATCGTTGAGCTGAAGTTTCGCCATGCTGAATTTGAGCTGTTCGTAATCGGCGGTGTCGATGGGATAAATGCCGCTGAACACCATCGGGCGGATTTCCTGAAAACCGGGAAGCGGTTCCGTGCACGGGTTTTTGACCTCCGTGACCGTGTCGCCGATCTTTGTATCCGAAGGGCTCTTGATATTCGGAATCAGATAACCGACCGAACCTGCGGTAAGCTGGCTGATGGCTTTCATTTCCGGCGTGAATACCCCGACTTCCTTGATTTCGCTTTCCAGCCCGGTGCTGAGCAGACGCAGCTTGTCGCCGCGTTTGAAGCCTCCGTTGTAGACGCGGACATAGGTGACGACTCCCCGGTAGGCATCGTAGATGGAGTCGAATATGAGCGCATTCGTCGGTTTGTCAACGGCTCCTTTCGGCGGGGGGACAAGTTTCACGATTGCTTCCAGCACCGCAGGAATTCCCGTTCCCTCCTTGGCGGAGACGGCGATTGCCTCTTCGCGCGGGATCGCAAGAATCTCCTCCAGTTGTTCGTAACACATGTTGAGATCCGAAGCCGGAAGGTCGATCTTGTTGATGACGGGGATGATTTTGAGATTGTGTTTGAACGCGAGGTTTACGTTGGCGACGGTCTGTGCCTGAACCCCCTGTGTCGCGTCGATAATGAGGATTGCCCCCTCGCAGGCGGCAAGGGAACGACTGACCTCGTAAGTGAAGTCCACATGGCCCGGCGTGTCGATCAGGTTCAGTTCGTATTCCTCGCCGTCATTCGCCTTGTAGATCATGCGTACGGGATGCGCCTTGATCGTGATGCCGCGTTCCTGTTCCAGGTCCATGGCGTCCAGAAGCTGGGCATGGACAAGGTCGCGCGCTTCAATGGTATGGGTCGCTTCAAGGAGACGGTCCGCCAGAGTGGACTTTCCGTGGTCGATGTGTGCGATAATGGAAAAATTACGTATCTTGTTCAGGTCTGCCATGTATCGTTCTTTCCGCAAGTTGTTTTCAGTTCATTTTCTCATCGCGTAATTTACTCCGTAAATACCGTTTTTTCAAGGGAAAGGAGGAGCGGTGTCCCGGAGATGTTCAGAGATTTCAGGAGAAGGAAAAAGCGCCGGCTTGATTTCATACGGAAATTCGGACGTCAATCTTCATGAAGGGCATTGTATGCGGTCATGAGTTCTTCGAGTTCCGAGGCGGAACGTTCCCAATGTTCCGTCGTTTCCGTGATTGTGCGGTCCAGTTCATTGAGTTTTTTCTGCAATCCCGCGAAATCCACGCCGCCGGACGGAGCGGCAAGCGCGGCGATGATCTGCTCTTTTTCAATTTCGGAGGTTTCAATGAGTTTTTCCAGACGCGCCACTTCATTTTCCAGGCGGCGTTTGTCTTTGGACATCTCCTGTCGTTTCTGCGCCCGCTCCCGGCGTCGCTCTTTTGAGTTCAAATCGGGGGATCCCGTTTCCGTGCTGCCGGAAGCCGCGGCTTTTTCCGCGTTCTGCTCCGCGGCGATCCGCTCCCGGTAGTAGTCGTAATTTCCATAGTGCAGACGGATTCCCGGAGAGCGCATTTCCACGATGCCTGTCACGGTTCCCCGCAGAAATTCAATGTCGTGGCTGAGGAGGAGAACGGACTCTTCTCGACGGCTCTGTTCGAAGGCCGCGTCGCCGTTTCCAGCCGGCTCGTTCCCGGCGAACGACTGGTGCTGGAACCCGACGAGATGGTGACGCTCGAAGGGAAGCATCTCTGTCTCGCGCAGATCGACAACGATGAGGAATATTTGTGGACGAACGGAATCATCAGCCTGACCGATCAGTCGTTCTCCGAGCTGATGCACCGCTTCGAAAAGACCTTCGGCGTCACAATCCGTATCGAGCGCGAACCGTCGATCCGTATCGGACAGGGTAAGATCCGGCAGTCGGTGGGCATCGACAATGCGCTTCAGGTGCTGCAGCGGTTTGCCGATTTCGAGTACGAGAAGGACGAACAGAACAACACGATAACTATCCGATAAACTCAGTCTAACCTTAAAAACGACCGGCCTATGAAGTAATCCAAGTTTGTGAGAAACTGTATACTATGATTGTCGGAACCTCAGAAAATGGCCTGTGCGGATGGTAGCACATCGCACAGGCCGGGGTTCAAGCAAACCTCCTACTCAAACCTAAAGTACAAATTTATGAATAAAACATTTATCAGACAAGCGAAAAGGTCATTTACTTTTTTATTCATGCTTGGTCTTTGCGCTATCTGGTCTCCGCGGGCGGCGGCCCAGAACCGCAGCCTGCCCCAAGTTACGATCCGGATGGACCGTGTCCCGATGTCACAGATCATGTCCGAGATCGAACGGCAGACCAAATATCTGTTCGTTACGGGTTCGGATGTCAAGACCGACCGTATCACAAGCCTCGATGTTACGGCGGTGCCGCTTACGGAAGCCCTGAACCGGATGGTGGCGGGTGCGGACCTGACCTACGACATCCGTTCGCTGAGCATCATCCTCTCCGTAAAGAAAGCCGAGCAGCCTGCGGCCGTCGCAGGTTATGTCCGCGACGGGAGCGGCCA
>ENA-OROD01001619-OROD01001619.1-human-gut-metagenome-genome-assembly--contig:-NODE-1619-length-17587-cov-19.367499_pt1 | contig 17587 bp, 19 predicted proteins | sample MGYA00242123_ERZ509038 | MGnify/ENA primary metagenome ERZ509038 (study PRJEB26280, sample SAMEA2338719) | human gut metagenome | biome: human gut; feature: human-associated habitat; material: faeces... | reverse complement strand
CCGCTGACCTCTTGAATGCCATTCAAGCGCTCTCCCAGCTGAGCTATACCCCCATGGAACCGGAAGCCCTTGATTTTACTGGACTTCCGGGATATTAACTTTTTAGATGCCACGTTGCGATTGCGGGTTGCTTTACTGGTGACTTGCTCTCCCAGCTGAGCTATACCCCCATGGAACCGGAAGCCCTTGATTTTACTGGACTTCCGGGATATTAACTTTTTAGATGCCGCATTGCGATTGCGGGTTGCTTTACTGGTGACTTGCTCTCCCAGCTGAGCTATACCCCCATGGAGCCGAAACCCTTGATTTTACTGGGTTTCCAAGATATTTACTTTTGAGATGCGAGGATGAGATTGCGGGTTGCTTTGCCGGTGACTTGCTCTCCCAGCTGAGCTATACCCCCATGGAGCCGAAACCCTTGATTTTACTGGGTTTCCAAGATATTTACTTTTGAGATGCGAGGATGAGATTGCGGGTTGCTTTGCCGGTGACTTGCTCTCCCAGCTGAGCTATACCCCCATATTTTGTTGCCTTGTCGCTGTCGACTTACTTAATATAGCAGATAGCCCGGAAAAAGTCAACCCCTAATTTTCAAATTTCTGCAAAATTTTTCTTGAGGGGAGAGAATGGCGGATGCGCATGCCTTGCGGGCGGGGGAGAATTATGCTATAATGGGCGCGACTTCAAAGAAGGAACAACGACTATGACAGATTATTTTACCATACAGCTGCCCGCTGACGAGATCAGGGGCATCAGCAGCATCGGCCTTGCCCATCTGGGTGACGGTGTGTACGAGCTTCTGGTGCGCACATGGCTGTGCGCCCACGGGAAGGCCACCGGCAGGGGTCTGCACCGCGCCACAATCGAGCTGGTATGCGCGCCGAAGCAGGCGGAGCTCAGCGAGAAGATCCTGCCGCTGCTGACGGAGGAGGAGCACGCCGTGTTCAAGCGGGGCCGCAACGCCAACGTCCATTCCATCCCGCACCATGCCAGCCGCGCCCAGTATCAGCAGGCCACGGCGCTGGAAGCGCTGCTGGGCTGGCTGTATCTCAACGGACAGCGGGCGCGGATCAACGAACTGTTCAACATCATGATGGAGGAATGAGCCATGCCTTTGGATGCCGTTTGCCTGCGGGCAGTGGTGGATGAGCTTGCGCCGCAGCTAACCGGCGCGCGGATTGAGAAAATTCAGCAGCCCGCACGGGATCAGGTGGTGCTGCTTCTGCGGGGCAGCCGGAGGCTGCTGCTGTGCGCCAACCCCAACCAGCCCCGCATCCATATGACGGAGCAGCTGCGGGACAACCCGTCCCAGCCGCCCATGTTCTGCATGCTGCTGCGCAAGCGCATCGGCAACGGGCGCATCGTGTCTATCGAGCAGGCGCCGCTGGAGCGCGTGGTGACGCTGCACATTGAGGCCACCGACGAGATGGGGGAGCAGAGCCGCTTTGCTCTGATTCTGGAGGCCTTGGGCCGCCATGCCAATCTGATTCTCTGTGACAAGGAGGGGCGGATCCTGGACTGCCTGCGGCGCGTAGACCTGGAGATGTCGCAGGAGCGGCAGGTGCTGCCGGGCCTGTTCTACCATCTGCCGCCCCGGCAGGCGAAGCGGGACCCTCTGACGGTGACGGAGGAGGAGTTCGCGGCGCTGCTGCCCCGTGAGGAAATGCCGCTGGACGGCTGGCTGCTGGATACGTTTACCGCTATGCCGCCGCTGGTGGCCCGCGAGATCGTCAGCCGCGCCTATGGCGAGAGCGACCACCGCGCCGCCGACAGCCGCCTGTGGGACAGCTTTGCCGCGTGGCAGGGGCAGGTCAACGGCGGCGCGTTCACGCCTACGGTGCTGTACCGCGGCGGAGAGCCCTTTGACTTCACCTACGGCCCCATCCGCCAGTACGGCGACTACTGCGCCAATGTGACCGCCGACAGCTTCAGCGCCCTGCTGGACAGCTTCTACGAGGAGCGGGAGCAGGCGGAGCGGGTAAAGCAGAAGGGGCAGGACCTTATCAAGACCGCCACCAACGCCCGCGACCGTGTGCGCCGGAAGATCGCCGCACAGGAGAAGGAGTACGCCGCCTGTCTTGACCGGGATCACCTCCGCATCTGCGGCGAGCTCATCACCGCCAACCTGTACCGCATGGAGCGGGGACAGCGGAAGCTGACGGCGGAGAACTACTATGAGGAGGGCTGTCCCGCCTTGGACATCCCGCTGGATGTGCGCTTGTCGCCGCAGGAGAACGCCGCCCGGTACTTCAAGCAGTATGCCAAGGCCAAGACCGCCGAAAGGATGCTGACGGAGCAGCTGACCAAGGGCAGGGAGGAGCTGCGGTATCTGGAGAGCGTGGTGCAGGAGCTGCAGCAGGCGGAGAGCGAGCAGGACTTCAACGATATCCGCACGGAGCTGACCGACGGCGGCTATATCCGCCAGCGGGACAAGAAGCAGCCCGGTTTTCAGCGTGCCTCCAAGCCCCGTGAGTTCCGTTCCTCGGCAGGATTGCGTATTCTGGTGGGCCGCAACAATCGCCAGAACGACAAGCTGACCACCAAGGAGGGCCGGAAGTGGGACATCTGGCTCCATACCCAGAAGATCCACGGCTCCCATGTGCTGCTGTGTACCGATGGTGGGGAACCGGATGAGCAGAGCCTCCACGAGGCCGCTGTGCTGGCCGCCTACTACTCTCAGGCGCGAAGCAGCACGAAGGTGCCGGTGGACTACACGCCGGTGAAGTTCGTGAAGAAGCCCGCCGCTAGCCGTCCCGGCATGGTAGTGTATACCACCTACCAGACCATGTACGTCGATCCCGACGGGGAACTGGTGAAGAAGTTGGGCGGGAAGTGAGGTAACACGATGTCGTTGTTTCAACTGATCCGCCTTGTGCTGGCCGGTCTGGCGGCGCTGGCGTTGTTTCTGCTGCTGCGGAAGAAGCTGAAGCAGCGAACGGCCATCATTCTTGCGGTGGCGGTCTTTGCCGCAGCGGATGTGCTGCTGTGCAATACGCCGCTGGAAAACGCGGTATATACCTTCCCCACGCCGAAGGCTGCGGCAGACTATGTAGGTTTCGGCGATGTGACCGATGTGGTGGAGGGTGAGGAAAGCGCCCTGTTCCTCACCGGCGGCAGCGGCCAGTATCAGCTGCGCGTTTTCCCAAAAGCGGCGGACGGCTGGAAGCTGTGCGGCGAGAACGGTACCGATATCAAGGGCTTTTTCAGCGGCGAGGATACGGCTATCCAACTGGTGCAGATGAAGAATTCCACGGAGTACTATGTGGTGGTCATCTGTACCGGCGGGAACGCGGAGGTGACGGACTCGTACGGCTCTGTGTTCCGGACGCTGCAGGAGGGCGACGGCGTCACGTCCGACAGTATCTATCTGGCCTATGTCCCCGGCTATGACGCGCAATATGTCCTGACCGTCAACGGCGAAACGATCTCACTGGGGTAAATCCCCAACCGCCCGGTGCGTTTTTTTCAGCGACCAAAGCCTCCCTCTGACGAGGGAGCCTTATGGATGTACCTATCAAAAAAGCCGCCCATCGGGCGGCTTTTTTGGCGGGGGAACCGTTATTCGCTCTCGTTTCCGTCGTCCCGGAAGATCATGGTGATGCCCCACAGGCCCGCCACGCCTACCAGCGCGTAGATGATGCGGCTGATGGTGCCCATCTGGCCGCCGAAGAGAAACGCCACGCAGTCGAAGCCGAAAAAGCCCACGCTGCCCCAATTCAGCGCGCCGATGACGATCAGCACCAGCGCGATCTTATCAATGATCTTCAAAATATGACCTCCCTGAAATAGCTTGGCGCGGATAGCTTTTGCGGCAGACGGCTGTTCTATGCAAAAATTTTTGTCAGATTATCTTAAAAATTTTTGGAAACCGTTGCATTATCCGGTAAATTTATGGTATCATGAAGGTACATTACGGAACGAACCGCACCTTTATCACAAACAGGAGGAACGACATGAATAACAAGTTTGAAAAGCTGGGCTTTTATCCCGCTGATATCCTGCTGCCCAAGGAGCAGGACATGACCAAGTGGGCCGTGGTGGCCTGCGACCAGTTCACGTCCGAGCCGGAGTACTGGCAGGCCGTTGAGCAGCAGGTGGGCGACGCGCCCTCCACCCTGCGCCTGATCCTGCCGGAGGCCAACCTGAAGGCTCCCAATGTGGACGAGTTCATCCAGAACATCAACGACTCCATGTCCAAGTACATCGCCGACGGCGTGTTCGAGACCCTGACCGACTCCCTGATCTACATTGAGCGCCAGCAGTCCGACGGCAAGATCCGTCACGGCCTGATCGGCATGGTGGATCTGGACGCTTATGACTTTACCCCCGGCTCCGGTGCCCTCATCCGCGCCACCGAGGGCACCGTGCTGGACCGTATTCCTCCCCGCGCCCGTGTGCGCCGCAACGCGCCCATCGAACTGCCCCACGTCATGCTGCTGATCGACGACCCCGACAAGACCGTTATCGAGCCGCTGACCGCCGCTGCCGATACCATGGAGAAGCTGTACGATTTCGACCTGATGCAGAACGGCGGCCACATCAAGGGCTATAAGCTGTCTCAGGCCCAGATCGACGCCGTGGCCGCCTCTCTGGAGGGTCTGACCACCGACGAGGCCATGCAGAAGAAGTACAACGTCTCCGGCGTGGCGCCTCTGCTGTTCGCCGTGGGCGACGGCAACCACTCTCTGGCCACCGCCAAGGCCTGCTATGAGGAGCAGAAGAAGGGCAAGACCCCCGAGGAGTATCTGGCCCTGCCCGCCCGCTATGCGCTGGTGGAGGTGGTCAACAACCACGACGACGCGCTGCAGTTCGAGCCCATCCACCGCGTGCTGTTCGGCGTGGATCACGAGAAGTTCATGAATGCCTTCCGCGCCGCCTATCCCAACGCCTACGAGGGCAAGGGCGACGGCCACACCATCGAGTTCGTGTGGAATGGCGAAAGCCACTTCATCACTGTCCCCGATCCCAAGGTCCAGCTGGCGGTGGGCACCCTGCAGGGCGTCATCGACCAGTACCTGAAGGACAACGGCGGCGAGGTGGACTACATCCACGGCGACGACGTGACCCGCGAGCTGGGCAGCAAGCCCGGCAACATGGGCTTCCTGCTGCCCGCCATGGGCAAGGAGCAGCTGTTCAAGACCGTTATGGCCGATGGCGTGCTGCCCCGCAAGACCTTCTCCATGGGTCACGCGCAGGACAAGCGCTACTACATCGAGGCCCGCAAGATCGTCAAGTAAAAAGACAGTAGAAATCCTTTACGCGGTATAGTATAATAAGAGCCGCCGGAGAAGCTCCGGCGGCTCATTCTTTTCGTGAGGTATGTGACGATGCTGCGATTCTGGTTCCCCGCTTATGCGGTCTGCCTATTGTATCTGCTGGCGGCGGCCATCTGGCCGCTGCTGCCTCTCCGTCTGCGCCGTGCGCCGGAGGCGGAGCGGCAGGCAGACGCGGACAGGCTCTATCGCCGGATGCTGGTGCAGTTTGCGGTGCTGTTCGTGGTGGTGGACTTCATGCTGATGCGTACCCTGTGCCTGATGCCGGAGAAGGATCAGCAGCTGGCGGCGGTGGCCGTCACGGTATTGCAGGTGTGCGCCGCGTGGCTATTGCCGCCGTCGGTGCGGCGTGGCTTGCAGGCGGTGCCGGTGGACGACAAAGGCCGCTCTGTCGCGGAGACGGCCCATGCCAAGGTGAATCTGACGTTGACAGTAGGGGAGAAGCGCCCTGACGGCTACCATGAGGTGGAGACCGTCATGACCGCGGTCGGCCTCTGCGACACGGTGACGGTGGTGCGCCATCCCGGTATTCAGGATCAACTGATCTGCGACACACCGGTGACGGCGCGGGTGGAGGACAATCTGTGCATGAAGGCGCTGCGGCTGTTCTTTCAGGAGCTGGGCGTGAAGGAGGATTTCGTCACCATCACGCTGGAAAAACGCATCCCCGCTCAGGCGGGACTGGGCGGCGGCAGCAGCGACGCGGCGGCGGTGCTCCGCGCCCTGCGGACGCTGTACGCGCCGGATATGACCGACACGCAGCTGGAGGAGATGGCCGCGCAGCTGGGCAGCGATGTACCGTTCTTCATCCGGGGCGGTACGGCGCTGGCCACCGGCCGGGGCGAAAAGCTGGCGGCCCTGCCGGATATGCCGCCCTGCTGGCTGGTGATCGTCAAGCCGGAGGAGAGCCATTCCACCGCCGCCATGTATGCCGCCATCGACAATGCGCCGCGGCGCGTCAGCGGCGACAGCCGCACGGTACGGGAAGGGCTGGAAAAGGGCAACCTGTCCGCCATCGCGGCGGGACTGAGCAACGACTTTCAGCAGGTGCTGCCGGAGGACAGCGCTGTGCCCGACATTGTGGAGCGCCTGCGGCAGCAGGGTGCGCTGAACGCCCAGATGACCGGCAGCGGCAGCGCCGTATTCGGCCTGTTCCGCTGTCAGGAGGACGCGGAAGCGGCGGCAAAGTCGCTGAAAGAGACATATCCCTGTACTTTTTGCGTATCCAAGGTATAATATTCACAAAAACCGTCCATATTGTAGGAAAATTCCTGCGATAAGGACGGTTTTTGATATGACACGATGGAAGAAATGGGAGCTGGCGCTGCTGCTGGGACTGTGCGCCGCCATGCTGTGGGGCGCGTGGTCCATGCAGCGGCAGGACGCGCTGGCGCAGAAGATGATCCGCCTGCATGTGATCGCCAATTCCGACAGCGACGCCGATCAGGCGCTGAAGCTGGAGGTGCGGGACAGGGTGCTGGATTTCACCACCACCGTTTTGCAGCGCTCCGCCGACATGGAGGACGCGCAGGTGCGGCTTCGTGAGGAGCTGACGCGCATTGAGGATATTGCCCAACGGGAGATCGCCGTGCAGGGCTACGACTATCCGGTGACGGCCCAGCTGGCCAGCACGGAGTTCCCGCTGAAGGAGTATGACGGCTTTTCCCTGCCTGCCGGGGAGTACATGGCCCTGCGGCTGGTGATCGGCGAAGGGGAGGGGCAGAACTGGTGGTGTGTGGTGTACCCGCCTTTGTGTACCGCTGCCGCTACCGATATGCCCCGGACAGCCGTTGCCGCCGGACTGACGGACGACGACGTGAACCTTATCACCGAGGAGGATGCCGGTTATGTGCTGCGGTTCCGGTCGGTGGAGCTGTGGGAGCAGCTGCGGCAATGGCTGGGAAAGCGATAACGGCAAAAGGCGCACCGGTGGGAGATCCGGTGCGCCTTTTGCTGCAAATAATGAAAAAGAGAGAGGAGAATGAAGAAAAAGACTCGCGTTTCTTTTTGATCTGGGTACATCATACCGCAGAAATCTTAAAAAATCCTGAAAAGGATGTAACGAATCTGTAAATCAAAATGAAACAATTTTTAAACGCAAGCCGCCCCGCCGCATTTGCGGCGGGGCGGCTCTATGTGATCGCGGCCCTTACACAGAGCCGTCCCGTGTGATATGGCGGAGGATACCGCCAATACACAGAAGCCCTGTGACGCAGGCCAGCGTTACGGTAACATAGGCCAGTGCGGAGAACTGGGGGATCAGGATACCAACAACGGTGCAGATAAGGCACAGCACCACGCCCGCGATGATCGGCAGCAGATTCTTCATGGCGATAACTCCTTTCAAAGTGTGAACGAATATTTCCTTTCTATCCTTTTATGTCTCTATTATATGCGAAGGAGCGGTAAACATCATTACAGATCCGTTGCGCTTTGGTTACAGCTTTGGCTACAAAATGGTTACAAATGGGCAAGGGAATTTTTTCTTGTGTTTGGCCTTGGTATTTGCTATAATTATACTGTTATTGGTAATTTGGCGTAATAGCCCTTTCGATAGGAGTGACCCTTTTTTGAACTATTTGCAGAATCTTTGGAACGCGCTGGATCTTGGCTCGCTGCGGGACACGCTGCTGCGTGTGGCGGCGGTGCTGATCTGCTTGATCCTGCACGAGACCTGCCATGGTATTGCCGCGTTCTTTCTGGGAGACCCTACGGCCAAGCGGAACCACCGCCTGTCCCTGAACCCCCTGCGGCACATCGACTGGATCGGCCTTGCGGCCATGGTGCTGACCGGTGTGGGCTGGGCAAAGCCCGTGCCGGTGAACCCCAACTACTTCAAGCATCCCAAGCAGGGCATGGCCATCACGGCGCTGGCCGGGCCGGTGTCCAATCTGCTGCTGGCACTGTGGCTGCTGCTGGGCGCACGACTGATGTACACCCACGGGATGGAGACCGGCGAGATCAACGAGACGCTGTTTTACTTTCTGATGAACACGGCGCTGATGTCCATCGGCCTCGGCTTGTTCAACCTGATCCCCATTCCGCCGCTGGACGGCTCCAAGGTGCTGGCGGTACTGCTGCCGGACCGGCAGTATGACTGGCTGATGCGCTATGAGCGCTTCGGCATGCTGATCATCATGGCGCTGGTATGCTTCGGCGCACTTTCCAACGTGCTGGATGCCGCCATCGGCTGGGTGTTCCAGCTATTCTGCCGCATCGTCGGCTTTTATTGAGGTAAATACCATTGGATAATCCCATTTTCAAGCTGGAAAAGGTGGTGCAGGCCAAGGGCAGCGAACCGCTGGAGGATTTCGAGGGCCCGCTGGATCTGATCCTGTTCCTGCTGAGCAAAAATAAGATCGAGATACAGGATATCCCCATTTCCCTGATTCTTGACCAGTATCTGGAGTATCTGGAACGGCGCAAGCAGATGGATCTGGAGGTGGCCAGCGAGTTCATCACTATGGCTGCCCACTTAATGTACATCAAGACCCGCATGCTGCTGAGTCTGGAGGACGAGGAAGCACAGAGCGAGATGGACGCCCTGATCAAATCGCTGGAGGAGCGCCAGCGGGGTGATACCTACGCCCGCGTCAAGCTGCTGACGGAGCGGCTGGGCCCCATGGCGGAGTTCGGCCGGGACATCATGACCCGCAATCCCGAGGTGATGGAGCGGGGCAAGATCTACGAATACGACCAGCAGCCGGGGGACCTGATCATCGCCATGCAGGAGGTGTCGGACCGCCGGGGCCAGCTGGACGGCCAGCCGGACATGAAGCCATTTGACGAGATCGTGCGGCGTGAGCCGTACTCCGTGGAGACCAAGGCGCGGGAGATCTTCCAGCGGCTCAAGACCGGCGGCATCACCCGTTTTCTGCTGCTGTTCCGGGGCAGCCGCAGCCGCAGCGAGATTGTGGCCACCTTCATGGCCGTGCTGGAGCTGTGCCGCAGCCGCATCATTCATTTGGCGTCCGGCGTCAACGACTGCACCGTGGAGTGCGACGGCGACATGCCGGACGATTGGCAGGGAGAGGTTTGAGGAAGGTAAGATATGGATACGCTTGAAATGAAAGAAGTGGAGGCCGCCATCGAGGGCATCCTGTTCGCCTCCGGCGAGCCGGTGGCGGTGGATCGCCTCTGCATGGCCATGGATATGGATCGCCCCACGGTGGAGCTGGTTTTGCAGAAGCTGGCGGATTATTACGCCTATGAGCGCCGGGGCATGCGGCTTTTGAAGCTGGAGGACAGCTATCAGCTGTGCTCCGCGCCGGAGTACGGCGATATCATCCGTCGCGCCTTCGAGGTGCGTAAGCCCGCCAAGCTGAGCCAGCCGGCGCTGGAGGTGCTGACTATCATCGCCTACTATCAGCCCACCACAAGGGCCTATGTGGATCAGATCCGTGGCGTGGACAGCTCCTATACGGTGGGGCTGCTGCTGGACCGCCATCTCATCGAGGAGTGCGGACGGCTTCAGGTGCCGGGGCGGCCCCGGCTGTACCGCACCACGCAGGCGTTCCTGCGGGCCTTCCACCTGCGGTCGCTGGACGACCTGCCGGAGATGCCCGGCATGGAGGGCGACGGCCAGCTGCGGCTGGATGAGCAGGGGAACCTGCTGGAGATGCCGGAGGGCATCACGGAGGAGAGCTGACCCGCGTTTGCGGATTACCGTTCCGAAAGGAGGAGAAGCCTTTGGTTGGATGGATCATTCTGGGTGTGATCGCGGCATTGATCGCGGTGCTGCTGTGCCTGCGCGTGGGCGTGACGGCCAGCTTCGGCGAGGAGCTGCGGGTCACGGCGCAGATCGGCCCGGCGACAGTGCAGATCATTCCGCCGCCGGAGAAGAAGCCCGCCAAGGAAAAACCAAAAAAAGCGGCTGCCAAGGCGGAAAAGAAGCCCAAGGAGAGGAAAAAGCCGGACATCCACCTGACGCTGGAGGATATCCGGGGTGGGCTGCACGCCGTGTGGCAGTCGATCCAAGGTGCGCTGCGCCGGGCGGGAAAGCGTATCCGCATCGACCCGCTGCGGCTGAGCTTCGTGTTCGGCGACGAGGACCCTGTCAATACCGCACAGTGGTACGGCTGGGCCAACAGCGCCATGTGGGCAGTGATGCCACGGCTGGAGGAAATGATACACATGCCTGACCCGCGTATCCATATGGAGATGGACTTCACCGCCACGGAGACCAAGATCTCCGGCACCGTGGGCGCCAGCTACCGGATCGGTGACCTGCTGGCCATCGGCTTTGCCGCCATCGGGCCGGTGCTGAAATTCGGCATCCCCTTTCTGAGAAAGCAGAAGGCCTTCAAGAAGGCGGAGGCCGCAAAACTTGCGGCGGAGCAGGCGGAACAGCAGAAGGACGGCGCGCCCGACAAGGCGGCCTGAAATAGTGAGACAGTAAGGAAACAAACTTGATATACAGAAAGGAACACGACCATGGAAATGAACGAAAAGAAAAACTCGATCACCGCTGTGATGGAAGCCTCTATGGCCAAGATCCGCGAGATGGTGGATTCCAACACCATCGTAGGCGAGCCGATCACCACGCCCGACGGCGTGACCCTGATCCCCGTGTCACGGTTGAGCTTCGGCTTCGGCTGCGGCGGCGGTGACTACGGCAAGCAGCCTGACCAGATGGGCGCCGCTGCCGGCGCCGGCGTCCGCGTGGAGCCCATGGCGTTTCTGGTGGTCAAGGACGGCGTGACCCGTATGTTGCCGGTGGCCGCCCCCGCTATTACCACGGTGGACCGCGCCATCGAGCTGGTGCCGCAGGTGCTGGACCGCGTGGAGAATTTCATCGACCGCAAGAAGGCGGAGAAGGAAGAATTCTAAAAAAGAAATATTCGGAAACTAGGGACAAACCGCGCCCGCATAGGATGGTATCCGGGGTGATACCATGTGGAAGAGACTATGCGGGGCGCTGTTGGCCCTTGGCCTGCTGCTGACGCTTCTGCCCTGCCGGGCGGAGGCGGTACAGCTTTCCGCCGCGGCGGCCATCCTGATGGACGCCGACAGCGGAGAGGTGCTGTACGAAAAGGACGCGGCACGGAGAATGCGGATCGCCAGCACCACCAAGATCATGACGGCGCTGGTGGTGCTGGAGCATGCCCGATTGACCGATACCATCACGGTAACGGGCGATCATATGGTGGAGGGCTCCTCCATGTATCTAAAGCCCGGCGAGGTGGTGACGGTGGAGGAGCTGCTGTACGGCCTGATGCTGTGCAGCGGCAACGACGCGGCGCTGGCGCTGGCGGATTGCTGCGGCGGTCTGGAGACCTTTGTGGCCGCCATGAACGACAAGGCGGCGGCGCTGGGCATGACGGACACCTCCTTTGCCAATCCCAACGGACTGGACGATGAGAACCACTATTCCACTGCGCGGGACATGGCGGTGCTGGCGGCCTATGCGGCGCAGGACCCTACGTTCCGGCGCATCTGCTCCACCCGCACGGCCACGGTGGGCGGCAGGACCATGACCAACCACAATAAGCTGCTCTCTCAGGTAGAGGGCTGCATCGGCATGAAGACCGGCTATACCAGGGCGGCGGGCCGAACGCTGGTGTCCTGCGCGGAGCGGGAGGGCCGCCGTCTGGTGGCGGTAACGCTGTGTGACGGCAACGATTGGGCCGACCACAAGGCCCTGTACGAAATGGGCTTTGCAGAAAATACGGAGGAAACATGACGGAACGGCTGCAAAAACTGATCTCACGGGCCGGTATCTGCTCCCGGCGGGCGGCGGAGGAGCTGCTTGCTGCGGGACGGGTCACGGTCAACGGAGCGGCGGCGCAGCTGGGCGATAAGGCCGATCCGGAGACGGACGCCATCGCCATCGATGGAAAGCCGCTGACGTTTGCCGAGCCGGCGGTGTACCTGATGCTGAATAAGCCACGGGGCTATGTGACCACCCTCAGCGACGAGCTGGGGCGGGCCACCGCCGCCGAATTGGTGGCGGACTGCGGCACGCGGGTGTTCCCTGTGGGGCGGCTGGATAAGGACAGCGAGGGCCTGCTGCTGTTCACCAACGACGGCGCTCTGATGCAGGCCATGACCCACCCGAAGCATCAGGTAGACAAGGTCTACGAGGTGACCGTCACCGGTGCGCTGGAGGGCGCGGCGGCACGACTGGCCGCCGTGACCGCGCTGGAGGATGGTACGCCTGTGGTTCCGGCGCAGGTGTCGCCGGTCTGGCAGAAGGGCGGACAGGCATTGCTGCGCATCACCATCCATCAGGGGAAGAATCGCCAGATCCGCCGCATGTGCGCGCAGGTGGGCTTGCAGGTGGCGCGGCTGCGGCGTGTCGCCGAGGACGGACTGACACTGGGCGGTCTGAAGGCCGGACAGTGGCGGTATTTGACAGACGCGGAGGTCTCCGCGCTAAAAGGAAGCGAGAAAATATGAAGCAGAGCGTATTACATACGATACGCGCCAGTATGGACGGCTTTTCCAAGGGACAGAAGCGGATCGCCGACTATATTCTGAACAACTATGACAAGGCGGCATTCATGACCGCCGCCAAGCTGGGCCAGACGGCACAGGTCAGCGAATCCACGGTGGTGCGGTTCGCCGCCGAGCTGGGGTACAGCGGCTATCCCGCCATGCAGAAGGCATTGCAGGAGATCATCCGCGGCAAGCTGACCTCGGTGCAGCGTATTCAGGCATCGCAGGATCAGATGACCGGAGACGATATCCTTGCCGCCGTGATGCAGCGGGATATGGACAGCATCCATACCGCCATCGAGCAAATCGACCGGGGCGAGTTCCAGCGGGCGGTGGAGCTGTTGCTGAACGCCCAGCACATCTACATTCTGGGTGTGCGCTCCAGCTCATTTCTGGCGGGCTATCTGAATTTCTATTTCCACCTGCTGTTCAAAAACGTGATCTATGTGCAGAACACGGCGGCAGGTGAAATTTACGAGCAGATGATCCACATCGGCCCCGGTGACGTGATGGTGGGCATCAGCTTCCCCCGCTACTCCAACATGGGCATCCACGCCATGCAGCTGGCCCATGACCGGGGCGCGGATGTGGTGGCCATCACCGACAGCCAGATGTCGCCTCTGTACCCGCTGGCCACCACGGCGCTGCTGGTGCGGTGCGAGGCGCTGTCCTATGTGGACTCGCTGGCCGCGCCGTTGAGCCTGATGAACGCGCTGATTCTGGCCGTCGGCCAGCAGAAGCGGGAAGAGGTGTCGCAGGTGTTTGCCGAGATGGAGCAGGTGTGGTCGAAATACAGTATTTTCGGGAAAGCGGAAGATGAATAAGGTAACGGTGATTGGCGGCGGCGCCGCCGGTCTGATGGCTGCCATAGCCGCCGCGGAAGGCGGCGCGCAGGTGTGCCTGATAGAGCCCAACGAGCGGTTAGGCAAAAAAGTCAATATCACGGGAAAGGGCCGCTGCAACGTCACCAACGACACGGATCTGGAGGGCCTGATGGCCCACATTCCCTGTAATAGCCGGTTCCTTTACAGCGCCCTGTCCCGCTTCACCAGCCGGGATACCATGGCGTTTTTTGAGGGTTGCGGCGTACCGCTGAAGGTGGAGCGGGGCGACCGGGTGTTCCCGGTGTCCGACAGTGCCTTCGATATCACCGACGCGCTGAAGCGGAAGGCAAAGGCGCTGCATATCCGCTGGGCCCACGACCGGGCCACGGCGGTGGAGACGGCGGAGGGCCATGTGACGGCGGTGACAGGGGAGAAAGGGATATATCCCTCCGACGCGGTGATCATCGCCACCGGCGGCGTGTCCTACCCCGGCACTGGATCCACCGGCGACGGCTACAAAATCGCCGCCGCGCTGGGGCATACCATCGTGGAGCCGAGAGGCTCGTTGGTGCCGCTGGTCAGCGATGACGATTGCTGCCGCCATATGCAGGGACTGAGCCTGAAAAACGTGGAGCTGACGGCCTATAACCAGAAGAATAAGGCGGTGTTCCGGGAATTCGGCGAGATGCTGTTTACCCACTTCGGCGTGTCCGGCCCGCTGGTGCTGTCGGCCAGCGCCCATCTGCGGAGCTGGGAGAAGGAGCAGTACCGTCTCAGCATCGACCTGAAACCGGCGCTGGACGAGCAGAAGCTGGAAGCCCGTATCCTGCGGGACATCAGCGAAAGCCCCAACCGGGACGTGGAAAAGCTGCTGTGCGGTCTGGTGCCCCATAGCATGGCCCCGGTGATTTCCCGGCGGCTGGGCCTTCCGCCGACGCTGAAGGCCAATTCCCTGACGAAGGAGCAGCGGCGGGCGCTGATCCGGCTTTTGAAGCATTTTGACATCAACGTGACCGGCGTGCGTCCGGTGGCGGAGGCCATCGTCACCGCCGGCGGCGTGAAGGTCAGCGAGGTGAAGCCCAACACCATGGAGTCCAAGCTGGTGGCGGGGTTGTATTTTGCCGGTGAGGTATTGGACGTGGACGCCTATACCGGCGGCTTTAATTTACAGATCGCGTGGGCTACCGGCCATCTGGCCGGTGTGTCCGCGGCGGAGCGGGAGTGAATCAGCATGGAAAAAATCTATTCTGTGGCGGTGGACGGGCCAAGCGGCGCGGGAAAGAGTTCGCTGGCCAAGGCCATTGCGGCGGAGCTGCATATCTTATATGTGGACACCGGTGCCATCTACCGCACCATCGGCTGCTATGCCCGCCGTCAGGGGGTGGACGCTGCCGATACAAAGGCGGTGATCGGCCTGCTGTCGCAGGTGAAGATCGAGATGCGCTATGACGGTCAGGGCCTACAGCACATGCTGCTGCACGGCGAGGACGTGACGCAGGAGATCCGCCTGCCGGAGATGTCGCTGTACGCCTCGGTGGTGTCGGCCATCCCGGAGGTGCGCTCGTTCCTGCTGGAGATGCAGCGGGACTTTGCCCGCAGGAGCAGCGTCATCATGGATGGCCGGGATATCGGCACCGTGGTGCTGCCCCACGCGGATGTGAAGATCTTTTTGCAGGCGGATGTGGAGGTGCGTGCCCGCCGCCGCGAGAAGGAATTGCAGGAGCGGGGCACGCCCCGGCCCTTTGAGCAGGTGCTGGCGGAGATGAAGGAGCGGGACTATAACGACACCCATCGTGCCGCCGCGCCGCTTCGGGCGGCGGAGGACGCCGTGACCGTGGACACCAGCGAACTGGACTTTCAGCAGAGCAAGGAAAGACTATTGGAGATCATCCGGGAGAAGGTGGGTCTGTGAAGAAGAATCCGTTTTTTGCCTTTGTGTGGAAATTCCTGCGCCCGCTGCTTTTGTGGCTGTTCCCAGTGGAGATCAAGGGCCGGGAGAACCTGCCCGACGAGCCGGTGGTGCTGTGCGCCAACCATTCCAGCGCGTGGGACCCGGTGCTGATCGTCTGCGCTCTGGCGGATGATGTGCCGCTGCGGATCATGGCCAAGCAGCAGCTGTTCCGCATCCCCGTGGTGGGCGGCTTTATCCGCTATATGGGTGCCTTCCCCGTGGATCGGGGCAACAGCGATATCGGCGCCATCAAGACCGCTATCAAGAGCCTGAAGGATGGCTTCAGTCTGCTGATCTTCCCGGAGGGGACACGGGTGAAGAAGGGCCAGCATGTGGAGCCCAAGGGCGGCGCCACCATGATCGCCATTCGCTCCGGCGTGAAGATGCTGCCGGTGTTCATCAGCAGTACCCGGCGGCTGTTCCACAAGCTGTCCCTTATCATCGGCAAGCCCTATGCCCCAGTGTATACCGAGCGGAAGGGCACGGCGGAGGAGTATCAGCAGAACGTGGACGAGGTCATGCGTCAGGTGTACGAGCTGGGCGGTGCGCAATGAGAGTCATTCAGGCGGAGAGCGCCGGTTTTTGCTACGGCGTGGAGCGGGCGGTGAAGCTGGCGGAGCAGACGGCTAAGGAAAAGGGCGGCTGCGTGATGCTGGGCAGCATCATCCACAACGCCCATGTGGTACAGGAACTGGAGACACTGGGCTGCCGCACCGTCAACGGTGTGGACGAGGTGCGGCCGGGGGATACGGTCATTATCCGCTCCCACGGCGAGCGCAAGCAGGTGCTGGAACAGCTGGAGGCGGCGGGCGCCATATGCGTCAACGCCACATGCCCCAACGTGCTGCGCATCCAGAAGCTGGTGGCGCAGGCGGACGAGGAGGGGCGCATCCCCCTCATCATCGGCGAGGAGCACCATCCCGAGGTGCTGGGCGCGGCCAGCTGGTCAGCGCGGTCGCTGATCTTTGAAACACCGGAAAAGCTGCGGGAATGGCTGGATTCAGATGAAAAAAACCGCAGCCTTCCGCTGGTGGCGGTGGCACAGACCACCTGCATCCGATCCCTGTGGGAAACTTCTTCAAAAATTTTGAAAAAAGAGTGTACAAACGCGAAATTATTTGATACAATATGTAATGCTACGCAAAGACGCCAATCGGAAGCGGCTGAACTGGCCGCCAAGGTCGACGTTATGGTCGTGGTCGGAGATCGTAAGAGTGCCAACACCCAACACTTGACAGAGATTTGCAGCGAGAGGTGTCCCCGGGTCTATCAGATCGAAGGGGCCAGTGAACTTGAGCCAAACTTTCTTAAGGGATGTTCCGTGGCGGGGCTTACAGCCGGCGCGTCCACACCGGCGAGCATCATTAAGGAGGTAAACGAAACGATGAGCGAAGAAATCAAGAACAATGAAGCTATGGAAGAAAGCTTCGAGGAAATGCTGGAAAAATCTTTTAAGACTTTAAATACAGGAGAGAAGGTAACCGGTATCGTGACAGCCATCGGCCCCACCGAGGTGCAGGTCGATCTGGGCTGCAAGCAGGCTGGCTATATTGCCATCGACGAGTTGTCCGCTGATCCCAACGTCAAGCCCGAGGACGTGGTGAAGGTCGGCGACGAGATTGAGACTTACATCATCCGCGTCAACGACGTGGAGGGCTATGCCATGCTGTCCAAGAAGCGTCTGGACGCCGTGAAGGTGTGGGACGATATCGCAGAGGCCTGCGAGAACAAGACCACGCTGGAAGGCAAGGTCACCGAGGAGAACAAGGGCGGCATCGTCGTCAACGTCAAGGGCGTGCGCGTGTTCGTCCCCGCTTCCCAGTCCGGCCAGCCCCGCGGCGCTGAGCTGAGCGAGATGATCGGCAAGACCGTCTCCCTGCGCATCACCGAGGTCAACCGTGCCCGCCGCCGCGTGGTGGGTTCCATCCGTGCCGTGCAGTACGAGGCCCGTCAGGCCGCTCAGGCTGAGATCTGGAACAACATCGAGGTCGGCAAGCACTACAACGGCGTTGTCAAGTCCATGACCTCCTACGGCGTGTTCGTGGATATCGGCGGCGTGGACGGCATGGTCCACATCTCCGAGCTGAGCTGGAGCCGCATCA
>ENA-OROD01001614-OROD01001614.1-human-gut-metagenome-genome-assembly--contig:-NODE-1614-length-17640-cov-4.324538_pt1 | contig 17640 bp, 9 predicted proteins | sample MGYA00242123_ERZ509038 | MGnify/ENA primary metagenome ERZ509038 (study PRJEB26280, sample SAMEA2338719) | human gut metagenome | biome: human gut; feature: human-associated habitat; material: faeces... | reverse complement strand
GTCAGGACACCCAGCCGGAGCAGCAGCCGGAATCGAAGCCCCAGCAGGAAATCCTGGCCGACGCCGCCATCGGCACGAATACGGATTCCAACAAGGGCGACGAGGGTGAGGAAGCCGGGGATACCGGCGAGACGGACGAGGCTCTGCCGGAAACAGAACTCGACCTCGGCGCGCTGCTGACGTGGTACAAGTACGGCTCACAGGCAAGCTCCATGGTCTGTGCGCCCGGAGAGTCTGTCGGCAAGCGTGTATTGCTTGCCCAGCTTGACCGCGGCAGACTGCGCTATGAGCTGAACCTCACCGGTCTCGACGCGGAAGATGCAAAGATCACCGATGTGCGGGTTGCCGTGGGCAACGGCGTATCGCAGAAAGCGGAAACGCGCGGTGTGCTGGACATGACGCTGCCGGACGGTGCAGAGTTTCAAAACTATATCCTGACCGTGCAGGCCCATGCCGTACAGAAGAACCAGAAGGGTGAAACCGTGGAGACGAACGTTGACTTTTCGTTCGTGCTGCGGCTGGAAAGCGGCATTGACCTCGATTTGCAGCTCACATGGCAGCCCAACGGTCAGGCCACCTGCCCGGCCAACGGCTCTGTCAATCGCACGGTCAAGAGCGACACGCTGACAGACGGAAATTTCGCATACGCGCTGCAATTCCTCGGCGAAAGTGCGGATGACGCGACGATCCGCACGGCGGAATACTGGGCGACGGATGGTGAGCGCGGAACGCTCTCGGAGTCCGGCGAGATCCAGATGGCCGCCGCAGACGGCAAGGACACGGAAACATACTATCTCGCCGTGACCGCCGAGGTACTGGGACAGACCATCGGCTATACGTTTGTCGTGACATATGAGGACGGCCTTGACCTCCAGCTCCAATTCACATGGTATGAAAAATCCGTCACGTCGCAGACCGTTCTCTGCGACGCGGACAAGCGCGCGGCGCTGACCATCAAGCACAACCAGATCAACAACAGTGAGCTTCTGTACAAGCTCGGTCTGACCGGCAGGAGCGCACAGGACGCGCAGATCACAAGCGCCAGCTTCAATGGCGCGGCCATGAGTACGGACAACGGCTCTGCAAGGCTCGAATCTGCCGAGAATGGCGCATCGTATACCGTCCTTGTGACCGCAGCGGTCAAGGAGCGCACGGTGAACTTCACGGTCACCATCCGCTACCAGAGCGACGTGAGTATGGAAATGTCCTACACAGTCATGGAGGACGGCGCACAGAAGCCCTGCGTGCTGACGTGCGAGAATAAGAAGACTGTCAACGCCGACCCGGTCTATGACGACCAGCTGACGGACGGATTGCTCACATATACGTTCGCCATCCGCGGCGAGGAAGCGTCGGACGTGACCATCCAGTCTGTAAAGTGCTACCAGTCCGGCAGCTTCAAAACGATCACGCTCCCGGCCCCCAGCGGCAGTGTCACGCTGCTTCTGAATGAGGACAAAACCGGCGACAACACCTTCACAGTCACGGCTGCAAGTTCAGGCGGCGACAGCTATACGTTTGTATTCAACGTTCCCTATAAGCACAGAGGCGAAAACAAGGTGCAGATCAAAACGAACCTGCGCGACGGTGCGACCATAACCAACGGGCAGGAGGTCAACCTGACCGTCGAAGCCTGGACAGAGGACGCTGCGGGCAACCGCGTCAGCCATATCCTTGCCACTGGCACGGAAACAAAGCTGACCGTCCAGCTGGACGGCAAAACCGTGCAGTTTGAAAGCAGCTCCGGCTATGTGCAGCAGTATCTGCTTGTTCCGGAGAATCTGGATGTGGGCGACCGGAATGAACATGAGCTGTATATCTACGCCGAGGATGAAAAGGGCAACTTCGGTGAGCTGCGCCTGAAGCTCATCGGCAAACGCACCGAGGAAGGGCAAAAGATCGGCACGGCCAGCATCTATATTGACATGAGCGTGCTGGGGCTTGGTGTCCGCGGACCAATCAGCTACGATGTGCTGTCCAAGGAACCGATTTCCTACGCAGTTGCCAAGGCTGTGTGGGATTATGACGCCGGCGACCCGTTCGGCACAGCAGCGTCAAGCTTCCACTGGCCGGCCAGCCGTTGCTCCTACAGCGGTACGCTGGATACCGGCTTCTATCTGGAAACCATGGACGACGGTTCCGGCCTTGGCAGCCGCGCGAATGCACTCAGCGGGAACTGGAGCCAGTTCGGCAGTACAGAGGACGAAATCCTCGCCGGGATCGACAGCCATTTCGGCGCGGGCAGCAATGAGGCAATCCTCTGGCGCTGCATCTACCGCAACGGCATCCCGCTATCCAGTACAAGCACCGGCATCGGCGAATTTGATTATACAATGGGTTCCGGCTGGATGTACTCCATCGGCGGTGCGGACTTCTACCCCGGTTCGCCCATGTCCGGCTATTACCTGCAGGACGGTGATACGCTGACGCTCCGCTACACACTGGCCTACGGCTGGGATGTCGGTACAGGTGAGAGTGGCTACGGCAATAACGTGGGCTACTGCATTACCTGCATGAACGGCAGCTGGTCGGTTCATCACAGCTATGAGACGGTCACGGCGGAGGATGGTACGACAAAGTACATCTGCCGCAGCTGCGGCATGGTCGAGGGCTGCCCGCATGAGCATAAGGAATATCAGAATCAGGGCGACGGCACATGTGTACAGGTTTGCAAGGACTGCGGCGAGAAGATCGGCGTGCCGCGCGCACATGAGCTGGAATATACCGCAGACGAGGGGGCAGATACGCATACCGCGAAGTGCAAAAACTGTGACTTTACGGAGCAGTCCCCGCACGAATGGACAGAGCTGTCCGACACGGCCACCTGCACCGAAGCGGGCGTGAAAACCTCCAAGTGTGAGGTCTGCAATGCGCAGAAGGAAGAAGAATCTCCCGCAGCCGGGCACAAGCCGCAGAACGTGTGGATCATTGATGAGGACCATAAGCACCACTATCAGGAATGCCAGATCTGCCACGAAAAGCTGATGGACACCTACGGCGAACATTACTATGTCCCGTATGGCGACGATTGGAAGTGCGACGTCTGCGGCCAGATCCATTTCTTTGAATGCGACGGCACGCTGGTGCCGGACGCGGCGCAGTCTACCTGTAAACATCTGGTGGGGTACTGCTCGGACTGCGGCCTGCTGCTGGAAAAGTTCGGCGCACTGGGCGAGTTTGCGGACTATCATACGTTCAGCGAGGGCGTCTGCACGACCTGCGGCGCGATAGACCAGACCTACACGCCTGACCCGACCCTTGGCGGTGATGACGGCGGAAATACCCCCGGTGGTGATGACGGCGGCGGAAGCGGCGGCAATCCCGGCGGAGACGGCGACGATGATTCCGGCAGCGGAGGCGCTGGCGGCGATCCCGGAGGTGGAGGCTCTGACAGCGGAGACGACGGTGCCGGAGACACCGGCGGAGAAGGATAACGACATAAAAATAACGAATAGGAGCAGCTTGCTATGAATACAAAAATCAACGAGATTTTACAGGAGATCGAGTCCGTTATCGTCGGCAAGAATGAAATTGTCGAGAAGATCTTAATGGCCATTCTGGCGCAGGGCCACGTGCTCATGGAGGACGTGCCCGGCGTCGGCAAGACCACGACGGCCATGGCTTTCGCAAAAGTCCTTGGGCTGGAGACGCGCCGTGTGCAGTTCACGTCGGACACCGTGCCGTCGGACATCATCGGCTTCTCGGTCTATGACAAAAAGGCAGACGAATTTGTTTACAAACCCGGTGCGATCATGACGAATCTGCTGCTGGCGGATGAGATCAACCGCACCTCCAGCAAGACGCAGTCCGCGCTGCTGGAGGCCATGGAGGAACACAAGGTCACGGTGGACGGCAAGACGTATGCTCTGCCTGACCCGTTTATCGTCCTCGCCACGCAGAACCCGGTGGGTTCTGCCGGTACGACGATGCTCCCCAATTCCCAGCTTGACCGCTTCCTCATCCGCGTCAGCATGGGCTACCCCGACCACAAGAGCAGCGTCAACATTCTCCGTGACCGCCATGTGGATAATCCCCTTGACCGGGCGTATGCGGTGGTCAACAAGGAAGAACTGCTGGGACTGGTGCAGGACGTGCGAAAAGTCGATATGCGCGACGCCGTTCTGGACTATGTGACCACGCTCGTGGAAAAGACCCGCACCCATCCGCAGGTCGCGCTCGGCGTCAGCCCGCGCGGCGCGCTGGCGGTCTGCCGGATGGCGAAGGCATATGCGTATCTCAATGGCCGTGACTTTGTGATGCCGGAGGACGTCGCCGCGATCTTCCCGGACGTCTGCGCGCACCGTCTGATGCTGAACAGCAAGGCCCGCATGATGGAGGAAAAGCCGGAATCCGTTCTGGCCGAGATCCTCAAGACAACGGATATGCCGGTGCTGAAAAAATGAAAATAGTACGAAAATTCGTCTGGCTGCTGCTGACGCTGGGGCTTCTTGCTCTCACCGTCCAGACAGCCAGCCCCATCGCGCTTGGCCTTGCCGCCTGCATGGTGCTGCTGCCGCTTTTGTGCCTGCCGGTCAATCTGTACGCGGCGAAAAAGCTGAGGCTGGGGGGCGGTCAGGCTGCCGGTAAATCTCCGCAAAGGTGAGAGCGGAACGGCAGAGCTGACCGTGCAGAATCCAACATGGCTGCCGATTTGCCAGATTGCCTGCCGTGTATGCCTGGAAAACCAGTTAAACGGCGAAGTGCAGATTGTGAGTGTGAGCGGCGGCATCTGGCCAAAGGGTAAACGGACAATGAAAATTTCACTGCAAAGTCCGTGGTGCGGACGCATTCGCTTGGCCGTGGAATCTGCCCGTCTGTATGACTGCTTCGGCCTCATCGGCGTGAAAACGCAGCCTGACGCGCACAGCGCCTGCGTCGTGCAGCCGGATACGTTTTTGCAGACGCTGGTGCTGTCCCCCGCGGCCGCGCACATCGACGATACCGAGGATTATTCCAACGAGCGTCCCGGCTATGACCTTTCAGAGATGTTCCAGATCCGTGACTATGTTCCCGGCGACAGCCAGCGGCAGATTCACTGGAAACTCAGTCACAAGTATGGCAAGCTGATCGTCAAAGATCCGTCGCTGCCGATCACGCGCTCTGCCGCGGTATTCTGGGAGCGCACGGAAGAAAATCCAACGGTAGACAGAACGGATGCAGAAGCCGAGATCGTCGTTTCCGTTTGCCGGAATCTGCTTTCCCAGTCCGTCCAGTTTACGGTGGGATGGAACGAGGGCGACACAGGCCGCTGCGTGTTCCAGCAGATTCGGGATATGGACGACCTCATCGGCCTGCTGCCGCGTCTGTTTACGGCAAAAGCGACAACCGGCGTCAGCGGTGCGTCGCTGCTTCTCCAAGAGGTACCTGCTGGAAGCTGGTCGCATCTGATTTACGTTTCCGGTGAACAGCAGGTGGAAACGGAGCAGCTTTCGTCCATCGGGCTGCTGACCGCGCTTGTCTGCGGTGAGCAGTTCAATGAGAAAGATTACGCCGCGCAGCTCTCCGAGCTGGAACTGTAAGGAGGGCCGATATGAAACAAAAAACTTTGACTGGCCTGCGGGCTGGCGTTTATCGGGAAAGCAGCAATCAAAAAAGTGCGCTGCTTGACCTCCTTGCCAGCGTCTTGATTTTCCTCGCGCTTGCCGCAGTTTGTTACACGGTAAGCGGCTTCTCTGCAATGCTCTGGCTGCTGGGCGCGGGTATTCTGACTTGCATTGCAGCCGCAATCATCCGGCATTTCCAAAAAACGAAGCTGCTGTTCCCCATTCTGTTGGCGGCATTGCTTCTCGTTGTCCTGTTCGCGCGGAACCCGCTTCTAAGCGGTTTCGGCGCGGCTTGGAATACACTGCGCGGCCTTTGGGCGGCGGAAAAAGGCATCCTCCTGCCGCTGGCGGAAACAAACGGCTCCGGCCTCTGGCTGGCTGGGATCGTGAGTGGCATTCTGCTTGCGATGGTGAGTGTCGCGCTCTCGCGCGTACCGACACTGACGGCGGTTTTACTGGCAGCCTTGAGTGTAGCGGCAGCATTCATGCAGCCGGGCTTCCTGCTCCTTGCAGCGGCAGCGATTGCTCTTCTGATGCTGACATGGCAGAAAAACAAAAACGCCGTCTCGGCGGCGAGCTTCCTGATTGTGGGCGTGATCGTGGCGGGCATAGCCGCAATTTCTCTGCAAACAGGCACGATGCAGGCCCTTTCGGAAAATGCGAAGAACGCTTTGCACTACTGGCGCTACGAAAAAGCGGGAGAAGTCCTGCCGGAGGGCAATCTGTCCGAGCCGGTTACAAAGACAGAAAGCACAGATGCGATTCTGTCTGTCACGGCGGACACAGCGCAGACGCTCTATCTGCGCGGCTTCGTCGGCGACAGCTATGAAAACGGCGTATGGTCTGCGCTGGACGCGGAAGCCGCCGCAGAGGAAAAAGACCTCTTTTACTGGCTGCATCAGTCCGGCTTCTATCCGCAGAGCCAGTTGGCTTCTGCTGCCCGGCTGATGGGCAATTACCGGTCCGGCAGCGTCAGTGTGCAGAATCTTACCGGATGCAGTCTGTACCGCTACGAGCCGTGCACGATTCTTCCGGAACGCGCATGGCTGGCAAGAAACAAAATTCAGCCGTCCGCAGTCGAAACGAGCGGTCTGCGCGGTGAACGCGGCTATTCCTATGAGACGGTTTCGGATGCGCAGACGCTGCTGCCGGAGCTGCTGGACTTTTTGCAGAATGACACGTCGGACGGCGTGAAATCGTACTTACAGATGGAAAGCGCGTACCGGGAGTTCGTATATTCCTATGCGCTGACTGTTCCCGCGGAGTCCCGCGCGCAGCTTGGCGCGGTGCTGGATAGCTGCTGTGAAAGCTACGGCCCGGCAGACGACTTGACAAAAGAACAGGCGCAGACGGCGGCGCTGGCCTTTTTGGAGCGCTGCTTTGACGGAAGCGGCGATATCGCGCTGCCGCTGGCTGATACGGCGGGCGGCACGACGTACCAGTACGCGACTGTCGCGGCTTTGGCGCTCCGCTATTACGGCATCCCCGCCCGCTATGTCGAGGGGTACACGGTCAAAGCAGCAGAAAAGGAGCCGGTGAACGTGGACGCAAGCGCCGCGGGCGCATGGGTCGAGGTGTATCAGGACGGCGTGGGCTGGCTGCCGCTGGCGCTGACGCCGGGCCTCGAAGACCTCTCTGCCGAGCAGACCGAGAGCGGCATCAAGCCGGTCGGCGCGGGCAAGGAAGGAACCGGTGACGGCCCCCGCGTAACGGAGGGCCAAGAGCTGGAACAGGACGACGCGGAACCGGACAATTCGGAAGACAACACCCCGGACGGCGGACAGCGCACCGGACTTCTCCATAAGCCCGCGTTCTGGACCATCCTCGTTGCCGCGCTGCTGCTTCTGCTGCTTGCGGCTGTCTTCATCCGTCACGCGGTCATCCTCAAAAAGCGAAACGAAGCATTCACGCAGGAAGACCAGTCCGCCGCAGCCGCCTGCCTGTTTACAGACTGCGCGGCGCTGCTGGCCGCGATGGGCCTCAAGCGCGGCACAGGCTCCATGCTGGAGCTCTGCGGGGACATGAAAGAGCGTTTTGGCGAGGAAGCTACTTCCCGTCTGCGCGACATGACGATGCTCAACGCACGGGCGCTGTTTTCTGCAAAAGCGCTCACAAATGAGGAGCGGACAAGCATGGAACAGTTCCATGCGTCCGTCCTTGACCTGCTGAAAACCCACACAAACTGGCCGAGAAAGCTGCGGCTGAAATGGCTGGATTGCCTGTACTGATGGGAGGAATCTTGATGAAACTGAAACGAATGACCGCCGCATTGCTCCTGCTTGCCATGCTCCTGTCCTGCCTGCCGCTCGGCGTGCTGGCAGCGGACGCAGAGCCGGTCGAAGAGCCGGGAACCGTAGACGCTGTGCCCGTAGAGGATACCGGCACGGAAGAAATTGCAGAGGAACCTGTGGAAGAAGCCGCAATTTCGACACAGGCGGTCAATGCAAACAATTACTTCTATTTCTCCGCCGAAACAGCAAGTAAACTGCTCATTGCGCCGGTGCGGCTAGCCTTTACGGACGGCCAGACCATCCGGCAGGCGCTGAACGCCAGTAAATACAGCTTTACGACGGACGCCAGCACCGGCTTTATTTCGGCAATCGAGGGCGTCATCGGCAACTATATCTACGGCAGCACGCCAAGTGACGTTTCCATTGACAGCGCTGCCAATACCGTGACGCATTTCAGATTCAGTGAAGCTATGAACAGCACCCCGTCTTCCGGCCTGCAAACGCTGATGCAGGTCATGGCGGACTATCTGGAAGAAGATTCCGATGTGCAGAATGCCGCGGCGAAGGAATATCAGACGGCGCTGGACGGCTATCTGGGTGTTGCCAGTGAGAACGCGCAGAGCTATGCAAATGCGATCACGGCAAAGATCAACGCCTATAAAGACGGCCAGAAAACCCAGTATACCGTGACCTTCTCCGGTTATTCCGGCGATAGCTATACTGTGTCCGCCGTCAATGACTATGGGAAGCAGTTTACAGACCCCAACCGTACCGGTACGCTCCAACTCCCGGCGGGCGGCTACACCTTCTATGTCCGGCAGGAGAACCGGATGGTCTCCGGGAAGATCACGGTCAGCAAGGCAATGACGGTCAGTGCCAGCCTGCCCAGCGGCGACTGGTTCAATGAGAGCAGTCTGAAAATTTCCAGCGGCTATGACGCGGATTTCGATGCAAACTGCTATGCGTATACGCTGACAGACCATACCGCGACCGTGCAGGTGCCGGACAGCTTTACGGGCCGCCTGTATCCGTATTTTGAACTGAGCACTACCGGTGCAAAGGTCAAGGCAGTCTACACGGATGTAAGCGGCGCGGCCAGAGAAAAGGACATCCCGGCCAAGTCCAAGGCGACCAGCATCGACAATGCGCTCTCCCGCGGTGCGGCAGGCAGTACGGTCATTCTCCGCGCCAGCAAGACAGGTTCAGACAACTATACGCAGAGCATGGATCTGACGCTCCGGCTCGACCGTATGCCGACGCTCGGCAGTCTGCGCGTGACCAACGCCGCCGGAACGGCGCAGGCCGCGACGGAGCGCTTCTCCAGCACCAAGACGGAATATACTTATAAGATCCTCGATTCCGAAAAAACACTGAAAATTTATCCGACTGCTACGGTTTCCGGGTCTTCCATCACGGTCAACGGAAACGCGCTGGACGCAGACGGCAGCGTGACCGTAACGGTCTCCGGTGAAACGACGGTTTCAATTCAGGTTTCCTCTGGAAGCTATGCGACGACCTACACGCTGACGATCCAGCCCGGTCAGGGCAAGAAGATCACGTTTGCAACGGCCAGCGATGTTGACCTGACAGTTGTGAATAAAAATGGCGAGGAACTGGCTTATACCAAAACGCTCGGCGCCGGGAATACGATCAACTATCTCTATACGCTTGTGCCGGGCGAGGACTACTCGTATGTTGCAACGCAGGGCACCTACTATCACGCGAAAAAATCCTTCACACTTGGCAATAATGAAATCATTCAGGTTTCTGTCAAACAGGAGGACTGGCTAACGTCTCTTGCACTCAGCAGTGCTGCCGATGAAAAGTACAAGGGGGATATCGAGTTATCACCGAGCTTTGCAAAGTCTGTGCATACCTATACGGCTACGGTTCCGGACAACTCCAGTTCCGTCTATGTATGGAGGACGAACAGCAGGGGCAGTTGTACGGCAGTTTATAGTATGCTGAGTACAGCCTCGGACTGCGGAAAAACGAACGAGGTCACACTGGAAAGCCGATTTGAAGGCGATGGCCTTGCAAAAGTTTTGCTTCCGGGCAGTGCGTATGGCAACACAGTTACCATTCGCGTAACCTACACGGATAATACAGACGGTGTGACCTACTATACAGATTATATTGTTTCATTGGAGCGCAGCCTGAGCCTGAAAAATATCAGCGCAAGCTATAGCGGCAGTTCGCTTCCGCTCCAGAGAAAAAACAGTCAGCAGACAGGCTACAGTCTGGATGAAAAAGAATACAGCATATTGATCCCTGCGGCTGCAACGACGTTGGATCTGCTGCTACAAAAGCATACAGAAAGCCCGAAGTACGGTGACACGGACAATGGTTATGTGATCACGGTAAACGGGAAGCCGGTTTCTTCAAAAGGCACCGCAACTGTGAATCTGACTGGCAATGAGGAAGAGGAAACTGTTCAAATCAAGGTTACGAATCAATATGCCCCCGGTACTTCCAGCGATTATATCATCACAGTAAAAAAGGCAGCAACGACTGCCGTTACATTCCAGACAGATCCGCAGAATGCTTTGATCTATATTTACGAACAGGGTGCAGGAAATCGTGTCTGGCCGGCAGACGATGGGAGCTATGCACTATCAGAAGGTTTCAATTATTATTGCAGTATCTCACTGTACGGATATGCCGCAAAGGCAGGTACGCTGCAAATCGCGAATGAAAACGGTCAGACTGTCCTGCATTTTGACGGGGAAGATTATACAAATCTCTCCGCGGTACCGGTCACACTTCAGGCAGCGGCAGAAAATCCGGAAATCGACCGTGATCTTGATACCGAATGGTCAAATTTCCGCGGCACGGACAGCAACAACGGTATTACAAACGCAAAAACGCCGGTCAGCGCGGCGGACGGTATGCTCTACTGGGCTTCTCCACTGGGCAAGGGATGGGATAATGGCGCGGTCAGCAGCCCCATCCTTGTGGACGACTGCCTGATTGTCTATGCCGGTGAGCACATTTACCGTGTAAATAAGGCGACCGGTGCAATAGAAGCCACGGGCGATATGGCGGGTGCGTCCAGCTTTGCCATCAACGGCCCGACTTATGCGGACGGCATCCTGTTGGTCGGCTTGTCCAATGGCCGGATTCAGGCTTTCAACGCAAAAACGCTGGAATCTCTGTGGCTCTATACAGACCCGGTTGGCGACCAGCCAAACTGCCCGATTGCAATCTTGAATGGCTATGCTTACACGGGCTTTTGGAACGGCGAAAGCGAAGACGGCTGCTTCGTGTGCATTTCTCTGACGGATGAAGATCCGGAAAACGAGATGGAAGAGAAAGCTGCGACATGGCGCATGACACAAAACGGCGGCTTCTATTGGGCCGGGGCCTATGCCTGCGGTGACTTCGTTATGGTCGGCACAGATGATGGCGAGGCACAGTGCTCTTATCTCTATTTGCTTGACCCGTTGACAGGCAAAGTCCTGGACGCGAAGAGCGGCCTCGATGGTGATATCCGCAGTACGATCTGCTATGACAAAGACACTGATGCGTACTATTTCACGTCAAAAGGCGGAAGTTTTTACAGAGTAAAGGTTCAAAACAAAGTGATTACCGACTGTGATTCGCTGACGTTAAAGAATGGAATTCAGGATGAGTTGGCTATGAGTACCTCTACGCCGGTCGTCTATAATGGCCGCGCGTATATCGGCGTCAGCGGAACGGGCCAGTTTACAGCATACTCCGGTCACAACATCACGGTTATCGATCTGGCAAACTGGAAAATTGCGTATAGCGTAGAGACGCAGGGCTATCCGCAGACGAGCGGCCTTCTGACGACAGCCTATGAGCAGGACCCCGGATATGTCTATGTCTACTTTATCGACAACTATACGCCGGGAACGTTCCGTGTCCTGCGTGACAAGCCGGGGCAGACAAAAGCGGATTATCTGACAACAGAGACTTTCAATGGAGTAACATATCGAACAGCCTATGCGCTGTTTACACCGTTTGACAAGCAGGCGCAGTATGCCATTTGCAGCCCGATCACAGACAGCGACGGCACGCTCTACTTCAAAAACGATTCCGGCTATCTGATGGCGTTCGGCAGAAGCATTGAAAAGATCGAGGTCACAACGATGCCCAAAAAGACGAAGTACGCAGCCGGTGAGACCTTTGACAAAACCGGCATGGTCGTGACGGCGACGCTTACGGACGGTTCGACGCGCGATGTGACCGATATGGTGTCCGCCCCGTCGGAGCCTCTGGCAGACGGCACGGAGGAGATCACGCTGGAGTTTGGCCGCGGGCAAACTATGTACCGGAATCTGCCGGCCGGCGATAAGATGAGCACCGGCAATAACGTTACCTCGATTACGACAACGATTCCGATCCATGTGGGTGATACGACCGAAACCGGTGCGCTCACGGACGATATCACATGGAGCTTCCGCCCGGCGGCAAATACGCTTTCTATTGACGGCGAGATCCCGGAAGGGCATAAGGTCCTGATCGCCTGCTATGATGAAAACGGAATGCTGACAAAGCTGGAGGTGCTGACCATCAGCGGCAGTGTGAAGTTGCCGGACAGCGCAAGAATTCGCGTATTCTATATTGACGGAGACAGTAAGCCGCTCTGTGCCGCCGCAACGGTTCTCGAATGATAAGGAGATGCAGCGCATGAAACGATCTGGTTCTAAATTACTTTGTATCCTGCTCCTGCTTTCTCTGCTGCTCTCCCTGACCGCCTGCGGCAAACCGGAAACACAGCTTGAAAAAACGGCTGGCTATCTGCAAGCGCAGATCGCCGAGCCGGGGACAGGTTCTGTTGGCGGAGACTGGCTGATTTTCGGGCTGGCGCGTTCCGGTGTGAAGGTTCCGCAGAAATACTTTGACGCCTATTACGAAAATGTAGAAGCGGCAGTCCGGGAGAAGAACGGTGTGTTGAGTGACCGGAAATACACCGAATATTCTCGCACGGTGCTGGCGCTGACGGCTATCGGGAAAAATCCCGCTGATGTGGCCGGATTTGACCTTCTCAAACCGCTTGCCGACTTTGAACAGGTCACCAGGCAGGGCATCAACGGCACGATCTTCGCGCTGCTGGCGCTGGACAGCGGGAACTATGAAATTCCGGAGAATCCGGACGCCGCCGTGCAGGCGACGCGGCAGATGTATGTGGACGAGCTGCTTGCGCGGGCGCTGCCGGACGGCGGCTGGACACTGACCGGTGGGGAGCCGGACGTGGATATTACGGCAATGACGTTGCAGGCGCTTGCCAAATACCGCGACCAGGCGGACGTGACGGCAGCCGTGGAGCGCGGTCTTGCAGTCCTTTCCTCCTTGCAGGAGCCGGACGGCGGGTATGTCTCGTGGGGGTCCAGCAACAGCGAATCGGTCGCGCAGGTGATCGTGGCGCTGACGGAGCTCGGCGTTCCGCTGGATGACGAGCGCTTCACGAAGAACGGAATTACCGTCGAAGACGCGCTTCTGCGCTTCGCGCAGGAAAACGGCGCGTTCGTGCATGTGCGTGACGGCAGCGGCGGTGACGACGGCATGGCGACCGAGCAGGCGTTTTACGCGCTGGCCGCCATCCATCGTGCCGAGACGGGCGAAACCACACTCTATGACATGACGGATGTGATGCAATGAAGCAGCTTTACAGACTGGCCACGCTCCTTCTGGCGCTTCTGCTCCTTTGCGGGTGCGCGGCGGGAAACGGCTACGGCAAGCCCGAACGAAAGGAGGGTCAGGATCAGTACCTGACCGATCCCGTTCCGGAGGGCAAGCCGCAGCCCGTCGAGCCGCAGAACGTGACGGTCGGTGATACGGAGTACACCTGTACGATCTCCATTTCCTGCGCGTCAATTCTGGAGCACATGGAGCTGTGCGACAAGGAGAAGGCCGAACTGGTGCCGGAGGACGGCTGGCTGCTGAAGCCTGTGGAGGTCACGTTTCAGGAGGGGCAGAGCGTCTTTGACGTGCTCCAGCAGGTCTGCCGGGAGAATAAGCTCCACATGGAGTTTTCCATGACGCCGATCTACAACTCCGCCTACATTGAGGGCATTGGAAACCTCTACGAATTTGACTGCGGGGAAACGTCTGGCTGGATGTACAAGGTCAACGACTGGTTCCCGAATTACGGATGCAGCCGCTACCAGCTTCAAAACGGCGACGTCGTGGAGTGGGAATACACCTGCGAACTGGGCAAGGACATTGGCGGCGGCTATGCGGCAGGCGGTGAAGCATGAAAAACAGAGATACCTTCTCCGGCTATCATCCAACAGTCAATTTTCTCTATTACGCACTCGTTCTGCTCTTTTCCATGTGCCTCATGCACCCGGTCTATCTGGCGATCTCGCTGACCGGGGCACTGGCATATGACATTTATTTAAAAGGCCGGAAGGCCGTGCGCTTCGCTGTCATGGGCTTGCTGCCCATGGCAGTGCTTGCAGCGCTGGTCAATCCGGCCTTTAACCATGAGGGCGCGACGATTCTGACGTATCTGCCCTCCGGGAATCCGCTGACGCTGGAATCCATGCTTTATGGCGCTGCGGCTGCGGTCATGCTGGCAAGCGTCGTTCTCTGGTTTTCCAGCTACAACGAGATTATGACCTCAGACAAGTTTGTGTACCTGTTCGGGCGCGTGGTCCCGGCGCTGTCGCTTGTTCTGTCCATGGTTTTGCGGTTTATTCCGAAATTCAAGGCGCAGATGCAGACGGTTTCGGAGGCGCAGGCGTGTATCGGACGCGATGCGAAAAATGGGAGTGTGTTCCGCCGTGTCGGAAATGCCGTCAAAATTTTCTCGATCATGGTCACATGGTCGCTCGAAAATGCCATTGAAACGGCGGATTCCATGCGCTCACGCGGCTATGGCCTGCCGGGGCGCACGGCGTTTTCGATCTATCGCTTCGATGACCGCGACAAGGCTGCGCTTGCGTGGCTGATTTTTTGCGGGGCGTATCTCGTTTCCGGCTGGATGGCGGGCGGGACGTATTTCCGGTATTATCCGACGATAAAAGCTGCCGCATTCACGCCGATGACGGTGAGCTTCATGCTCGTGTATCTCGCGCTGGTGCTGACACCGATGATGCTCGACCGAAGGGAGGACAGGCAGTGGAACTCTTTGCAATCAAACATCTGAATTTCACATATCCCGAACAGGAGCAGAACGCGATTTCCGATTTCTCGCTGTCCGTCCGGCCGGGAGAATTTCTGGTGCTCTGCGGCCCGTCCGGGTGTGGGAAATCGACGCTTTTGCGGCAGATGAAAACTGTGCTTGCGCCGCACGGACGAAGAAGCGGGCAAATCCTGTTTGACGGAAAGCAGCTTGATGAACTGTCCCAGCGCGAACAGGCCGAGAAGATCGGCTTTGTGCAGCAAAGCCCAGAAAATCAGATCGTCACGGATAAGGTCTGGCACGAGCTGGCGTTCGGGCTGGAATCCCTCGGCTATGACACGCCGACCATTCGCCGCCGCGTTGCGGAAATGGCGTCGTTTTTCGGGATTCAGACATGGTTTTATAAGCCGGTCACAGAGCTGTCCGGCGGGCAGAAACAGCTCTTGAACCTCGCATCCGTGATGGTGCTTCAGCCGAAAGTCTTGATTCTCGACGAGCCGACGAGCCAGCTCGACCCAATCGCCGCATCCGACTTTCTTGCCACCCTCGGCAAGATCAACCGGGAGCTTGGCACGACGATCATCCTGACGGAACACCGTCTGGAAGAAGCGTTCGGTTTTGCGTCTCGTGTGGCCGTCATGGACAAGGGAACGCTCCTTTGCACCGGAGCGCCCGCCGAAGTGGGCGCGGAATTAAAATCCAGCGGCAACGCGATGTTCCTCGCCATGCCCGCCGCCATGCGCATCTGGGCAGCGTCGGATTCCAAAGCGACTTGCCCCATCTCCGTCTGCGACGGCCGGAACTGGCTGCTCGATTATGCGAAAACGCATGAATTACACCCCATCTCCGAAGAAACGAAAAACACGCCGAACGGCGAAACCGTTGTCTCGGCGCAGGAACTCTGGTTCAAATATGAAAAAGACTTGCCCGATGTGGTCAAGGGCTTGTCGCTGGAGCTGCACAAGGGCGAATTTCTGACCCTGCTCGGCGGCAACGGCACGGGCAAGACGACCACGCTCAAGCTGCTGGCAAACCTGAAAAAAGCTTATCGCGGCGAGCTTGCCATCACGGGCAGCGTCGGAATGCTGCCCCAAAATCCGCAGGCATTGTTTGTGAAATCCACGGTGCGCGCAGATTTGTTGGAGATTTTACCAAAATCCGAACGCAAAACCGAGCGGCTTGCACAAGTCGTTTCCCTCTGCAAATTGACCGAACTGCTCGACCGCCATCCGTATGACCTTTCCGGCGGTGAACAGCAGCGCGCGGCGCTGGCAAAAATCCTGCTTCTGAACCCGAACATTCTGCTCCTTGACGAGCCGACAAAGGGATTGGACGCGGAGTTCAAACAGGTTTTCGGGCAGATTTTAAGGACGCTGCAAGCGTCCGGTGTCGCAATTCTCATGGTCAGCCATGACATTGAGTTCTGCGCGAAATACGCCGACCGCTGCGCCCTGTTCTTTGACGGCAGCATCGTCACCGAAGCCGAACCGAGAACGTTCTTCTCCGGCAATAGCTTCTACACGACGGCGGCAAATCGCATTGCCCGCGACATCCTGCCCGAAGCGGTCACGCCGGAAGATGTGATTATGGCCTGCGGCGGCGTGCTTGAGCCGGAACCGGCGCTGCCGGAATACCAGCGCATCCCGCCCGCGCCAGAAAAGGAAGCGCAGATGATGAAAAAGCTCCCGGTTTGGCGCAAAATCCTTGCCGTCGTGTCCGGTGCCGCTTCGCTGGTGCTCATCGCGCAGGCCATCGGCGTGACGGATTTGACAAAGCTCATCGACGCGAACGGCATGACGGCGCTGGCAGGTGGGCAGCTCAAGCTCTACGGCATTTTGCTTGCCGCGCTTCTTGTGTTTGCGCTATCCATTGGCCGCAAGGCCGACCGACCGGATTATCTCATCCAGACACCCGTGGAAAAACGCAAGCTCCAAAAGCGCACCGTGACTGCCACGCTGCTCATTCTGCTTTTGATTCCGCTGACGCTGTTTGTCGGCGTGTACTACTTCGCGGGGCGGAAATACTACTTCATTTCGCTGCTGATTTTGCTCGAATGTATGCTGCCGTTCTTCCTCATTTTCGAGGGCAGAAAGCCGCAGGCACGGGAGCTGGTTTTGATTGCCGTGCTCGTTGCGCTGAATGTGGCAGGACGCGCTGCGTTCTTCATGCTGCCGGAATTTAAGCCGGTCGTTGCGATGACGATTCTCGCAGGCGTGGCCTTTGGCGGCGAAACGGGCTTCCTGGTCGGAGCCATGACCATGCTGGTCTCCAATATGCTCTTTTCCCAGGGGCCGTGGACGCCGTGGCAGATGTTTGCCATGGGCATCATCGGCTGGCTGGCAGGTGTCTTGTACCGCAAAGGTGTTCTGCGGCGCGGGCGGCTGAGCCTTTGTATCTTCGGCGTGATCTGCTCGACCATCGTGTATGGCGGCATTATGAATCCCGCGTCTGCCCTCATGTGGGCGCACACGATCAACTGGAAAATTATTCTTAGCTATTACATTACCGGCCTTCCGGTCGATCTGGTGCGCGCCATTGCCACGTTTTTCTTCCTGTGGTTGATTGCCGAACCCATGCTCGAAAAGCTCGACCGGATCAAGACCAAATACGGCTTGGCAGAGTAAGCAGTTTTGTGGAAAGGCCATTTGGACTACAGAGATACACGATAGCTATCAATGTGTACGGACTTGGTTGCTTGGAGTAAAAAACTCCGCCATTGAGATTCCAAGCACCCTGCAAATTTGCTCAATGGTATCTACAGAAAGCTGGCTGC
>ENA-OROD01001602-OROD01001602.1-human-gut-metagenome-genome-assembly--contig:-NODE-1602-length-17725-cov-2.649802_pt1 | contig 17725 bp, 15 predicted proteins | sample MGYA00242123_ERZ509038 | MGnify/ENA primary metagenome ERZ509038 (study PRJEB26280, sample SAMEA2338719) | human gut metagenome | biome: human gut; feature: human-associated habitat; material: faeces... | reverse complement strand
TGTAGGTGATTTTTTTGAAAAAACCTTTGATTATCCTGACCGGTCCGACCGCTGTCGGTAAGACGAAGCTGTCGATTTCGCTTGCCCAAGCGGTGAATGGGGCCATTATCTCCGCGGATTCCATGCAGGTCTACCGCCATATGGATATCGGATCTGCCAAAATCCGCCCGGAGGAGATGTGCGGCGTTCCGCATTATCTGATCGATGTGCTCGATCCGTCCGAAGAGTTTCACGTCGTGAAGTTTGTGGAACTGGCGCATGAAGCGATGGAAAAAATATACGCCGCCGGACAGATTCCGATCGTGACGGGCGGCACCGGCTTTTATATTCAGGCGCTTTTAAAAGAAGTTGATTTTACGGAATCGCACGGTGAACTGCCGATCCGGAAACAGCTGGAAGAAAAAGCAGCAACGGAGGAAGGCGCGGCAGAACTGTACCGGGAACTTTCCGAGGTTGATCCTGCTTCCGCGGAGACGATTCACCCGAATAATGTAAAACGTGTAATCCGGGCGCTGGAATATTATCACGAGACAGGACAGAAGATTTCGGAGCACAACGAGGAGCAGAAGCAGAAGGAATCTCCGTACTGTTCTGCTTATTTTGTGCTGAACGACGAACGTTCGATTCTGTATGACCGCATTGACAGGCGCGTCGATCAGATGATCTGCGACGGACTGGTTGATGAAGTTTTCCGTTTGAAAGAAATGGGATACACAAGAGATCTTGTCTCCATGCAGGGACTGGGCTACAAAGAACTGTTCCCGTATCTTGCGGGCGAATGCACGCTGGAGGAGGCCGTCTATATCATCAAGCGGGACACCCGTCATTTTGCCAAACGGCAGCTGACCTGGTTCCGACGGGAAAAGGATGTGATCTGGCTGAACAAGCCGGATTTTGACTACGACGAAGAAAAAATATTATCATATATGCTGGATCGCTGGAACGAAATCGTTTCGGCCGATGCAAAGGAAGAAGGAGAACAATCATGTTGACAGAAAAAGCTGCTATGTACAGCACACTTGGCATTTCCAAAGAGGTTTTCGCATTTGGAACGAAAATTGAGGAAGAATTAAAAGAGCGTTTTGCAAAAATTGATGAAATCGCAGAATACAACCAGTTAAAGGTCATCCACGCCATGCAGGCAAGCAAGGTCAGCGAGGCATGCTTATATGGAACCACAGGATACGGATACAATGACCTGGGACGTGATACGCTGGAGCAGGTCTATGCAACGTGCTTCGGCACTGAGGATGCACTGGTACGCCCGCAGATCGCCTGCGGAACCCATGCGCTTGCAACGGCGCTTTCCGGAAATCTCCGCCCGGGCGACGAACTGCTTTCTCCTGTTGGAAAACCGTACGACACCCTTGATGAAGTGATCGGCATCCGCCCGTCCGTCGGATCTCTTGCGGAATATGGCGTAACTTACCGCCAGGTAGATTTAAAAGAGGACGGCTCTTTCGATTACGAAGGAATCAAAAATGCCATCAACAAAAAGACAAAGATGGTGACGATTCAGAGATCGAAAGGATATCAGACCAGACCGACGCTTTCTGTTACCCGCATCGGTGAACTGATTGCATTTATTAAAAATATCAAACCAGATGTCATCTGTATGGTCGATAACTGCTACGGCGAGTTCGTGGAGACGATTGAACCGACCAATGTCGGTGCAGATCTGATGGTCGGATCCCTGATCAAAAACCCGGGCGGCGGACTGGCTCCGGCCGGCGGTTACATTGTTGGAAAGAAAAAGTACGTGGAAAATGCAGCATACCGTCTGCTCTCCCCGGGACTTGGAAAAGAGGTTGGCGCAACACTCGGTGTGAACGGTTCCTTCTACCAGGGATTCTTCCTGGCACCGACCGTTACCGCAGCGGCATTAAAAGGTGCTGTCTTTGCTGCAAATGTTTATGAGAAACTGGGATTTGCCGTTGTTCCAAACGGAACCGAGAGCCGTCACGACATCATTCAGGCGGTAACCTTTGGAAAACCGGAAGGCGTCATCGCATTCTGCCAGGGTATCCAGGCAGCTGCCCCGGTCGACAGCTTCGTTTCCCCGGAACCTTGGGATATGCCAGGCTACGACAGCCCAGTTATCATGGCAGCTGGCGCTTTCGTGCAGGGCTCTTCCATTGAACTTTCTGCCGACGGCCCGATCAAACCGCCGTACGCTGTCTACTTCCAGGGTGGGCTTACGTGGCAGCACGCAAAATTCGGTATTCTGATGAGTCTTCAGAAACTCGCCGATGCCGGTATGGTGACATTATAATGGCAAAAAATGTGGTAATTATCGGCGGCGGCGCGAGCGGACTGATGGCGGCAATTTGGGCCTCACGTCTCGGTGCCGCGGTCACCGTTCTGGAAAAGAACGATAAACCGGGCAGAAAGCTTCTTGCGACCGGAAACGGACGGTGTAATTTTACCAATCGTTATCAGGATGCATCGTGCTACCGCACGGGAAATCAGGAGCGTGCATCACGGGTTCTCGAACAGTTTACCGAACAGGACACCGAACAGTTTTTTGAACAGCTCGGCATCCGCATCCGGAGCCGTGAAGGCTGGCTTTATCCGGCCAGCGAGCAGGCACAGTCCGTTCTTGATCTGCTGGTTTTGGAAGCCAGATTCCGAAAGGTAAAAATCAAGACACGGGAAACGGCTGTTGCAGTGGAAAAAGCTGAAAATGGTTATCTGGTGCGCACCGAAGGATGGCAGTACCCGGCTGACAGTGTCATCATCTGCTGTGGAAGCTGTGCTTCCCAGATCGCCGGTTCCGACGGAGATACACTTCGATTTGCCGATCAGCTTCAGCTCGCTTCGATTCCGTTTTCCCCGGCCCTCTGCCCGCTCCGCTGCAAAGGAAACCAGTTTTCCTCCTGGGCGGGTGTTCGGGTGCGCGCGAAGATTACGCTTCTGGTTGAAAATCAGGAGATTCTGACGGAACAGGGAGAAATGCAGCTTACCGACTACGGTGTCTCCGGCATTCCGGTATTCCAGATTTCCCGGTTCGCTGTGCGCGCCTGCATGCAGAAAAAACGCGCTGAACTTCTCGTAGACTTCTTTCCGGAACTGACGGAATCGGAGCTTACTGCAGAACTTGTCAGACGGCAGGAAATCTGCCCGTATAAAGCGCCAAAAGAGCTTCTGATCGGTCTTCTTCCGGAAAAACTCATTCCGGTTCTGATCGGAAAGAAAAAGACTCCGGAAGAAATGGCAGGCGCCATCAAATCATATCGTTTACAGATCACCGGCCAGACCGACTTTGGAAAAGCCCAGGTGTGTGCGGGCGGCATCACGCTCGACCAGCTTACGGATTCTCTGGAATCGGTACAGCACCCTGGTATTTTCTTTGCGGGAGAAGCCCTGGACGTCGACGGCGTCTGCGGCGGCTACAATCTCCAGTGGGCCTGGTCCAGCGGAAGTGCAGCCGGAAGAGCTGCAGCAGGAGAACATGCATGATTCGGATACAGCAATTAAAGCTTCCAGTCACCCACACACAGGAGGAACTGGAACAGAAAATAAGAAAAACACTGAAAATCGGAAAACACGATCTGCAGGAAATTGAGCTCTTACGCCGCTCAATTGATGCCAGAAAGAAATCCGAATTAAAATACGTTTATCAGCTTGATGTAAAAGTAAAAGATGAGAACGCCGTACTGCGGAAGGCGAAAAGTAACCAGATCGTAAAAGCGGAGAAAAAGCCATATGTGTTCCCAAAATCCGGAGAACAGACTCTTGTTCACCGGCCGGTTATTATCGGAAGCGGTCCGGCAGGGCTTTTTTGTGCCTATGTTCTCGCAAAGCATGGTTACCGTCCGCTCGTTCTGGAGCGCGGCGAATCTGCAGAACAGAGAAAGAAAAGTGTCGATGCGTTCTGGAAAACCGGCGTTCTGAACCCGGAATCGAACGTACAGTTCGGAGAGGGCGGCGCCGGTACGTTTTCGGATGGAAAATTAAACACTTCAGTGAAGGATCCATCCGGCAGAAACCGTGAGGTACTCCGGATTTTCACGGAATGCGGGGCACCGGAAGAAATTCTGTACGATCAGAAACCGCACCTTGGCACCGATCAGCTCATCGGAATTGTGACAACGATGCGGAAAAAGATCGAGGCATGGGGCGGAGAAGTCCGTTTCGGAGCAAAAGTGACGGACTTTGGGATTGAAAACGGCAGACTCACTTCTGTAACCGTCAATGAAACCGAGAAGATTGCCGCGGAGACGGCAGTCCTTGCGATCGGCCACTCTGCACGCGATACCTTCTTTAAACTCTGCGAAAATAAGATCTCCATGGAGGCAAAATCCTTCGCTGTCGGCGTCCGCATTGAGCATCCGCAGAAGATGATCACGGAGGATCAGTACGGACCGGAGGCACCGGATTTTCTTGGGGCAGCACCGTATAAGCTCACCAATCAGTGTGAAAACGGAAGAGGTGTGTACTCATTCTGTATGTGTCCCGGCGGCTATGTTGTCAACGCATCCTCGGAAGCGGAACGCACCTGCGTCAACGGTATGAGTTATTCTGACCGGGAAGGTAAAAATGCGAACAGCGCTATGATTGTCACCGTAACACCGGAAGACTACCGCCCGTACCATGTAGAGGGAACGCCGGACGTACTCGATGGTGTGGCATTCCAGAGAGCGCTTGAACACGCTGCGTGGGAAGCCGGAAAAGGCAAAGTTCCGGTGCAGCTTTTTGGTGATTTCTGTGAAAACAGAGTTTCTACAGCACTTGGAGAGGTAACCCCTTCCATCTGCGGAGAATGGACTTTCGCCAATCTGTGGGAAGTTCTTCCGACGTTTATCGGAGACTCCCTTGTGGAAGGCATTCGTGCATCTGAGCGGAAAATCCACGGCTTTTCCCGTCCGGACGCCGTTCTTTCCGGCGTGGAAGCGCGTACCTCGTCACCGGTCCGCATTGTAAGAAATGAAACACTCGAAAGTTCGTCGCTTACCGGTCTTTACCCGTGCGGAGAGGGCGCAGGCTATGCGGGAGGCATCACTTCCGCAGCCATGGACGGATTAAAAACGGCAGAGGAAATTGCAAAAAAATATATGAATTTTTCATAATTCCTATACATCTGCGGAAAGTTGTGCTAGAATGATGGGTGATTCAAACCAATGTATTCCATGAAAATTCCCGGAAGAGTGGTGGGAGGAATACATGAGAAAAAATGGATTACGAAACCTGCCAACGATGGAACAGCCATATGAAAAATGCCTGGAAAACGGCCCGGAAAGCCTTTCCGACGCGGAGCTTCTGGCTGTCATTTTACGATGCGGAGCAAGGGGAAAAACATCCCTGGAGCTCGCAAGAGAAATTCTTTCCCTTCCCGGAAAAGAGGAGGGCCTGTTAGGACTCTATCACTGTACAAGACAGGAACTTCTGCAGATCCGCGGAGTCGGGGAAGTAAAAGCGATCCAGCTCCAGTGCATCGGTGAGCTTTCCAAACGAATGGCCGCGGCCGGAGCAAGAAAAGGTCTCTGCTTTCATGATCCGGCTTCCATTGCGGATTATTACATGGAACGTCTCCGCCACGAGGATCAGGAGGTTCTTCTCTGCATGATGCTGGACACAAAAAATCAGCTTCTCGGAGAAAAGGAAATCACAAGAGGAACGGTCAATGCGACGATGATTTCGCCGCGGGAGCTTTTTCTTGCGGCACTGCAGTTCCGTGCGGTTCATATTCTGCTGGTTCACAACCATCCAAGCGGAATCCCGGAGCCAAGCGGTGACGACATTACCGTGACACGGCAGATCCGGCGGGCGGGCGAAATGCTCGGCATTACCCTGCTGGATCACATTATTATCGGGGATCACTGTTATACCAGTATGCTGGAACAGGGAATCTGATCCCGAAAATCCGAGGCAGAAATGCCCAAAGGAAGGGAACAAGTTAAAGGAGCACGATGCAGATTCGAAATGTATACGGCATAGACCTTGGCACCAGTACCGTCAAAATCTATGACCTGAAGAAAGACACAATCACAAAAGAAAAAAATATGATTGCCATACGCAACCGCGAACAGGTGATTGCCGTTGGAAATTACGCATATGAAATGCACGAGAGAACGCCTTCCAATATCGAGGTAATTACCCCCATGAGCAACGGACGCATTGCGAATGTATTGATGGTAGAAGCCGTTTTGCACACGCTTCTCCACCGCTGTACGCGCCACATGGGATACCGCCCGGAGCTGTACTTTTCAGTTCCCTGCGATATGACAGAGATTGAACGGCGTTCTTATTATACGATTGCACATAAGGGAGCCTTAAAAAACTGCCGCATGTATCTTGTGGATAAACCAATCGCGGATGCGTTGGCACTTGGCATTCCGATCAACCGCACGAAGGGTTCCATGATTGTCAACATCGGAGCGCAGAGCACAGAGATTTCTGTTATCGCCAACGCGAGGGTTATTTTTTCCAGAATCATCCCGGTAGGCGGAAAACAGTTCAACGAATCGATATGCAATCTGAACCGCCGCAAAAACAATTTCCAGATTGGCTCCAAAACAGCCAAACGTGTCAAGATTGCGCTGGCGGATCTTGGAACAGACAAAAAAGAGGCGCGGAAGGTGCGCGGCGTAGATGGTGCATCCGGTCTTCCAATGGAAGGGATCATTACTTCTTCCCTCGTAAACGAAGCACTCCTTTCCGGTGTTAATGAGATCGGCGAGGAAATCAAGCATGCGCTGGAGCGTACACCGCCGCAGATCCACGATCATATCCAGAAAGAGGGTATTTATATCACCGGCGGAAGCACAAGGATTCCGAACATTGACCGCTATCTTTCGAGACAGCTCGGCTGTCCGGTGCAGCTTTCCCAGTATTATGACCTCTGTACCATCTGTGGGCTCAAGGAACTGATCACGCACGATGCGCTGCATCGCTGGGCTTACACGGTAAATAAAAAGAAGTAAATCTATCAAAAAGGACCCGCTATGAATAAGAAGAAAAAATTTCAGCTAAAAAGCAAACATTTACTTTTCATCATGACGTTCCTGTGTCTCTCCGGCATTTTAGGCAGTGCAGCAGACAAAATGCCGGTCACGCCGATCCGGGAAGCCGCAGGCTTTGTGATCATCCCGTTTCAGAACGGAATTAACCAGATCGGTGCGTATTTGACAGACTGTCTGACCGGTTTCCAGAACGTCAAAAAACTGTCTGCCGAGAAAGAGGAGCTTGAACAGAAGGTCACGGATCTGACTGAGGAAAACAATCAGCTTGTACAGGATCAGCAGGAGCTGCAGCGTCTTCAGGAGCTGTATCAGCTGGACCAGTCCTACTCGGAATATGAAAAAGTAGCAGCACAGGTCATCTCAAAGGATCCGGGCAACTGGTATGATACCTTTGTCATCAACAAAGGATCAAATGACGGGATTCAGAAAGATATGAACGTTATTGCAGACGGCGGCCTTGTTGGACTTGTCGAGGAGGTAAGTTCCAATTCCGCTACTGTCCGCTCTATCATTGATGACTCCAGTTCCGTGAGCGCCATGACAGCATCTACCTCGGATACGTGCATTGTATCGGGTGATCTGCGCCTGATCAGCGACGGAAAGCTTGCCTTTTCCCAGCTGAATACAACCGACACGGTAGCTGAGGGCGAAAAGATTGTGACATCGAACATCAGTGATAAATACCTCCGCGGTATTCTGATCGGCTATGTCAGTGAAATCACCGAGGACTCCAATCACCTGACGAAAAAGGGATACATCATTCCTGTTGTGGATTTTCAACATATTCAGGAAGTTCTCGTGATCAAAGAATTAAAACAGCAGGGAGGAGAGTAAATGCGCAGAAAAATCACGCTTGCCTTTCTGATTCTGGCAGCTTTCCTGTTACAGACAACTGTATTTCAGTATTTTCAGATCGCGTCCGTAACGCCGAACCTTCTTCTGATTCTGACGTCCGCCTTTGGGCTGATGCGCGGAAAAAAAGAGGGACTGATGGTCGGATTTTTCAGCGGTCTGATGATTGATCTGTTCTACGGCAGCCTGTTTGGATTTTACGCACTGCTCTACATGTATATCGGTTATCTGAACGGCTTTTTCTGCAAAGTCTTCTATGACGATGATATTAAGGTACACATTGTGCTGGTCGCTGCCAGCGATCTTGTCTACAGTCTGCTGATGTATGTGCTGCAGTTCCTGCTGCGCGTGCGCCTGCACTTTTTCGATTATCTGGCGCATATTATTCTGCCGGAAATGGTATACACGGTAGTGCTCTCCATTCTGCTTTACCGGCTTTTATTTATCATCAACCGTAAACTGACCGAAAATGAAATGGAAGGACAACAGTCGCCATGGCTAAGAAGATAAGAAAATTTTTCCGCAGACTCGGTGAAAACCGCACCCTATTGCTTGGTGTGGTTTTCCTTGCTATGTTTGCCGTCCTGATCGGAAGACTTTTTATCCTGCAGGTGGTGCATGGAGAAGAGTATGCGGATAATTTTGAACTGCAAATCACAAAAACCAGAACCCTTGAGAGTACAAGAGGAAATATTTATGACCGGAACGGAAAACTGATCGCTGGAAATAAGGTTTCCTACTCCGTAACCATCGAGGATAACGGAACGTACAACACGACAAAAGAACGTATTCTCTCTCTGAACGCAGAACTCTATCGTCTCTGTAAACTGATTCGTGCAAACGGAGACTCGATTGACACCAGCACCTTCCCGATTGAAGTGGATGAGAACGGTGCGTTTGTTTTTACAGGTGAAGAGGGAACGACCCGCGACCGTTTCCGTGCAGACATTTATGGACAGAAGAAAATCGACGATATGACGGCAGAACAGAAGAGTTCCAGTGCCGAAACGCTGATGACATTTCTTGCCGGACCGGACGGCTTTGGCCTGGATGCCTATTCTGACGATGAAAAATATGCATATTCTGCCAAAGATTTTGAAGAGTATGGTCTTCCATACCAGACAGACGAATCCGGAAATGCGGTCCTTTCTCTTTCAAATCAGGAGCGTCTGGAAATTCTGGTGATCCGCTATAAGATGAAACAGACGAATTATCAGAAGTATGTCCGCGTGACAGTTGCTTCCGGCGTCAGCAGCAATACAACTGCATCGATTGCAGAGAATGAAGATGTTCTGCAGGGTGTCAGCATTTCGGAAGATTCCGAGCGTGTATATTATGACGGAAAGTATTTTTCCTCTCTGATCGGTTATACGGGCCAGGCGTCCTCAGACGAGCTGACAGAACTGAATGAAGAGCTGAAGAGCCAGGGAAAAGAAGAAACGTATTCCACGGAATCCATCGTCGGAAAATCTGGTCTGGAACAGTATATGGAGACAATCCTTCAGGGAACCGACGGATCAGAAGAGATTATCGTTAATAACGTCGGAAAAGAGCTGGAAACGGTAGAGGGATCCCTGGTTGAGCCAAAACAGGGAAATAACGTCTATCTTTCGATTGATTATGACCTGCAGATTGCGGTATATAAAATTCTGGAACAGAGAATTGCCGGCATTCTGAAACAGTATCTGAGTGATGTAAAATCCGTTGATACCTCAACACTTGCCAATACGGATGCCGTTCCGATTCCAATTTATGATGTATACAATGCACTGATCGAAAACAGCACGATTGATATTTCCCATTTCTCGGCGGCGGATGCCACGGAGCGTGAGCAGCGGATCTATGCACTGTTCCAGCAGAAGCTCCAGCAGGTGCTTGCCGAGATTACGCAGGAACTGACCGTTGAAACAGCAACCGTTTATAACGACCTCAGCGATGAAATGCAGGAATATGAGACCTTCATCGTGGATAAGCTGCTTTCCAGTACGATGGGTATTCTTTCTTCAACAGCAATTGATGAGAAAGACGCCACCTATCAGGCATGGAATGACGGAACGATTTCTCTTCGTGATTACCTGACGTATGCGGCAAGCCAGAACTGGATTGATGTCTCAGCACTGACGCAGGATGATGCCTACCTGGATTCTCAGGAGGTTTATCAGAAGCTGACGGAGGTTATTCTGGACCGTCTGGCAAACAATACAACATTTGCAAAAAAGATGTATCACTATATGCTGCTGCAGGATATGCTCGATGGCTATGATATCTGCAATCTGATGTATGATCAGAACCTTCTGACGAAAGAGGATGACGATTATGCCGCTTATGTTGCAGGAAATATGACACCGTTCCAGCTTCTGTCCGATAAAATCGCCAAACTGGAAATCACCCCGGCACAGCTTGCACTCGATCCGTGTTCCGGTTCTGCTGTCATTACGGACCCGAATACCGGTGCTATTTTAGCCTGTGTTTCCTATCCTGGCTACGACAACAACCGCCTGGCAAACCAGATGGATACCGCATACTGGGCAAAATTGAATACCGATGAATCCAGCCCGCTGTACAACAAAGCAACCCAGCAGAAGACGGCTCCTGGTTCCACCTTTAAACCGCTGATAGCGGTTGCCGGATTAAGCGAAGGCATAATTACTCCGACCAGTACCATCAACTGCAACGGTCTGTTCGGGGAAGGACTTGTCAACGAATCTGACTATGTCCACTGCCATCAGTTGAGCGGCCACGGAGATCTGAACATTGTCGGTGCCATCCAGAACTCCTGCAACGTGTTCTTCTGTACGCTTGGATATCGTCTGGGACTCGATGAGAACGGCACCTTTACACAGAAGCGCTCTCTGGAAATGATCCAGAAATATGCCGATATGTTTAAGCTGGATGAAAAGACTGGAATCGAAATTTCGGAAACCGATCCGAATGTAACCGATTCCCTTCCGATCCCTTCCTCGATTGGTCAGGGTACCAACAACTATACGACGACACAGCTTGCACGCTATGTCACAACGATTGCAAATTCCGGTACGGTTTATAATCTTTCCCTTCTGCAGAAAGCAACGGATTCGGATGGCAATGACATCGATATGGGCGCAGATTTCGGCCCGACGGTAAATTCAGAAATGGATGTTGATTCCAGCATCTGGGATCTGGTACACGAAGGCATGCGAAAAGTAATCAGCGTATCCAATGCGACTATTTTCCCGGAATCCTGGCCGGTAGAGCTTTCCGGAAAAACCGGTACCGCGGAGGAAGACCATACACGTGCAAACCATGGACTGTTTATCGGCTTCTCTCACTATGAGAGCAGAGACGATATTGCTCTTGCCGTCCGCATTCCGTTTGGATATTCTTCTATGAACGCAGAGTTGGTAGCTAAGGATATCTTAGATTATTACTATGGCCTCTCAGACGATATTCTGTCCGGTCAGGCAAACTCCAACGGTGTTGCAAGCGTGAGAGCAGACTAAGGAATTTTTCCGGCAGAAACGAAGCCTGGGAAGAAAGCTGCAAAAGAGAAAGGATGCGTTTTTAAACAAAGGTTTGGACGCATCCTGCGGCATGAAAATGCAGAACAGTTTTCAACAAGGAGGTTCCAGATGAGTGAAGTCATTGTAATTACATCAGGAAAAGGCGGCGTCGGAAAGACGACAACCGCAGCAAATATCGGAATCGGGCTGGCACAGCTTGGAAAGAAAGTTGTGATGGTAGATACCGACATCGGTCTTCGAAACCTGGATGTCGTGCTCGGCCTTGAAAACCGGATTGTCTACAATCTTGTGGATATTGTGGAGGGCAACTGCCGGATGAAGCAGGCGCTAATCCGCGACAAACGGTACGAGCAGCTCTACCTTCTCCCGTCTGCCCAGACGAGGGACAAGACAAGCGTAACGCCCGAGCAGATGAAAAAACTCTGCGATGAATTAAAACAGAGCTTTGATTTTGTTCTTCTTGACTGTCCGGCAGGCATTGAGCAGGGATTTGCAAATGCAGTTGCCGGTGCCAATAAGGCAATTGTTGTGACTACGCCGGAGGTTTCGGCCATCCGGGACGCGGACCGCATCATCGGCCTTCTGGAGGCGCAGGATCTGAGGGATATCTCTCTTGTCATCAATCGTATCCGGCCGGATATGGTAAAACGCGGTGAAATGATGTCGGTGGATGATGTACAGGAAATTCTTGCTGTTCCGCTGCTCGGCATTCTGCCCGATGATGAGCAGGTAGTAATCGCCACCAACCAGGGCGAAGCGATCGCTGGAAGCGGTTCCAAGGCAGGAGAAGCCTTTACGAATATCAGCCACAGGATCCTCGGGGAGAGTGTTCCCTACTTGGATCTTGACAGCAAAAAGGGATTTTTCCGCCGCGTATTCGGGCGATAGGAGGGAACTGGTATGGGTTTATTTTCAGGCAGAAAGCCGCACTCCGGCCTCGTTGCAAAAGAACGTCTGTCCAATCTTTTAATGGCAGAACGTCTGAACTGTTCTCCGGCATCGCTTCAGATGCTGAAAAATGATCTTTCTGCTGCTGCAGGAAAATACCTTACCGTTGAGGCGGATGAAATTTCCGTCACCATTACACAAACAACCCCTGTCATACTGACAGCGAAAATACCATTGAAAAGAAACGAGGAGTATCATGTTAAGACGATATAAGCTGAAAAATTATAATTTCCGGCTGGTCATTCTTCTGATTGCCATCAGCATTATTGGTGTGCTTCTGATCGGAAGTGCAGACAGTGCAGACCAGAAAAAACAGGCCATCGGAGTCGTATTGGGCGTAGTCATCATGATTATTGTCTCTTTGCTTGACTATAGCTGGCTTCTGAATTTTTACTGGGTTCTTTACATCGGAAATCTGATGATGCTTGGCGTTCTTTATCTCGGCGGTTCTACCGCAAAAAACACGTTTGGTGCGACCCGTTGGATTCAGATCGGAAGCTTTCAGTTTCAGCCGACCGAGCTGTCAAAAATCTTTCTGATCATGTTTTTTGCGATGTTTCTGATGAAGCATGAAGAAGATCTGAATACGGCGAAAACCATTTTTACCGCGATCGGGCTTCTGATTCCGCCGCTCGTTATGATTTACCGTCAGCCGGATTTGAAAAATACGATTACGGTCATGGTTCTGTTCTGCTTTATGATGTATGTGGCGGGCTTAAGCTACAAAGTTATCGCCGTTGTTCTGGTTTCCGGTTCAGCACTGGTACTTGCGCTTCTGCTTGTCATTACGCAGGTGAATTTCCAGCTTCCGGCGGCTCTTGACAAGACGATTGGTTATCAGCTTGGGCGAATTCAGGACTGGTTAAGCGATGATGCCGACAACGCCGACGGCCGTCTCCAGCAGCAGAATTCCATTACAGCCATCGGTTCCGGAAAGCTGACCGGAAAAGGACTCAACAACAATAAAGTTTCTTCCGCAAATAAGGGAAATTTCGTTTCCCAGAACCATAATGACTTTATTTTTGCAGTGGCAGGAGAGGAACTTGGTTTCTTTGGATGCTGCGGAATCATCCTGCTCCTGTTCCTGATTCTCGTCGAATGCATCCGGACTTCCCGGAAAGCAAAAGATCTGTCAGGAACGTTGATCTGCTGCGGTATGGCAGGACTCATTGCCTTTCAGAGCTTTCTGAATATCAGTGTTGCAACCGGAATCCTGCCGAACACCGGTACACCGCTTCCGTTCGTCAGCTATGGACTGACATCCCTTGTAACACTTTACATCGGAATGGGGCTTGTCCTGAATGTCGGACTGCAGAACCGGGATTTTGTAACCAGAAACTATGAATTACTAAGGAGGAAAACCATCAATGAACATCGGATTGATCGCGCATGATGCAAAAAAAACGCTGCTTCAGAACTTGTGTATCGCCTACCGCTCGGTACTTGCCAAGCATACTCTTTACGCAACCGGAACTTCCGGCCGTCTGGTAGAAGAGGCAACCGGACTTAACGTCCGCAAATATCTGGCTGGACACGTTGGAGGCGTTCAGCAGATGGGTTCTCAGATTGAACAGAATGATCTGGATCTTGTGATTTTCCTGCGGGATCCGGAACAGCCGAAACAGCATGAGCCGGATGTCCATCGGATTATCCGTCTCTGCGACGTACACAGCATTCCGCTTGCCACCAATCTTGCAACGGCAGAAATGCTGATCAAATCATTAGACAGAGGAGAAATGGACTGGCGTGAAATCTACCGGAGAAACGACTAATACTACAGAAAAAGAACAGAAACTGCCTGTAACGGAGAAAAACGGGACTGCTCCGGAAAAAACCGAACATATTTTAAACCGCCTGATCATCGGCGCGGGTGTCTGTGTTGCTGTTATTGCGGTTCTGATCGGTGTGAAATTGTACCGTCAGGACCGCCAGATGGACATTACAGAGCCGTTTGCGCGAAGTATGGTGCTTGCCTCCGATCCGCTTTCGGCAGAAAAACGGTTTCAGGCTGAAACGCTCTCTGCCGATCTCTGTGTCGGTGAGACGAGCGTACCGCTGAATGATATCTCGTTTTCTTCACAGGTAAAGGCCGGACTGTTTGATCTGGATCACAAAAAAGTATTGTTCGCGCAGAATATGTATGATCAGGTCTACCCGGCCAGCATCACGAAGATCATGACGGCTCTCCTTGCCATGGAATACAACCAGCCGGATACGCAGGTAACGATCACAGAAGAGGATCTTGCGCTGGAAGATGGATCCCAGATGAGTGGACTGGCCGTGGGCGATACGGTAACGATGGATCAGCTTTTCCATGCATTGTTGATTTATTCTGCCAATGATGCTGCTATGGCGATTGCCCGCCAGGTAGGCGGAAGTGTAGAGAATTTCGTTCAGATGATGAACGATAAGGCAGCTTCCCTTGCCATGACCGGTACGCATTTTGCAAACCCGCACGGTCTTCACGATGAGAATCATTACACTACTGCATATGAATTAGCTTTGCTTTCTGATTATGCTTTAAAAAATCCAACATTTTTACAAATTGTTGGAACTAAAAATTATACTGTTTCTATTAATGGATATTCAAAAAACTTGTCTAATACAAATGAACTTCTTGGAAACCTAAATGGAGTATATGGAATAAAAACAGGATTCACAAATGGGGCTAATCGTTGCTTAGTAACATCTTGTAAAAGAAATGATATGGATATAAAAAATAAATTAAGATTAGCAATATGTATGATCCAAAGTAAACAGAACAAAATAAAGTAGCTTTATATTTGTTTAATAATATATAGAATAAAAATAAGATGAAAGTCATGTTGAACTTTCATCTTATTTTTGGATTAGCCTTAACTTAAAAATTCCTATCCGCTTTTGATCAATTACGGTAATGTTATTAATGTGACAACCTCGTAAAAGTTTTTGGAATTCTCCAGGAAATCCTTCTTTTCCCATCCAGCGTTTTTTTGATGGAACAAATCTGAGAAAATGAAATTCTTGTTCTGCTTCAGGCATACCTTCTTCAAAATTTGAATAAAAAGCAACTTTTATTGTATCTTCGGTAGGTGTAAAATCTTCAAAGCATTCTTCGGCATAAATTCCAAGAACTCTTAAATCATTTACCCATGCTTCTTTATATTGTTCACGTGTTTCATATTTTGATCCTGAAAACTGTCCGATAGAACCAAAATAGGTAACATTTTCGTTGATTGTACTTATACAAGTACCAGTGCGTGTTAATATTTCTGTTGGTACAGTACAACAAACTGCAAACATATAACAGTTGAAATGCTTTTTAGGAATCCTTTTAAAAGGTTTTACTTTTCCCCAGTTTTTCCGAATGTTTTCTTGGATTTGTTTAAGCTTTTCAGCTTGCATAAATATTTCCTCCTTACAGTAGTTCAGAGGTTTGCACCTCTGAAAGTTTTATTTTTCTTCAAAGGTGCAACAATATTGTTACAATATAATTCTACCATAATTAACATAAAAAAATCAAGTATGTTTATTAAGTATATATACTCTTACATATATTGGTGAATTTTTTGAAAATTTTTATAGATTTATTGTAGTTTCTAAAAAATATGATATACTTTAGTAAATTGATTGATATTTGTATCAATCGTTATGAAATGCAAAAAAGTTGTAGATAACTACTTCGATGGAGCCAAAACAAAAAGAGTAGAATTTTTTCTACTCTTTTTGTTTTATAACATTTACAAATAACATAAAAGCATTGGTTAAGGTGCACCAATGCTTTTTATATTCATTATTTTTTATTATTGCGCTTTTGCAAAAATTATTATTCTTTTTTGGCTATCGTCTGTACATGTAGATAAAGTTATTTCTGGAACGTCATTTGTATTTCTATTGTAGAAACTAGCATCAGTTGGTTCAGTTTCAAATTTTTGATATATTACATATGTTAATTCTCTACCTGTTGTATCTTTTATTAAAACCTTATCTCCTACAGATAATTTTTTATTATTAGAAAATAGTTTTCCATTTCTATAGTTGTGTCCTATTATTACTGTATTTCCTGGTTCATTTAGTTTTGGATTACTTGGGTGTAATACAGCAACAGATGTTTCTAGTGCTTTAGGAGTTGTTTCTTCTAATATTGGTAATTTAACATTTGTTTTTGGAATTGTTATATATCCTAGCATTACAAATTCATCTTTATAATATACCTTTTTTCTTCCAGAATTTCCACTTTGATTTCCTGATGATTGTTGTAATTCATTCATAATTTTGTCCATATCAACATCCGCTTGGTCTCCTTGGTCTTCATTTTCATCAGTTGTTTTATCAAACTCTGAAATTGCTTGCGCTGTTTCTTTATCATTATTATATGGTTTTATAACATAATTATAAAATAAGAAACCTCCACCGACAATTACTACTACAATTGCAATTATTAATATTACAGTTAGTGTACTTCCATATTTATTTGCTGACATAATTACACCTCCTAAATACCCTATATATTTATATTATAACATATTTTTTTGCATTTTGACATACTTAATTACAAATTTTTACTCCTAGTTTTTTTCCACCTATTATATGGAAATGTAAGTGTGGTACTTCTTGTCCGCCATCTTCTTTGCAATTTACAACTATTCTAAATCCTTTTTCATTTATGCCTTCTTGTTTAGCTATTTTGTTTATTACTGAATATATTTTTCCAATCAAAACTTCATCTTCTTTTTGTAACTCTGTTACATAACTTATATGCTTTTTAGGAATTACTAGTATATGGACTGGTGCTACTGGATTTATATCTCTAAATGCTAATATCTCTTCATCTTCATATACTTTATTTGAAGGAATTTCCCCTTTTATTATTTTACAAAAAATACAGTTTTCCATTTTTATTATCTCCTTTACTTTTTAATATTTTTAAAGGTACACGGTGTCTTACTCCTCTAATATTGCCTTTATACGTCTTACTCCTGCTGATGATGCTTCTTCTTTTTTTATTTTAAAATGTCCTAATTCACTTGTATTTTTTACGTGAGGTCCACCACATAATTCTAGTGAAACATCTCCTATTTTGTATACAGAAACTATATCTCCATATTTATCTATAAACATAGCTTCTGCTCCCATTTTTAATGCATCTTCTTTTTTCATTTCTAATTTTTCTACTGGTATTGCCATTTTTATATATTCATTAACCAAATCTTCTGCTTGTTTTTTCTCTTCATCTGTCATTTTTGTAGGATGTGAAAAATCGAATCTCATTCTTTCTGCTGTAATATTACTTCCTTTTTGATGAACATGAGGCCCTAAAACTTTTTTTAGTGCTGCATTCAAAAGATGTGTAGCTGTATGATATTTTGTCTCCATTTCTCCTGTTGAAGCAAGTCCACCTTTGAATTTACCACTTGACCCTTGTCTTGATTTTTCTTGATGCTCTGCAAATTTTTGCTTAAATCCTTCTGTATCAACTTTTAA
>ENA-OROD01001598-OROD01001598.1-human-gut-metagenome-genome-assembly--contig:-NODE-1598-length-17760-cov-2.674047_pt1 | contig 17760 bp, 14 predicted proteins | sample MGYA00242123_ERZ509038 | MGnify/ENA primary metagenome ERZ509038 (study PRJEB26280, sample SAMEA2338719) | human gut metagenome | biome: human gut; feature: human-associated habitat; material: faeces... | reverse complement strand
TTCCCTTCTAAGGGGGAACGGCGGTCGGGGAAACACGTGAGGAAGGGGGAAATTGCATTTTATAGTACACGCTGCCACGCTCTTGTAGAGGAAGAACAAATACATGAGGAAGCGGGAAAGTTGTAAATGTCAAGAGTAAATGCAAAAATTTATTGCAAATCGACAAAATTTGTTATCATTATGACGCAAAACGCCTTTGTATCACCGAAATTTCGGTGATACAAAGGCAATGCAATGACTTTATCGATTAAAAATATCGAATCAGCATACGCCAAACAACAAGCCCGAAAGACTTGCTATTAGCCATGTTTATTGACAACGTTGTTTGACTTCGATGTTTAACCCAGGGCGATCGCCCCGGATGTTTACTCAGATTGTTGACGCAGCTGTTTAACCGCGCAGTAAATTTGCGACTTCTTTGTCAAATAATTCTTGCGACGTTGCATATCCGAGAACGCCACGCGGATAGTTGTTCAACCAATCTTCAACGGCTTGGATCTCTTTCGCCGAAAATTTGGAAAAATTAGTTCCTTTCGGCAACTTTCTGCGTATTTCCCGATTTATTCTTTCATTAGTTCCGCGTTCATAACTTGAATACGGGTGACAATAATAAATCGAAACACGCTTGCGCTTGCCTTTCCCATAACTTGATTTTTCCATTCCGCCGAAATTCGCAAACTCACTTCCGTTATCGACAGTTATTGTCTTAAATACTTTTGTGAACAACTTTCCAAAACGGCGTTCAAGGACGTTCAAACATTGAATTACACTGTCCGCTTTTTGATTTTTCATAGGGAAAATTAATTCTTTACGTGTAAGTCGTTCAGTCAAAACAAGCAAAGTTGTTTTTGTAGATCCGCACACGCAGTCCATTTCCCAATGTCCGAAAGTATTTCTATCGGCAATCTCTTTCGGGCGTTTTTCGATAGATGTTCCACGTGGCGGACGACTCGCCACAACTTTGCGCTTATGACGTTTTCGTGGTTTATAAGGTAAATCTTCGAGTGAAAGCGAAAGAAACACGCCGTTTGCGATGTAACTATACAACGTCGCAGAACAAATCGACGTGCCGAATTTAATATTCTTGTGCTTGATTTCGCCAAGAACGGCGCACGGGGACATTTTATCTTGTCCGATACGTCTTTCAATGTAATCGGCAAATTCAAAATCCTTGCCAATCTTCAAAGGCGCGCCTTTGCCGGAAAGGTTTGCAAGGTACTTTTCGTGTGCGATATCAGGACTATATGCCGTGTAATATTCCCACGTTGCACCATTCAAACGCTCATACGCACCACGTTTAATCTCTCGATAAATTGTAGAATTAGAAACGCCCAAAATCTTGCATATTTCTTTCACAGGCGTTTTTGACTTTAATAACGATTCAAGTTGCAGACGTTGAGTCCACGTCAAATGACAAAACTTCCTTCCCATTGATTAACCCCTTGATGAATTGCCCCTACTGTTGACACAAAAGGCAATAGCGTGTTTTGAATAAAAAGAAAAGGAGGTTAACCGCCATGATACACACAATACTTCAAATCACCCTTGTATCACTGCAAATAATTTTAGTATTAATAAAACTATTTGACGATTAACACTCCCACAAAGAGTGTAACACACTATGACCTTCTATGTCAACAGCCCACAGTACAGCCCCTATCCCAAAGGCAATCAACACAAGGTTTAACACCTTGACTGTTTTGGGGATTTCATCCCCAAACCCCGAATATTCGCCATATAGGCAGAGAGTGCAGAAAGTTTTCTGCGCTCTTTTGCAAATTATAAATGAGAAATAATCGGCAGTCAAGGCGCGTGTTTATCTCCCGACAGGCATAAAGCACGCTTACTCCCTTGACAGCCTTGCCAAGAGCCTTGAAACAGCATAGTTGATTAACATTGTATCGGACGAATGAAAGAACGCGGTCGCCCACGCTAAACCGCTGCGTTGGCGCACCGCGTTTATCTTTCATTCAATTTTCCCTTGAAAATCCTGGTAAAATAATGTACAATGATTTCATCAATTTACAAGGGGAACTTTTTATGGACGAATTGAAATGCCCGATTTGTGGCGAACCTACTTACGTATATTACGGCAACCCAAGAAAAGACAAATTGTGCAAAACACACGGCACAATGGCAAACAAAGGTCTTATTGAACAATGCCCCGATTGCGGAAAATGGCACAAAACGGGTGAGATTTGCGAATGTAAGCAAACAAAACAGCCAGAACATAAACCCGAAAAACAAGAAGATGAATTGACTTGTATTATCTGCGGTCAGCCTTCAAACGGAAAACATTTTTGCCTTGATTGCTGGAAAAAGTATAAAAATAAGACCTTATATATTCAAGTAAAGAATTGTCAAGATTGCATAACAATGGGCGCGGAATATGAAGGACATTTGGAAACAAAAGACGGTCATATCGTAAAAAGTCACGTAGAAAGAGATATAGATAACTATTTGTTTTCCAAGAATATTCCGCACGCATACGAATCAACGTTTGACGTTGATGGCAATCCCGAACACGAATTTCAACCCGATTTTTATCTTCCAAATTATCTAGGTGAAAATGAAGATGTCTATATTGAATACTTCGGAATGAAGGGAACAAAAGACGGTGACAGAAAAATAAACTACAAAATGCCAATATATAGAGAGAAAAAGGTTACGCTTATATGCTTGTATCCACACGATGACAGCAAAATCGAAGCCGTCTTAAAAAGAAAATTAAATAAAGAGAACATAAAACCACACGAAATAAACTGGGAAGAATAAAAAGAGCCAAAAGGCTCTTTTTTTCTTTCATTTCAAAGGATACTTTGTCGCTTTCCCTTTGATTTCATAATTATGCCACCATTGAAAAAGCGAACGTTTTTCTTGTTTTGTAAGCATTTTTCCGTGTTTACTTTGATATTCAAGGCAATCAGAATGATAATTGCCATAACAAAGATTTTTCGGAGTTGTGCTTGCATTAAAATATTTATCTCTTAATGCAAGATGTGCTTTTTGACTTCTTTGCAACTTTGTAGGTTTTGCCATAAATTTCCTTTTCCCTTATCCCTGGGAGCTAGGTATTATTTATTTTGACCTAGGGCTTTCGCCCCGGTTGGTCACTCAGAAGATTGACGCAGCTTGTAGGCGACGTTTCTTAACCTTGTTTGTTCTTATCAGATTTCAGCATTTTGCACAAATCTTCAAAGAAATACGAATTTTCCTGCAACATTTCGTCGAATGACGCTTTTTCCGTTTTGAACTCAACCAAATCGTCCAAGCCGAAAGTAGATTTGAGCGTCTTTTCCGTAAAGAATTCCGAGAAACAGTCAGTAGAAAAACGCTTTGAATATATCTTTTTCGTCGCAAGATAGTATTTTTTCATTGCCATTTTCCCGTCTTGCACGCCCGCTTCAAGGGCAATATCACACGTAATATAACTAAAACGGTTGTAAATGCCCGTATAGTACGAATGTATCTTTGTGCATATAGACTTCAAAACGTACATCGACAACGTATTGTCACCGCGCAAATAGCGATATTTTTTGTATAGATTTACAAATCTGCTGAACACAAAATCATAAATCAATTCTTCAATCGCAAAGAACGGCATTGCAAGTTTCTTATCGTTACGGGCAACAATATGGACGATTTCGGACAATTCGCGCGCGTCTGCACCCCAAGATTCGGGACGTTGTTCGTCCACGAATACCTTTATAAACGGATAGCCGTCAACGGTTGCCGAATGTCGCGCCATTTTAAGCCAGTAATTGAACAAATCATTTTTTTGATTTGCACGCTTATCCGACTTTTTTACATCGGACAATTCAAGGGCGTTCAACCGTTCTTTGCCGATTTCGGTGATAGTAACCACGCCAAACTCAAACATATCGGAGCGTTCGTTTTCTTCGACAAGACGCTTGCCAAGACGTAACATATCGAAATCAAGAATATGCGAATGTCTGCTAAATGCGTCTATAAGTCGCGCGTCGCGCTTGAAGAAGTCTGTATTCCATATCGGAAAGTTTCCGATATCATCAATAACGTTGTCGGTACGCGTTGAAAGATTGCCTATAATAAGCGAAGATTGTACAATGTAGATAAAATACAACTGTGCATAACTTTCGAGAACTTGCCAAATGTCTTTGACGCACAACTCGTCGCAACTCGTAAGACCGTATCTCTCGAAATCGTACATAAAGATTTTCTTTTGAGTTTTGTTTCGTTCCCAATTCTTCTGCTTGCTCCGAACAAATCTTTTGCACGTTGCAAGGTTATAGACTGCGTGCTTTTCCATAGCATCGCGCAATGCGTTCTCAAAGTTTATCCAAGGGAAATATGGAAATCTCAAATCGTTTTCTAAAAGCAATTCAAAGGCTTTATCCCTAAACATCGCTTCGGTGGACAATCCCATATCGATTTCCATTGTCGTTTTGCCTTTGCCCATAGTGCCGACGATAAAACAAACAATGGAGCGTTCATTGATAAATCCACGATTTTTCATTTCAAAATGATTTAATCGCGAATATGCAATTTTCTTTCGCACGGCGCAAATCACGCCGTACGCAATAATCAGCCACAGCCAAAGCGGAATCTTCGTAAACACAACAGACAAGTCAACGATGAGTTTGTATATCTGCCGATACAGATGAACGAAATCGAACGCCATACAAAAATAGAGGTAGTACGATACAAACTCTATCGCGATCGCGAAGAAGTTGAACGCATACGCAAAAATACACGCCCAAATTATGTAGTAAGACTTATGTTCTTTCACAAATCCGACAAAACCCACAAGCCATGCTTTCGCAGGCCGATATGTTTTATCGGATAACTTTTTGAAACGGCGCAAATGTTTGCTATCGACATTATAGTCATTGTTCGGTTTTTCCAAAAAATGTTTGCAACCGTAAAACCCAACCATTAGTATCGGAACAAACATCAAAAAATAAGCAAAACTTAATGATACATCACCAACATTTTGCCAATACGCCGAAATAGTTTCCCTCTTAAAGAAAATATCCCAATACTGATTCCAGCATATCTGAAATTCATCCCAAGTCGCAGGAAAACCGTTTGGCAAACAAATTGGCATTTCGGAAAGGTCGTTTATTGTTGCGTGAACGTCGCCAATGCCAAACAGTTTGCAAAAATAATATACAACAGATGTTCCGAAGTCCCTAAAACACTCACATATACGCTTAAACGCATAAGGGAATGCAAAAACCGACGTCGCAACAAACACAAGCGTTATGACGACACATATATAATGTCGATAATCAAGGCTTTTAAGCCAATTCTTGAATTTCATAATTTGCCTCCGACAAATGACATATAGCCGATGAGCAAACCTATAAGAATCCAAGCACATAAAACTAATACATTTTTAAATATTTTCATAAGGTATATCCCGTAAAACTTTAACATCGATGTTTGACCCTGGACTTTTGCCCCGGATGTTAACTCAGAAGATTGGCGCAGCTTATTGGCGACGTTGATTGACAATCAACGCCGATACTTATATTTTTTTGTCCTTGAAGATCGTGAAGTCGCTGATTTTGCCTTTGCGGAACGAACGCATTTGCATTTATCACGCGGAACGGGAGTTTTTATCGCCTTGTAATCAACGGTATGATTGTTTTTGCGTTTAGAAGCACACTTTACTATAAAAGCGATAATCTTGATTAGAATCAACGCAAGGATAATACCGACGATTATCAAGCCGAGAATCTTCAACGCTTTTAAGAAGTCGCTGTTTTTGAACCACTCCCAAAACTTTTGTATTGCAGTCAAGAAACTGTTGACAAGATGTTCGCCCGGTGTAAGCTCAACGGGCGGTGGTTCAACGCCTGCAATGACATCAACGGGCGAGTGCATAACCGCAAGCGTGTAGTAATCTTCTTCGCCCTTAAACGTCATTGTTATGATGTTAAAATCGAAAAATACCGTTTCTTGTGCAAGATAGGAATCAACGACATCTTGATCGACATCTAATCTTCCAGGATTACGAGTTATAGGTCGTGACGTATAATCAGACACAGCGAATCTAAACAAATACGGCACTTCCTTTTTGCCATAGCTTACGTTGCAAAACGTCTTGAAAGACTCGATGTCGTTTTCGTTGATAAGCAAATCGGAAGCAATACTCGAAGAATTCAACGAAGTCTGTTTAACTTCTTCAAACGGACTAACGTTCGTATGCGATTCGTCCAATGCTTCGTCCTTTGGATAAGACCAACCGTATTCCCAAAGTTTATCCCACCACGAATGATTTGAATTATACGAATTCAAATCAAAAGTATCTTGAAGATTCGTTCTGATTTTGTTCAACCCGACTTGAATCCCCTTTGCAGAACGAGTAGAATCGACTTCATTTACAAAGAGTTCGGACGGAAGATTCCTCGACGTATGCCAAGATACATAATTGCTCGAAGCGTAGTTCTGAATATAATCCCTAATCGAAGAAGATGTTACGTCGCCTGCAACCGTTTGTTTGTTTATAACGTTAAACGCACCCGAATCCGTGTACGACGGACTATAAAACACAAACGGCAATACATTTGAGTAACTATTAGCAAAACGTTGAATAAACATATTGCCAGAGGTCATCGAGAACGGTCTTAAATTATAAGCCCAGTCATAGTGCAATATATTTGAAGACCCCGCAACCGAATCGATATGCCTACCATACCACAACAAATAATCCACCGATTTGTCATACAAAAGAGATGTTCCGCCTTCTGAATTATCAATGGTTTCATAATGATTGTTTGATAATGCTTTTTGATAAAAATCTTGATTCGACGTCACCAATATCGGCGCAGTCTTGCACTCGTACCATTGCGCATAGATTTCCCACAAACTGCCGTACTTATCGAAAACTCTTTGCGGAATGGCAAAATATACCGAACTAACGTTGTTGTGATGATATGCACCTGCACTCGAAACACCTGTAAGATATGAAGTCTGATATACTTTCAAATCAAGCGTTTCGAGAACGTCAACTTTGCACACGAAAGTGGACGGATTGTTTGCGTTTTCGCCATACGTCGCCATATAACCGCTACACTTGAAAGAACGTCCGATGTTTTTGTCCAATGTTACGTCGCTTTTATCGGTTTTGAGATAAACGCCTGCAATATCATATCTGCGACAGCCGTTTTCCGATTCATACTTTTGAGCCAACGCAAGAAGTTTCTTATCTGGATCTAAAATCTTGAATTTGTAAAACAAATTCGCATAATCGCCCGTTGTCCTCGATACGCACACGATATTGAAATCGTCATAACCGGAAGCGACGTATTCGCCCTCGCTGTTCTTTACAAACGCTGTTGCCATACGCACAACGTTTGAATCGAGATATGTCGAAAAATCAAGCTGTTGCGGATTGTAAAGATATGCGTACAAAGCGTAATTCTTATCCAAATTCGCATAATATGAATATCCGTACTCCACAAAGGTATAAAAGCGCAATTCGCCGTCTTTATCCTTGGGATAATTGCCCAAATCAAATTCATTGCCGTGTTCGTCTTTACTGCCGTACAAATCATCGAATATCGACGTATTGTCAAACTTAACGTTGTTGTCGGCTGCGTATGCAACAAGCCCCGAAGAAACTATCTCAAACGACAACAACGCAAGCGTTACAAATACAAGCAACGCCACAAAAAATCTTATTGATGTTTTTTGAAAAAATCTTGTCATTAGAATATAATCTCCTCTGTATCAAACGAAATTGACATTATGCCAAATAGTGAAAATCCGATTCTCACAGCCGATTCCGCGTTATCCTTTGGCGATATTGTCAACCAAAACATCGTTTGATTATAATCAATCGTCTGTTCTTCAACGCTTATAGAATCGCTACCGTAAAGCACTTTCAACATATCTGTTACGGTGAATCCCTTTGCCGAGAGCACAAAACCGTTATTTGTATTTTTTACATCAAAGAACTTTGAAACGTCCTCAGTTGATAAAAACAAACATAGTTTCCCGTCTTTTACAAAAGTAAATTTCAACGATGGATCCGCTTTAATCGAAACGTTATACTCACCATTGTTATCACTTGTCAAAGGGAACTTCACGGCAACATCAAAATCTAATTGCGGAGAAAGCACATAGCCTATCGAAGTGCTGTATATATCTTTTCCATTAATGTTTACGTGAAAGGCAGAATCGGGCACTTTGTCAACGTAGTTTTTGATAAACACGGCAAAACCTGCTATTGCCAGTGCAAGCAATAGCAGAATCAAAATTTTGGGCATAATGCTAAATTTTGATGATTTTCGTTTTGCCATAATCTACCTTTTAAAACTTCAAGCCTGTATCGGAAAGTGAAATAGAATTTGCAAACGAAATTACCTCAAAATCACAGGTGAAAACTATTGTGTCATTGTAATAAAAAATCAAAGAAACCGTTGAAAATGTTTCCCCCGAAGAAACAAAATCGGCAATTTTAAGTACGTTAGAAGATAATGCCGTTTCAACGCCATTGTCCAAACGATACTTTACTGAAAGTGTGCCATCTAGTGTTCCATCACCATAGGTAACACCACAATTGATTGAATAATTCTCAACAAGAATATAATCCGACGGTTCGGCAGGTCCAAAGGGAACAACTTTTTGAGAACCAATCAACTGCCCAGTCAATTCATTCACTTCCTTATAGCAGTCAACCGTAGCAGTTGCCTTAATTGTAGGCTTCAAATCACAAGACACAGTAACAACGATTTGCTCACTGAAAACGTTTTTATATGTCACAGTTGCTTTCAACTTATTAGAACTGTCCTGAGAAACAGTTACATAATCTGTTACGGTTCTGCTTTTTGCCCAAGTTGAATTTGAATTCTTAAAAGCAACGCTCCAAGTGTAATCCAACTTTGAAGCTGCGGACGGAGTTACAGTCGCTGTCAAAACTTTTGATTTCGTTCCGTCCGCAGCAGTCGTCGCAACGCCAGATGTGAGCATTATGCCATTTTCTTCAGTTGTTTCAATCACGACGGAATCATCGGGCTTTTCGGACATATCTTTCGACACGTTCAAATCCTCGGAAGAATGGTTCATTCCGAACACAATGCCGAGAACAGCAGTGAGAACGCACACAGCGCAAAGCACCGCAACGCCGACGATTTGCCATACTTTATTTTTCGATATATTTTCTTTCATAATATTTTCTCCGTAAAATTGTGTTAGCACGCCCCTTTATCCAAGGGGCGTGCAATCTATCACTTGTTGACAGTGACAGTGAGTTGCTTTGCATAACCGCTCATTTCAAAAATTGAAACTTCTGCGTCGTGCAACGGTGTGATGACGATTTTCGCATACTTTGCATTTTCGGGAATCGTGCCTGCATAGTCTGCGGATTGTGCTTCGCTTGCAGAAACAAAAGCCTTATCGGCGTCGTAGAAAAACACCTTGTAAGAAACTTCTGCGTTCTCTTGAAGTTTAATCGTAAGACCATTAGAAGAAATGAAATCCTTTGAAACAATGGACGCCGTATTCTTCATAAATGCACCGTTATCGTCGAGTGCGCCGATTTTGTACGCAAGAGAAGAAATCTCTTTCGTTTCATCTTTATGCACGACACGTACGATAGCGTAAGTAACGCCACCAATGAGAGCGACGAGCAAAACACAAACTATGATTTTGAAAATCAAATCAAGTTTTCTGCGACTGATATTTGCCACAATTTTTCCTTTTCCCTTATCCCTGGGAGCAAGGTATTATTTGACCCAGGGCAGTAGCCCCGGTTAGTCACTCAGAATGTTGACGCAGTTTGTTGGTGACATTGATTCGCCCCAAGACAACGCCATTGCTTTTGCAACGCCCCAAAAAGTCTTCGACCGATTCTTCTGTCGATACTTGCCGAAGCTGTTCTTGAACGGTGGATACGTTTCAAACGTATATGTCGGTTCAATCACGCAAGTCGGACAGACGAACGGCAAACCTTTAAGCCAAAGAAATGTTTTTTTCGATACAGGTTCACCAAAGTAGTACGGCTCGATAACCTGCGTTGGTTCGGGCAAATCAAACACTTTCATCGGAACGGGATTTTCAATCGCTATTCTTTCGCAATCCGCGTTCCATATCGACAAAAAGAAATCTTTTGCCTTTTGTCCTTTGGCAAAGCGTTCTTCGTCTATCGCACCACCGCGATAAAGAACGCTTGAACCGGCTTTGGACAAATACGTACACGGCGGAAAAGCGATTATCATATCCCACTTGCCGATTTCGTGTTTTTGCCCGTCGCACGTTCGGAACATGCAATTGCCGTTGAGCAACGGCGCAACATCGTTCCAAATATGCCATTCGGGATGTTTTCCCGAACAAAATTCCAAGTCGCAAGAATAGACTTCGTGACCCAACTTGCGAAATTCGATAGTTACTCTTTGCGATTCTTCGCACGCTACTAAAATCTTCATTTTTAACCCCTTGTAGATTCTGTTTATTTTTTCGGAATACCGAAATACGCAACAGTCTTTTTATTGCGCTTGCCTTTATCGTCGTAAAAATGAGAAATAATTTGACGTTTGGCAGTCGCATTCAAATCACACGTATTGCCTTTGTATGTCGGTTTCTTCTTGTCGGATGCAGACACAATCATATTCGGCATTGTCGTGGACATTTTGCCGACAAAATGAAAATCAGGATTCAAGCGTTGTTTTCCGTTTTTCCCTTTCACCCAAGCGTCTTGCGCGTCTATTAAACGAACGCCTTTATTTTTCAAACTGTAATTTACGTTTGACATTTTCGTCGCACCTACCTTATAATGTAATTGTTCACGAAGCCCCGTAGGGGGAAGCAACGGGATTTCCGCGTTGACAGAGAAGAACGATTGAACATAAGTTGCGTAGACTTCTCGCATAACCGCTCAATTTTGGGCGGTTATATTTTTATCTTCAAACGGCAACGCCACTTCGCACATTTTATTAAAGACCGAGAAGAAGTCCTTGCCGTTTTGTTTTTCTTGTTTAAGTTTCGGAACATCGTTCCGATATTGCACAAAATCACCTATCGGATTTCCGTATCCGTCAATTTGCTTATATAGCCGTATCACGTCCGACTGCACATCAATATACAATCCGATACGCCGATACAACTGTTCCAAACTGTCCGTTCCACCGTATCCATGACGTTTGTACGAATACCAGTATCGAAGCGGAACAGCACTAGTAATAACTATCACTTCGCCGTTAAAAACCTTGTTATTAAACCGTGATCGAACGGACGAATTTGTGTTGTTGTCGAGCATTTTCAACAAGTCTTCCATTTCAAATGACGAATCGCGCAAATCATCTAAGATGATTGCTTTTTGCCCAAGGTAATCTTGAAATGGATCGTTACTAGCGGACGATATGCAAAAGTCCAAACCCATTTCAGCAAGCATTTTCTTTGCGTAATACGTCTTTCCAACACCACCTTTTCCGCAAATGAACACGACTTCGATTTTTCTATCGGGCTTTAACAAAGCATTTTGGCAGTGGATTTCCCACAACTTTTTGAGTTTGTTATAAGCAGTGACTTTCTCGTCGTTCGCAAGCGTATCTATGTACGCTATCATTTGCGCATAAGAGTATGTTTCAAAATCTCCGAGTATCTTGCTGTTTGCGACTTCCGTTTGCCAATCGAAGTTGGCAACTACTTCTGACGGCGCGTATTGATGTTTATTCTTTTGGTTTTCTTGACCGTGTATCAAGTACAAAAGCACATCAGACTTTTTGCCTTTGATTTTGTTGACGAAGTTTTCGGCAACACCAAACCAATTTGCTACCAAATCCGACCGAACACCGCATTTCCCAAAGTTTACGTATATGTGATAGTGCGGACGTGTATCGTCTTTATCGTGCAATATGTACGCCCAATGTTTGATAGTCGTATGCTCCATACACACTTTTTGTATATCGACATTCAACTTATCTTCATCGGTTACGATTTCGTAGTGTTTTAATTGCATATTTTTAACCCCTTTGCAATTTCACCTTTTGCCTTTTTTTCACCTTTTGCCACACCCCTTTGACAAGCCCAAGGGGTGTGGCGCAAATGCTACTGTTTTAAGGTGTTTTTCTGTTTCTTGTTTTCACCTTTTTCACCTTTTGCCAAGTTTTGAATTACTTGTTACGAATTTCAAAGTTATCCACAAAATCGGCGAAGTCTTCAACACAGTAAAAATAATTTCCGTCATTCATATAGACGGTGAAACCATTTTTATCGAATGTGATATAAGAGACTTGCGAAAGATTAATGATTACTTGCCCTTTCTTTGTTTCCAAGCAATAAAAGGTCATAATTCACCTCATATAGTTAAAAAGGCACATCTTCGTTTTGTTCATCAGGAAGTGTTACTTCATCGGGCGTTCCGTCCGTGCTAGTAACCACCGAAGTTCCGCATTTGTCGCATACAAACCAAACATTTCCTTGTCCAGATTGGTCTAAATCCGAGTCATCAACGCGCATATTATTGTGACAATGCGGACAAATCTTGTGCAATGACGCTTTTTTCTTCTTTTCGGGAAGTTCTTCTGCCGTAGCACTCAACAAGTATTTTCTTGCTCGATAATTTGGGTCGTTTCCGCCGTCTTTTGCTTCAAAATACTTGACCTCTATGGGAACAAGTTCGTTTCCACACTTGATGTAGAAATTAGTAGCGATTTTTTCTTCGCCGTCTTTGTTTTTGTACGTGCTCATTTTCTTAAAGAGTTCAACTTGCATAACTGCTCCTTTCGGCTTACGCCATTTTGTTTATTTACAAGGGCATATCCCGTTGTATTTAAGGGGGATAGCCTACAACGCCGACTATCAGGGCGTATAAAGGAGAAGAATTAGCGTTTGGGGAGGATGAAAAACGCAGAATCACTTCTGCATTTAATATTAAAAGTTACAAGGAAGCGGGAAAGTTTTTTTGTGTGTTGACAACCTTTTTTTATTATAATATAATTATAAGTACAAATATATCCATACTACGCATATGCGTGCGTGCGGACGTATTAAAACGATGGCAAATTATTAGGAGGCAATTATGAAAAAACTCAGCATCAGATCACTTCTCATCGTGGTTCTTGCGTTGGTTTTGGTGTTCTCTCTCGTCGCTTGCGGCGATAAGGACAAAGGTGGAAACAACGGTGGCAACGATACGCCCCCCACACCGCCCGACACAACCGCGAATGTGAAGAACTATTTTAACACGCTTTGGGAAAAATCCACCGGCATCGGCGGCGAAACGATTGGCGAAAAAGACGATCTCAAAGTCAGCCTCGGTCTTACCGTAGCTCTTGATTTCGCAGACGGCAACGGAAGCGTGAAAGACAGCATCGACCTCGGCATTTTGCTCGACGTAGTGCTTGACAGATCAAGCGGCACCGACAAGAGCACCAACACCGCGATCAAGGCGAAGTTCTACGATCCCACCAGCGGTGAAAACTGGTTCTCTGCGTACTACTTCTTCAACGATGTGGACAATCTTTACATCGATTACGCAGGTCAGCACGTTCAAATTCCGTTCAGCTATCTCAACGACACCTACAACAAGAACTTCTACAACTTTGTGTTCAACGACAAGGTTATAAAGGACAAGGTAGACGATAAAGGACAAGTCACCAAAGAGGGAAAGACCATTGCTCAAATCATCACGGCTCTCACCAAGAACATGGGTAGCAGTTGGGATCTCAACGTCCTCATCGGCGACGTTTTGAAAGTGTTCAACATCGACATCGCATCCGCAAAAGAGACGATCGGTAGTGTGCTTGAAATGATTGGCATCAAAGCAGACGACGCGTTCGACGCACAAGGCAACATCAACATCAAAAACATTTTGACAAACGACACCGTTGCAGAATTCTTTGTCAACGATGAAACGACCACAACGACCGAAAACGGCGTCACCACTTACGTGACCAAACTCGCTCATTCCGTTCTCGATATGATCAGCATGGTTGGCGGCAGCCTTCCCGAGAGCCTCAAAGGACTCCTCGATGTGATCAACGGTTTGGATCTCGCTCTTGAATTCACAACCAAGAACGACGCAATCGATTCTTTCACCATCAGAGCAGGTCTTCCCGCAATCGAAGGTGAAAACGCAAACGTAGTTGACGTACATCCCGTCGTTGCAATCACAATCACCGATCTTGACTTTGCAAAAGCAAGCGAGGCAGAGATTGAAAACTCCATGGCAACCGCAAAGAGCAACTACACCCAAGACGTTGTTCTCGATGCAGAAGTTGCAATCGACCTCAAAGGCATCACGCTCAACGCTCTTGCTTTCGACAAAGAAGGTTATGCAAGATTCTCCAAAGTCAACACTGCAATCGGCGGCGGACTTGACAACATCGTTCTCGACGGCACTCTCGCACTCTCTTTGAGCGGCAAACTCGATCTCAAAAACAAGGAAAACAACGGCACTGTTGCAAATGCGGCATTGACATACAAAGGCGTCAATATTGTCGAAGCATCCTTTGTAAACGGCACGTTGGCAGTCAAAGTGAACCAAGAAGCAAAAATCGGTAACGTTAAGATCCTCGACACGCTTGTCAGACTGTTCGGCGACTATGCATACAGCTTTGTGAAGACCAAATTCTTCAATGGAAATGCGGAAGACGCGGCTTTGAAAGCATTTGCAGCAAAATTCTTCTCTTGCAACATCGAAAAGCAAGTTGCGGTAAAAGCCGAAGGGAAACCCGTTGTTGATCCTCAAGATAGAGTCATCACAATCAACGAGAGCTTCAAAGGCGCGGCATGGAAGAACGTTGACATCGTCGGTGGCTTCCAAAAGCTCGTAAAAGGCGTTCTTGACAAAATGTTCCCGCCCAAGACCAATGGCAACGCAGGTGCAGCCGTTGCAACCGATCCTATCATCACCAAGGTTGCAGACACAGTCGTTGCAGCGCTTCCGCTCATCAAGTCCACGAACGGCAAACTCGTTGTTGCAACCAACGACAACAAGGCATTCAAGGGCAACTATGCAACCGTTGGCAACGCAGTCACCACAATCGGCAAGATCTGGTGGGTTAAGGATGCAAAACCGTTTACCGAAACTCTCATCACAAACGACAAAGGCGGTTGGCTCCCCGTATTTGCAAACGCACTCAAAGTTGCAGGCACAACCTACGGCGACAAAGCGGATGCAGAAAAAGTTAAGACCTTCCTCAACGAAATGTTTGCTTGCACCGCAGAAGTCACTCTCGATATCAGCGAAGCAAACGGCGTTGAACTCGGCGTCAAGGCAGACGTAAACGCAAGCGCAGGCGTTGCGGTTTCCGTCAAACTCGGCGCAAAGGCTTATGACGAAACACAATATAAAACTCTTGCACCCGCTGTCGAAACAGACGGTTGGTTTGTGTACACCTTTGCGGCATAAATCATAATTGCAAAATAAAAGCATAAAAAGAGAAGGCGCGATTGCGCCTTTTCTTTTTGCCGTTTTGTGTGAGGGATTAAGGTTGATAAATTCAAAAAGCATGCTATAATAGAAACATGACAGGTCTTGAAGAGAAACACAGCGTAATAAGCAAGGAAGACATGCAAAGTGCGATGGATTTCGTCGAGGACTTTTCGCATGAGCTTGAAAAGTATCCGCATCGCATAGCCGCAAGCAAGGACGAAACCGCTTGCGCAAGAGCAATCCGCAATCGCTTGCACGACGAAACCGACGCAAAAACTCGTCTCGAAGCATTTGACGCCTCGCCGCTTTTGGGCAGAGGTTCGTTTTTGCTTATCGGCATTTGGTATGCGATTTGCTACGTGATGTATTTTGTGTCTTTTGCAGGCGGCAGGGTGACGGGCGCAATGCTCACGCTCTTGTCCCTTTTGATGTTCCTCGGCGGCGGAAGTTTGTTTGCGCTTATGTATCTCGGCAATCGCAAAGCGGGCAAAATTTTGCCGAAAAAAGTGTCATACAACGTCGTCAGCGAGAGCCAAAAGGACGATACAACCCCCAAAAACATTCTCATCGTCTGCGACAACCACGACGCAACGCTCGGCAGTCCCGTCAAGGATTTCAATCTTGTCAGAAAACTTTGCATGATTGTCGCGCCGGTGTCAGTGTTTATTTTCATTCTGTTTTGCATCTTGAAGATGGCAATCGGCACTGAGGGTGCAAACGTTGCGGCAAAGATAAGCGCATTTACCATTTTGCCGTTTGTATCGGGCATTTTCGGTATTGCGGCGTTTGTGATACACTTCTCGCCCTTTGAAAAATTTGCGCGCGAAAACAACGGCGTTGCAACGTCAATCGCAATGGCAACGTACGCATATTTTGCCGAACAGCCCGAACTCCTTGCGGACGACGCAAAGATTGTGTACGTTTCCTTCGGCGCGGAAAACGCCGGGCATTGCGGCTCGCGCGCGTTCGTCGAGGCTCACCCGGAATTTGCTTCGGCAAAGGTGCTTGCAATAGGGGATATTCTGAGCGGCAACTTTCAAGTTGCCGAGTGCGACGCAATCCGCAATATCGACTTTTCTCTCGACCTCGTGTCCAGCGTTCACGCAAGCGCGATAGAGCAGGGCATCACCGTGTCCACAATGCCGCACGATACGTTTGCGCACAAGTTCAATTCGCTGCACGGTTTCATCTCGAATGCGTTTGCCAAAAACGAAAATCCCACCGCAACTATTGTGTCAAAGGATTATGCGCATCATGAAAAATCACTCACCAAAACCGATTTGGAAAATATGTTTTCGCTTTGTGTGGGTGCGGCAATGAAGATTATGGCAAAAAACAATATTCCCGATGACGACAAGCACGACGAAGTTGAGGTTGTCGCTCCGTCGTCCGAAATGAAAATCGTGGACGTAGAAAGCAAATAGACGCATATTTTTGCGATAAAAAATAAAAACGGCATTTTACAATGCAAAACGGATGTAAAAATGCAAAAAAACAACGACAAAGACATAAAAAACGACATCGTTTTTGATGAAGAAACGACTCAAAACAACGCCGATAACGACAAAGAACAGTCGGATGTTCAACAATGCGAAACGGTGTGCCAAACCGACGAAACCGTCGATGAACAAGAAAGCGACAACGGCGGTATTCTTGCAGAATACGCAAAGCATGAAAACAAGGGCAAAAAGGCTCTTGCGGTTGTCAAAAAGTATTGCAAACGTTACTTTATCGACGCTTTTTCCGGTATGGCGCAAGGCTTGTTCTGCACGCTCATCGCAGGCACGATTCTCGCTCAAATCGCGTCTTGGTGCGGAAATAATGCTTTTGCCTTAATGCTCAACACCATTGCAAATATTGCAAAGGTGCTTATGGGTGCGGGCATCGGTATTGGAATAGCACATAAGTTGGGCGCAAAACCTCTTGTGATTTTCACCGCCGCAGTTACCGGTTTTGTCGGTGCGTGGTCGCTAAGTGTGACAAACGGTAGTTTTGCGCAGGATTGGGCAACGGTTTTTGCTTTAGGAAAACCAGGCAACCCAATCGGCGCATATGTCGTATCGTTGCTCACCGTTGAAATCGCGTCGCTTTATGCGGGAAAAACCAAACTCGATATTATCCTCATTCCGCTCGGAATGATGCTCTTGTGCCTTGCGGGGATATTCATTGCATGGCCGTTTATCAAACTTATAGATTCGCTTGCAAAGCTCATAGTTCTTGCAATCGAGGCAGGTGCGGCTGTCAAAATCATCGTTGGAGTGTTTGTTGCGGTGGTAATGGGCATTTTGCTCACTATGCCGACTTCCTCTGCGGCAATCTGGATTGCAATCGCAACCAGCGCAACCGCTGTTGCCAACCCCGACGTTTTTGCAATCGCGGGCGGTGCGGCAGTGGCG
>ENA-OROD01001591-OROD01001591.1-human-gut-metagenome-genome-assembly--contig:-NODE-1591-length-17829-cov-3.009902_pt1 | contig 17829 bp, 17 predicted proteins | sample MGYA00242123_ERZ509038 | MGnify/ENA primary metagenome ERZ509038 (study PRJEB26280, sample SAMEA2338719) | human gut metagenome | biome: human gut; feature: human-associated habitat; material: faeces... | reverse complement strand
AAAAATGGTGGAGCTGGTGGGAGTCGAACCCATGACCTATACGATGCGAACGTATCGCTCTAGCCAACTGAGCTACAGCCCCATTCTTTGATAGGGCTTTACTATATGATCAAAATCCGAAAAAGCAAATCAAATTCAATAGAAAATCAGACTTTTTTTCAAAAAGAAAAAATGGAGGCAGATATCGCAAAAATACTGCATCCATTTTTCCGAGGGGGTTGTGTCATATGATAATATGACGCTTCTATGGAAATATTTCCTGAATCAAATCACTCACCCGCAAAAGAATAGAGAAGCTTGATCTCCTCCGGCCACAAGGTCTCATCGATTGTCTCAAGCACCATTGGAATATTGTCAAAACGTCTGTCATTCATCAGACGCCTGAAAGGTTCCAATCCCAATTCTCCTTTGCCGATACTGTTATGACGGTCAAGGTGTCCGCCCAGGACGCTCTTGGAATCGTTCAGGTGAACTCCGCGCAGGAAGCGGAAACCGATAATACGCTCAAACGCGTTCATCGTCTGTTCATACCCATCCTCACTTTTCAGGTCATATCCGGCAGCAAAGGAATGGCAGGTGTCAATGCAGACCCCGACACGGGACTGATCCTCAATCAACTCCATGATACGGGCAATCTGTTCAAAGGAATAACCGAGATTGCTCCCCTGCCCCGCAGTGTTTTCAATCACAGCGGTTACACCCTCCGTTTCAGACAATGCCGCGTTCACGGACTCTGCAATCAGTTTCAGGCAATCATCTTCCGGGATCTCACGCAAATGGCTGCCGGGATGAAAATTCAGGCGATCCAACCCCAACTGCATACAGCGGGACATCTCATCTGTAAAAGCCTTCAGGGATTGTGCACGCTTTGCCGGATCAGGATTTCCCAGATTGATCAGATAACCGTCATGCGGCAGAATATGTTCTGCGGAAAAACCGTGCGCCTTACAGTTGGCTTTGAATGCCTCGATCGATTCCTGCGTCAGCGGCGGACTCGCCCACTGACGCTGATTTTTCGTAAACATGGCAAACGCCTTCGCCCCGATTGCGGCGGCATTCAGCGGGGCGTTTTCCACTCCGCCCGCGATGGAAACATGTGCTCCGATGTATTTCATAAGAATATCCCCTTTCTGGAATAACTTACCTGAGAAAAATATTTTTTCAATTCAGATTCAATTATTTTTTCAGAAACACGGAAAACATCCGGAAGATCCGCTTTTTTTGTATCAGGCTGCTCCGGCGGCAACACTTCAAGAAAAGAGTTTTCCGGCATTGCAAAAAAAGTTTTCCGCTGTATCTTATATGCACCATGAAAAAACAGACACCAATACCAAGTATTTTATACTCCTCCGGAGCTCAGATGACAGCGCTTGCCTCGGCGCACTTCATGGCGGACATGATGGGCGGGCTTCTGCCGGGCTTCCTGCCTGTGGCGCTCAAATATTTCCATCTTGACCTCGGAATGGGGGTCTTTATCCTGACCAGCATGAGCATCGGATGCAATATGATGCAGATTCCAGTGGCGCTTCTCGACAGGAGCACGCGCAATCCGCGCCTGATCAGCATCGGGCTGCTGATGGCGGGATTGATTCTGCTGCTCGGCACCCTGCCCTCCTCAACACCGGTCCCGATTCTCTGCCTGATCATGTTGACTGTCGGCGCAGGTGTCGCAATCGTGCATCCGGCAGGATTACGCGGGGTCCAGAACATCGGCAGAATCGCTCCGACGGTCAGCACGCCGACATTCATGACGGGCGGCTTCCTCGGTTCCTGTATCGGTCCGTGGCTCAGCGCGACTCTTGTCGGGGGGTATGGCTTGAAAGGGCTGTTCTGGCTGATTCCACTTATCGTTTTTCTGCTGATTGCATTGAGGGTCTCACATGTCAGGCTCGCGTTGGACCATCCAGCAAGCAAGGATGCGAAAAGCGCGGAAGACCTCTCCGCACCGTGGAGCTTCCGCAGTCTGCTTGTGATTGCCTTTTTCATGAATACGGGAACCGTCACCATTCAGATGCTTCTGCCGACCGTATTGAACGAACTGAATTTTCCGCTGTCTTTCGGAGGATTCAGCGCCATGATGTTCGGGATCGGTTCCGCTTCCGGGTCCATCGCCATCGGCTTTCTCGTGAAGAAATACAAGCCGCAGTGGTTCATCTTCACAGGTCTATTTTTAGGGGTGCCTGCTGTCGCCATTTACTTTTTGACACTTAAAAATGTCGCAGCATGTCTTTTAATTCTGCTTTCCGGATTATTGGCAAGCTCCGGTTATCCGCTGCTGGTCGCTCTTTCACGAAATGCGCCGAATGGTCCCGGACTCAGCTCCAGGATGGCTCTGATTGTCGGAGGCACCTGGGGCTTTGCCGGAGTATTTTTCCTCGGAATCGGTCAATTCGGCGCACGCTTCGGCGTAGGATACGCCATGCATGCGTCATGGATATTCTATTTGCTGGCGCTGATTACAGCAGTCATGACATTGAGGCGCCATAAAGAGGAAAAAAGAGCGGATATGGATCAGGAAGCCGGAGGAAACGGCAAAGGTCGCCCTGTGCCCTGCAAGCAATGACGCCTCATTCGTAATCAGCTTCAATACGCAGGACAGTCCTGTATGATCATTTCATTCAGATCAGGCGCCCGGCGCAGATTCCGCAGAAAACAGCGGCGACACCGGACACATTCTGGATCAGCAGATTCAGTGCGGCGCGGCCGTATTCTCCGGCAAGCAGCATGTTGGTACTTTCCAGCACGAGTGTGGAGAAAGTCGTGAACGCGCCGAGAAAACCGATCAGAAAAATCGGTGCATAAGGTTCAAAAGCGGGAAAACGCTGTTTCATCAGGACAAACAGCAGTCCGGCAAGGAAACTTCCGGTCACATTGACAGTGAAAGTACTCCAGGGAAGCATGGACAGGGGAAAAGACCTGACGATCAGATAGCGCAGAAGAGTCCCGACGCTTCCAGCGGCAATCACCAGCAATGTAATTTTCAATGACATGACAGCATCTCCGTTTTCACAAGCAGATAATATAACCGGAGTCCCGGTTCTTTGCAATTCCGCATCCGGAAGTTATATTACAACAGAAACGAAATTGCAATGCGTCACGGTAAAAAGATCATGGACAGAGAAGCTGAATGGCAGGATTTGAAGAAGCGTCTGGCGGAATCGAAATTCCGTTCCCGTTTCAGGCTCCGGGATGCGGAACTGCGGATCATCGCAGAAAAGGGAATGGCTGCCGTGGAACATCAGTGCCGCAGCTTCATCCTGAAACGCCTGGCGCCCGCCGAACCCTCCAATGACGGCAGACAGACTCCCATGCGCGGACACCCCTGCTTTATCGCGCAACATGCCACGGGATGCTGCTGCCGAGGCTGTCTTCAGAAATGGCACCATATCGCGGCGGGAAGACCGTTGACACAGGATCAGATCAATCATATTATTTTCACTCTGATGTCATGGATCCGGGAACACTCAGCCGGTGCGGAGCACATGCCGCACACACCGGACCTGTTCTGACATTCCGTTGAAACAAGTCTCAGAAACGTTTCCGTTTGCGGATAAAACAGAGTTCATTGCAGCGAGGGCAGCGGGTCACGTTCTCACTGTCGTGCTGGGCAAGAAAAGAAAGATGGCAACTGTCGCAGAAATAGAGACGTTCCTTCACCACGGACCAGTCGTAGGCCTTGCGCTGACGCATCTCCTGCCGGACCCACAGAACCGCGAGAGCAATCAGCCAGAAGAAAATGTAAACGTAAAAAATATGAAGTTCTGAAATCGGAATCATTTTTCTGCCTCCTTTTTGATCACCGGGCGATTCCATGTCACAAGAAAAAGATTTTCCTTTTTCAATCCGGCAGTCGCCGCATAAATTGCAAGCTGACGCTCTGCAAGAACATCCAGCGTGCGGTTGCCGGAGGACCGCAGAATCCGTATTTCCGGCGGCAAATCTTTTTCAGGGGCGGGGACAATACTTAAAATTGTCGAGGTTTCCGCCTCATTTTTCCGGAGAATTTTCAGTGACGCCTCATCCTTGAACAGAAGTCCGTAAATCAGATTTCCCTTCAAATCCGACCAGACCGGATATTGAGCGGGAACAGTTTCCGCTTTTTTCACATGGGGAACTGCAACAGGAATTTGCGGGCTTGAATTCAAATCGGCAAGCTCCCTGACAGAGACAGACCGTCTGTCCGCGCCGTAAGTTCCCGATGCGCGCCGGAACAGCTCCGGCGCCGCTTTCACCGGCTGGAGAAAATCGTAATAACGCATTTCACGGACCATACTGAACCCATGTTCGTCATTCGGTTTGACAAAGGTTTCCGGTTCCATATATTTCAGCCAGTAGTTCAACTGATGAATATCTTTTCCCGCCAAGTCCTCCGGCTTGCAGATCACGGTATAATGCGAACCGGTGCGCAGAGCATGGGAATCCGTCTGAATCGGCTTGAAAAGAAATATCAGAAGCACATGCAGCCCCACCGCGGCAAACGCAATCAGAAGGAGCGCACTGAAAGGCAGATTCCTTTTCTGTTTCATCTGCAATGCGGGAGGACGGTCCATGTTCAGTTATCCAGAAAGTTGGTCTGCCTGCCGGAATTCGACGGGCGGGCAAGCAGAAAAACATTGATCTTCAATTCATCGGCAAGAGACATGATCCGGGCAACGGTCCCGTACTGCGTATCCATATCCGCCCGGATTACGATTGCGCCGTTTTCCCCCTGCCCCGCGACATCGCTCAACAGCCTGCTTTTCAGTTGATTCAGATTCTCCACAATCAGGTCGTTGAAGTAAATATTGCCTTCCCTGTCAACCGTCACGATATATTTCTTGACGCTGTATGTTCCTACGACTTTCGCTGTCGGCAGATTTACCGGAATGCCCGATACAGGGACAAAGGAACTGCCCATCATGAAGAAAATAATCATCAGGAAAAACACGCTTACAAACGGAAGAAGTTCCGGAAATCCGCTGATGATCCTGACGCGCGGACGGATTCGCGGTGCAATATTAATTTTCATCGGAGTCCCTGCCCTCTCTGTGATGTTTGAAGAAGTAGATGATCTCGGAAGACGCCTTTTCCATATCGACGCAGAAAGCCTCGACGCGGCTGACAAGGTAGTTGTAGGCAATCAGGCAGGGGATCGCGACGCACAGTCCTGCGGCGGTCGTCGTCAATGCAATGCTGATTCCGCCGGAAAGATCGCCCAGCGTCAGGGATATCCCCTGTTTCATCTGCATGGCGATAAAGGTTTCCGCCATGCCGACCACGGTTCCAAGCAGTCCGAGCATCGGCGCGACTTTGGAAATCGTGGCAAGAATATTCATCCTGCTTTCCAGACGCGGCAGTTCCACCAGAGCCGCATCGTCAATCGCCTGGCGGATATCATCGTCATTCTGATACGCCTGAATCGCCGCGGTCAGAATCCGGGCAACCGGTCCGGGGGTATTGTCGCAGAGGGTGATCGCCTCAATCATACCGTCACGGCGCAGGACATTGACAAGTCCGCTGATCAGCTCCTGGACATTCACCTGCGCACGGTGGAACTGAAACCATTTTCCAATGAAAATATAAAGCGCCAGCAGACTGCACAGTACGATCAGCCACATTACAGGCCCGCCGGATACGATCATGTTCCAATATAGCATTTCAATACCTCCAGTTATGGATTGAATTTCTGTTGTTTCAGTTTTTCAAAACGCTTCCGCCGTCCTGCGGTCAATCAGTCTGGCGTCCAGAAGCCAGTGCAGAGCGAATTTCGCATCTTCAATCGTCGGGCGCAAAGGATTATGAAGTGCAATATCGAACAGCGCCTCCGCAGCCTTTACGCACCATACCGTTTCCACCGGTCTGAGATCCACTTCGGCGGCGGGAAGCTTGTAAAGTAGCTGTTTGTAATAATCCGCCGCAGATTCATCGTTCCCAAGCATTCCGATGCAACGCCCGATTTTATAGACAGCCATCATCTGAAGCTGAGGGGGGCAATTCTCCTGCTGAAGAAGTTTCCGGTAATACGACACGGCAGTTTCAAGGTCCTCCCTGGAACGGCTGCTTTCGGAGGGGGCGAGTGCAAACATGCAGTCTCCGATCGACCCCAGGGCAGCGCATTCGATGATGGAACCGGGCAGGGTTTCCGCCGCTTTCGCATAATAAGGAATCGCCGCAGAGAAATTGCCGTCTCCGCGCAGAATATCGCCATGCAGGTAATAGGCGTCCCCGATACAATTCGTTTCGGGAAAACGTTCATAAAGCTCATTCAGCAGCTTGAGCGCCGCATTGGATTCTTTATTCTTATAATTCTGAAGCGCCTTCTCGAAAATGGCGCGTGCCTGAATCTGAGGGAACTTCTCATTTTTCATCAGCTTGTCAAGAGCCGCTTCGGCACGCGATGACGAACCGGCGTCCGCATAATGAGACGCCAGACGGAAAATCGCATTGACCGCGTATTCGGAATCGGGATGACGCTCCGCAAGAAGCCATGTTTCGCGTTCCGCCGCAATTTCATCCCCCATACTGTAATACACATGAATCAGCCAGAACGCGGCACGCGGCGCCAGCGGGTCTTTCGGATACTCGCGGACAATCCGCGAATACATCGTGACAGCCTCCGCCGGTTCTTTCGACGAAAAAGCCAGAGACGCCGCGCTGTAAAGAGCCTGCGGCACAAGACCATTCCCCTTCTTCGCAGCCGCCAGGAACTTCTTATACAGTTCACGCGCCTCTTTCAGCAGCCCCTTGCTTTCATCGGCGGAAGCCTCCATGAAAAGGATATTGTCCTTCTCCGGTTCCGGCAGATTCAATTTTTTCAGTTCGTTCACCAGCGCAAGGGTTTTGTCCGCCTCCTTCGCATCGAGCGCGGCGGACGCGGCAAGGTAAAGCGCCCTCGGAGCCAATGCGGGCCATTTCTTTGCGATTTCACGATAAACGGCAATATACCGATCCACTTTTCCGTGTGCGACCAGCACCTCGCCGATCAGAAATTCTCCATCCGCCTCCGCCGCGCCTCTGTAATAAGACCGGATCAGCTTCTCCGCCTCCCGGAAACGGTTGCCGGCGCCTTGCAGCATACCATAGCGGCGCAGAGCCTCCCGTTTCTTTTCCGGCGAAGAATTGATATTGGAATAGACGGATTCGTAAAGTTGAAGCGCACCTTCCGTATTGCCGGACTCCTCCAGCAGACGCGCCGTATTGAGTTTTGTATCGGCGCTGACCAGTGAATTTTTAAACAGCTCCAGTTGTTTCACGGCAAGCGCCGCCGCTTTCTGTCTGTCGCCGATCCGTGAAAATACCTGAATGATCCGTTCCAGCGTATCGAATGCCTCCTGTTTGCCGGCGGCGGCATTGAATGCGGCACGGTAGGAATCCAGAGCCAGCGCATAATTTTTCGTGACGGCAAATGCATCGCCGTAAGAAGATGCAATCAGGTAAGTCAGCGGTTCGCGCTCTCCTTTCAGATCGCGCAGAAGCGCCTGCCAGGCGCCGGAGGCGGCGTCCACGCCTTCCGCTTTCAACAGAATATAGGCATTCAGCAGACGATATGCCGCAAAATCTTTCGAGTCCGAATTCGGCGGATAGGAGAGCAGAAGATCCAGCGCCTGCCGTGGTTCCCCGGCGGCAGCGGTGCATAGCACACAGCGCTCAAACGCCAGCTTCCCCAATGCCGACGCTCCGATCTGCTGATAAAGAATATTGTAGACTTTCGCAGCGGATTTATAGGCTTTCAGACGCTCCAGCACAAAGCCGTAGGAAAACAGAGTCCGCATACGGCGCGGGTCTTTCGAAGCCAGCGCGGGCAGAATCCGTTCATAAATCTTCTGCGCTTCGGCATAGCGTCCCCGCTGGGAAAGGATATCGCCGCGCCACATGGAGAGGGAAAGCGGATTGGCGCCGGGAAATGCAGTCTCGTAATCCTGCAAAGTCTTCTCCGCAAGGTCCGGCATCCGCCCGAGAACCAATGCATCCAGCAGACGCTCATAGGCATCCCGCGTATTCTCCAGACTGCCTGCTTTTCTGGCGTCTTCCAGATATTTGCCGTAAAAACTTGCGGCAACGGCATAATCTTTCGCGGCAAAAGCACGGTCGCCGGCTTTCTTGTCCCGCGACTCGCTTTCCATGACAGCCGTAACCACATCCGCTCCGAGATTCAACTGTGCGGACAGCGGCAGCGCCGCTCCGAAGACTCCCAGCGCGGCGGATGCAAAGATGAACCAATTTTTCCCTGCGGAATATCTCACGAAAAATCCTCTTTTACCAAAAAAACGGATATCCCGTCCGTGAGACGGGATACCGGATATCGACCAGAGACAAACAAATTACGCTTCAGGTTCCGCAGCCGGGGCGGGAGCAGCCGCCGTGACGGTCTCCTGTGCAATGACATCGGGCTTGCCCGTTCCCTGTGCCGCCGCTTTGCGCTCGGCAAGAACCGCCTTGATCTTTGCAAGAATCTTCTCCTCCAGCTCATGATTTTCCTGAAGAAGCGCTTTCACGGCTTCACGTCCCTGCGCAAGCTGTTCTCCGTCGAATGCAAACCACGAACCGCGCTTTTCGATCAATCCGAGATCGCTGCCGACATCAATGATGGAGCCGACGCGGGAAATCCCCTCGTTCCAGTTGATGTCGAACTCCGCCACCTTGAACGGCGGCGCCAGTTTGTTTTTGACGACTTTGACTTTCGTGCGCGCTCCGGTGGGTTCGCCTGAGGTATCCTTGATTGTCCCGATACGGCGGATGTCAAGACGGATCGAGCTGTAAAACTTCATTGCGTTGCCGCCGGTGGTCGTCTCCGGATTTCCGAACATCACGCCGATCTTCTCACGAATCTGGTTGGTGAAGATCACACACGTGCGGCTGCGATTCACGGCGCCGGTGATCTTGCGGAGCGCCTGAGACATCATACGTGCCTGAAGCCCCATGAAGGAATCGCCGACCTGACCGTCAAACTCCGCTTTCGGAACCAGCGCGGCGACGGAGTCGATCACGACAACGTCCACCGAATTGCTGCGGATCAGAGTATCCGCGATATTCAAAGCATCCTCTCCGCAGTCCGGCTGGGAGATCAGGAGATTGTCGATGTTCACGCCGATCTTGCGGGCATACTGCGGATCGACCGCATGTTCCGCATCAATGATCGCCGCCACGCCGCCCGCTTTCTGCGCGTTGGCGATGACGTGCATGCAAAGCGTCGTTTTACCGGAAGATTCCGGGCCGAAGATTTCAATAATTCTTCCGCGCGGAAGCCCCATGATGCCGAGCGCAATATCAAGCGAAAGCGCTCCGGTGCTGATCACCGGCACATCCACGGTTGAATTATCGCCGAGGCGCATGATCGTGCCTTTTCCGTATTCCTTTTCAATCTGGCCGAGAGCGATTCCGAGATTCTTCGCGCGCGCTTCCGCTGCGCTTGCCGGAGTCACGGCGCCTTTTGCCGCCTTCGTGTCCTTGTCTGCTGCCATTATCTGCTCCTTAAAAGTTGAAATTCATGATATGGTTTAAATGTCGAGATCCTTGACGCCCGCCGCATGTTTCTCGATATATTCACGGCGCGGCTCAACATCGTCACCCATCAGAAGCGTGAACATGCGCTCGGCTTCGACCGCGTCTTCCATCGTAACCTGAATCATCTTGCGGCGTTCGGGGTCCATCGTGGTCTCCCAAAGCTGATGGGGGTCCATTTCGCCCAGACCTTTGTAACGCTGAATCTGAAGTCCCTGCCTGCCGTTCTTCTTGATCTCCTCAAAAAGCTCCGTCAGAGAGTTGACCTGAATCTCGTCATCCCCCTCCTTGATGCGGAAGACCGGAGTCTGCCCGCGGAACAGGATCGACGGATCGTAACCGCCTTCGCGGATTCTGTTGCCGAGCTCAAGGCAGGATTCAGCCTCGAAGATCGTCGTAATGTCAATGGAGGGATGAAGTCCGTGCGGTTTCGGCTCGCCGTTTCCGTCGTTCTCCGGCGTGGTGTCGTCCACGATTCGCGGGAGCGTCTTTTCGACCTCCTCAATGAAAGCGGACTGCTCCGCCGCGGAGTAAACGAACTTCTTCGTAACCGTTCCGTCCGGATTGCGGACAAAAATCTGCGCGGTCGGATATCTGCCGTCCTGAACCGCATCCAGGTATTCATCCACTTCAATGCCGTGACGCTGAAGCCCCTGGATGATCTGATGGGATTCCGTGACATAAGCCGCGATCTTTCTGATCTCCTCTGCGGAAATCGAAGCGCCCGTCGCAATATTTTCCACGACAATGTCCTCGCAGCCGTTTTCGGTCAGGAACCTGTCAAGCTGTTCGTCCGTGTCGATGTAACTTTCGCGTTTCTTGCGGCGAACCTTGTAAAGCGGCGGCTTCGCAATGTAGATGTGCCCTGTTTCCACCAGCGGCTTCAGTTCACGGAAGAAGAACGTGAGAAGAAGCGTTCTGATATGCGAACCGTCCACATCGGCATCGGTCATGATCACGATGCGGTGGTAGCGCAGTCCGGAAATATCGAAATCCTCTTTGCCGTATCCGCATCCGATCGCGGAGATCAGGGACTTGATTTCATTGTTGTTGAGAACCTGGTCGATCCGCGCCTTCTCCACATTGAGGAGTTTACCCCGGATCGGGATGATCGCCTGAAAACTGCTGTTGCGCCCCTGCTTCGCGGAACCGCCTGCCGAGTCGCCCTCGACGATGTAAAGTTCGCTTTTCGCGGGGTCCTTTTCCGAGCAGTCGGCAAGTTTTCCGAGGAACGGGGAAAGACCGTCCAGGGCTCCTTTGCGCTGGACAAGTTCCCTCGCCTTTTTCGCGGCTTCGCGGGCACGGGAAGCAACCATCGCCTTGTCCACGATCTGACGGGCTATCGCGGGATTTTCCTCAAGGAATGAGCCGAGACAGTCATTCACGACGGAGTCCACGATGCCGCGCACTTCGCCGTTTCCGAGCTTCGTCTTGGTCTGACCTTCAAACTGCGGCTCCGGCACTTTCACGCTGATCACGGCGGAGAGTCCTTCGCGGGTATCCGCGCCGCTCACGTTCGCCTTGTCGCCCCGGAGCAGGTTCGCGCCCTTTGCATACGCATTGATGGAACGAGTCAATGCTCCCTGAAAACCGGAAAGATGCGTTCCGCCCTCGATGGTGTTGATATTATTGGTATAGCTGTAAATATTCTCCGTGAAGCCGTCGTTGTACTGCATCGCGACTTCCACATCGATGCCGTCTTTTTCCTTGTGCATATAGATCGGCTCGTGAATCACGATCTTGTGCGCATTCAGATACTTCACATATTCGACCAGGCCGCCCTCATAATGGAATGTTTCGCTTCTGACCGGTTCCGTCCGTTCGTCCACGAGCGTGATATGGACGCCTTTATTGAGAAACGCAAGCTCACGCATACGGTTCGCCAGAATGTCCCACACATACTCCGTCGTGGAAAAGATCGTGCCGTCCGGCTTGAATGTGACGGAGGTTCCGCGCTCGCTGGTCGGGTTCAGCTTGGCAAGCGGCTCGACGGTATTTCCGCGGTTGAACTTGATGCGGTAGGCGAAACCGTCGCGGCGCACTTCGACCAGCATCCAGTCGGAAAGCGCATTCACGCAGGAAACGCCGACGCCGTGAAGTCCGCCTGAAACCTTGTAGTTGCTGTGGTCGAATTTGCCGCCGGCATGGAGAACAGTCAGCACGACCTCCACCGCCGGTTTATGCTCCTCCGGGTGCATGTCCACGGGAATGCCGCGTCCGTCATCAACCACCGTAATGCTGTTGTCGGGGTGAATCGTGACGACAATTTTACTGGCATAGCCTGCAAGCGTTTCGTCAATACTGTTGTCAACGACTTCATACACAAGGTGATGCAGTCCGCGCTGCCCCGTATCGCCGATATACATGCTGGGACGTTTTCTGACGGCCTCCAAGCCTTCCAGAACAGTGATATTGCCTGCGGTATAATTGGTCGAAGGCTGCACCTGCGGTGTCTCTTCGGCGGGAATTTCATTTTCTGCCATCATACACTCCATTCATTTTTATTTCAAAAATATACCTGTCTCTCATCTCTTGCAGAAGAATCGGAAATCAGACTGCACTATTATCAGGTAGTATACACCCGCATGGTATTTTTTTCAATAAATATTTTCACCAAAAAGGATATTTCTGCGAACCGGGGAGGATGAGTGAAGACGCGGAGAAATACAGCATATGCGGCGCAGGAAAACGACAGGAGCCCGCAGGCCGGAATTCAGTCTTTCCTGTCCTGAGGGCTCCTGCCGGTTCTGTCCGGTCATTCCTGCCAGAGAACGTCGGAACTGATGTCTTCTCCCTCAAAAATCAAGACGTCCCCGTCCTGCTTTGTCCTGCCGTATTCGGAACGGAACTTTCCTTTCAGCTTCAATTCCGCCCGGCATTTTCCCGGACCGACGGAACAGATCAGAATCGCTTTCCGTCCTTCGGAGTTGCGCAGTTCCGCCGCTACAATCTCATTTTTCCGTAGAATCACTGGTTCTTCTCCGGACATGATATAGGGCTCCAGACGTTTCATCAGAGCGACGATGCGTTTGATTTTCGGCCACTCCTTCTCAAAATTCCCCTCCGGCATTCTCGGAGGGCGCAGATCGTAGAAACTGTAAAGAATGAAACCTCTGGCTCCCATCGCCGCTTCCAGAAGGATCAGGGAACGCATTTTTTCCCCGGACGGATTCGGGCGTCCCTTTTCCTCTTTCTTATACACCGCCCAGTTGAATATCTGGGGAACGCTCCAGACAGGCAGCCCGGTGCGCCGGGCCTGATCCATCGCAAAGACAGCACTCCGCAGGGTGTTGCCGCTCAATGGGTAGGGGTCAATTCCAATCACATCGAAAGCCCGCCCGTAAAAAGGCAGTTCCTCATATTGGTAAAACACTCCGTAGACCGGGTGTTCCGGGTCCAGCCGATTGCAGATGCGGCGAATCTCCGTCAGGCGCGGCACCTGGCTGACAGGCGCCTCATCGGCGCTGAACCATGCAAGCAGAGCAGGATGATCTTTCAACAGATTGACAACATCGGCGTTAATGTTTTTGTATCCGTCAATCCCCATCCAGCGATCGAAACCGTAGTTTTGCGAAGAACCGACGTCTTTGATGCTGAAGATCACTTTCATTCCCTTTGCGGCGGCAATGTCCATTGCTTTTACGATCTGCTCCCTGGATGGAGGCGCCTGCGGGTCGGCTCTCAAACTCATGCTGCCATACGGCAGGATGCAGTTGAAACCTGCCTCGCGCAACATCTCAAGCTGTGCAGGAATCAGCGAACTGCCGAAAATCCCGAGCGGCATGAACGGACGCCCGTCAACCAGCATCCGCCCCGAAGCATCCAGCGTGACTTTTGAACCGTTCCCCCGCCGGACGTTCAGCGGAAACACACGGGAAAAGAGAATCTTTTTCTTTGCCGTATCCAGAATCATGAATTCGATATCGCAGTTCCCCTGCACCGACTCCGGGATGCTGAATTCCATCTGCGCCCCTGCTTTCAGCCGCTGTGAGAACTTCGCGGAAGGGAGATTCATCTGCACGGCATAAGAACCGGCAGGAATCTCTTTTCCGTCATGGGAAAGGCGGACCGGGACACTTTTTCCGGAAAGAATCCCGAAAGGCGCAATGGGGGTCAGAGACCATAAATTACTGCCCTGTTCCTGAACGGAAATATCATCGAACCATGCAGTACCGGTTGCTCTGGGGTGCAGATACAGCGTAATATGTGCACCGATTGCATTCTTCGGCACTCTTACGACGTCTGAAATCCATGTCCAGTCCGCCGTACCGGTAACGCCGCGGGGATAACGCCCGCTTAAAAAAGCTTTTCTACCGTTCCCCCCGTCTTTGGAAAATTCCAGTGCGACAGCAGCTCCGCCTCTGCCATTCGGATTCGTCACCTGTTCCGTTTTGATCCATGCGCCGAAACGGTAAAATTTTCCCGGCTCCAACTTCACCGGTGTGCCGACAAGCTGATACTCTTTCGGGTTGCGCCGTTCATAGCGCAAAGCCGCAGTTCCATTGCGCCCGCCGTTCTTCTCGATCCGGCAATCTTTTTTCAAGATCCAGCCGTCGGCGCCCCGCTCAAAACCTCCGTTGGCGACGATGCTTTCCAGTGATGTCTCTGTCTCCGCTCCGGTATAGCCGGAAAGATCCGTATCTTCCGCGCTTCCCGCAAAAATCATTCCCGGAAGCAGGATTCCTGCTGTAAAAAGACGTAACTTCATATCCGGATTCTCCTTGTCTCATTATGTTTTTCGTTCCGTATCTGCTCCCGGTCATTCCGTCTTTCCGGAAAAACAGTATTTTCAATCTGAAGACCGCGCACATTGACACAGCGAAGAGAGTCGCCGGACAAAACTCCGGTCCGCAGTTCGCAGTCAGCGATTTTCAAACCATCGACCTCCTCGGCGTCAATCACATGCTTCAACATGGCTTTCTCCGATTTGATCCGCACATTCCTGAATTGAATATTCTTCGCCTCGCGTACCGCAAACGCGCTGCCGGCAGCCTCCTGCACCATCTTCGCTCCCAGACACGGTTCCAATCCCGTCAAAGTCAGATCGAAGTCGCTGATGCAAACATCCTCAAACACTCCGTCCCCGCCTCCGAGCAGTGTGCAGGTATCGTTTCCGAAAGCGGTAATACCGGAAATATGAATCCTGCGGAAACCACATTCCGTGCCGCCGCACCCATCCATGATATACATCCGCAGCGGCGCATCCGCGTGAATCACCAGATTGGATATGCGGACATTTTCAATCAGACACCCTTTCTTCCAGACGCTACCGTGCCAGAGAGAGAAAAGCAGCCCCTTCCCCGCATGACGGATCACGCAGTTGGAAACGGTAATATTGCGCAGGACGGATTGCTCGCCGGAAGGCCCGAACCGCACTCCCCCCAGCGGCGTATCAAGAATGCAGTTCGCGATCACGACATTCTCAAGATCGAGCATCAGCCCCGTTTTTCCCCGGTTGGCGCGCAGTGCAATGCAGTCATCCCCCGCCTGAATGTCACAGTTTTCAATCCTGACATTGGAGCAGCAGTCCGGATCAATGCCGTCTCCGTTCGGAGTGCGGTAATCATTGCGGATGCGGATATCGGTAATTGCCACATCGCGGCAGGCATACGGCCAGACCGTCCAGTAAGTGGAATTGCAGAGCGTTACGCCGTCGATGCGGACGTTCTCACACTCCAGCAGAGCCACCATCTGGCCGGGACGCCAGCGGTTTGCATATCCCCAGTTCGGGCGGCGCGGATGAATCTCAGCATTCAGATCGAAGAACGCGGTTCCGTTGCCGTTGACGATCCCCTGCCCCGTAATGGCAATATTCTTCTGCCGCCATGAATAGATCAGGTGCATTTCAGAAGCGTATTCCGAAATACAGCCGCAGTCATAAGGTGCATTCCAGCGATTCGTGTAATCCTCCTTTCTCGGACTTCCGAGCAGTTCGGCGCCGCCCTGCAAATGCAATTCCACGTTGTCCCGCAGAAAGATCGTACCGGAGCAGTAAACGCCGGGCGGCAGGACAACTCTCCCTCCCCCCTCCTGCGCCGCAGCGTCAATCGCCCTTTGAATCGCCGCCGTATCATTGTGTTCACCGTCGCCGACGGCTCCGAAATCACGGATGTTGCAGTTCATGATGAAAACCTTTTCTTTAATCAGTTATGGCATAACGGAAAAACGGTTATGCCGGTATTTGCTGTGGATATCCGCTCTGTTCATCATGCTTGCATGCCCGTCCAGAAACCCCAGCCCGGCATTTTTATAATGATTGAGAGAAAGCCCGTATTGAATCTGCGGCGTCGGACGGGAATCCCAATAGGCGTAAGGTGCTCCGGTTCCCGTATATGCGGAGTCTGCAAGATAAATGAACTGGCTGGGCTGCCTGTAGTTGTATCTGCCCGTCACTTTGAACCCCCAGCCCAGCTCCTGATGATGATCATCATCAAGAGCAAGCGCATGGGTAGGCATCCCGTAAAGCCTTTCATATTGAATCCAGCGTCCATCGCTGGTAAGTGCCGGATATTTCCGGAACACCGCAGGGCAGCCCCAGTTTCCGGGAAACCATGTGAAATAAGGAAGATATGAAGTCGGTTTGGCTGGAATATGCCCGCTTGCCGCAAGGACGCGCCCGTAACCGCTGTAGGGAGAGGGTGGACGCGCACCGGCATAGCAGTTGTAGTCATTGGCATAATTATGCAGAACCAGCAGATTCTGTTTCAGTGAATTGGTGCATAAAGCGCCCACAGCACGCTCTTTCGCCTTGTTCAGCGCCGGCAGAAGCATCGCCGCAAGAATCGCGATGATCGCAATTACGATTAATAACTCTATCAATGTGAATTGTTCACATCCATGGATGCGGGAATGGGGAAATCTGCAGGATAAATTTGAATTCTCCCCGCTCTTTCTGTAAAACTGAACGGAAATCATATTTTCCCAAGCTTTCATGATGAATAATTTAATTTGCGTGCACTTCATCCCTTCCATTGAAACCTCCGTTTTGAAAATATTTTTTAATTGTTCCGGTTACTCTGATCTTCATTGTGCAATCAATGCCATACGATCCTTCAACCTGTCCTCTCCATCTTCAAAATCATAACTCGGCTGATACTCTTTCAAAAGCGGTTCGGACTCGTTCAGGAGCCGCATTACGGCGTCATATCCCAGATATTCATGCTGAAAATGGAAGACAGGAAACGGCTCACGGATAAAATTGTATCCCGCATCGTAGAACATTCCGCCGACCCGGATGAAATCGGGAAGCCTCAGAACGGCATTGACCGTATCGCCGACCAGACGGAAATGTTTCATGAACAGCAGAACGCCGTCGCAATGCCTGTCGATCAGAAAAGCGCGGTCCGAGTCGGAAAGTCCCGCCTCCGGAGCAGACAGATTACGAGTCAGCTCCGGCAGTCCCAGTTCCTGAATCGCGCGGAGATAACCGGTCAGCCATGGCTGTCCCTTGGACAGATAAGGGGAAATGACGGCAATCCGGCGGCAGCCTTTTTCATAAAGCCGGTGAACCAGTTCACAGGTCGCAGTCGTATTGTCCATTTCGCTGAGCAGCCAGTCCTTTGTATATTTCCATTCATTCCGCCAGGTATGGGCAACCTGTTCGTCGATCAGCAGCACACGGGCCCCGGAACGCTGTAAAGTTTCAAATGCCTTGACATACCAGATGCCGGATACAATCACAAGGCTGTTCTCATCCAGATGCCGCAGACAGGATAGATCAATCTCGCGCGGGTCATTGGTCGGGGAAACGGCAATCGTCTCCAGACGCATCCCGGTCTCACGGACAGCCCGCAGAATACCGGAAAGGAAATGCCGTCTGACGGCGGATGCGTAATCATTCAGCAGCATACTGTCCGGGCACGGCAGGAGAAACGTGATCAGGCGTGCCGGGGACTGTCTCCGGCAGACGAATGTCCCCCAGCGGCGGAGACGGCTCACATATCCCTCTTTCGCCAGCTCTCCGATCACTTTGTTGATCGTCATGCGGGATACCCCGAATTCTCTGCACAGCTCCATTTCGCTGGCAAGTCTGGCGCCCTCCTCAAGTCCGGAGATTCTAGCCTTCATCGTTCTCAAGATCCGGTTGTGCATTGATTCCATTATGCTGCTTCCTTGTATAGTATATACAATATATTATATCTGAAAATCAGTTTTTGTCAATAGGGATTTTCATAAAAATACAAAAAAATATTGGATAAAACTTCAAAGATGCCCTCGTCCCACCTTTCCCTGCCTGTCCGGCAGGGAGAGCACAAGCAGTTTATTCCGCTGGACTGCGGCAGATACAAAGCACCTGCACCATACTATATTTATAAAGACGGCAAACTCGGTTTGCCGGGGGGCAGGTAA